>FWWM01011174.1_pt1 | contig 15489 bp, 10 predicted proteins | sample 2228351 | NCBI WGS metagenome assembly FWWM01 (sample SAMEA103939774, study PRJEB20133) | metagenome | reverse complement strand
TACTGACAGCGACGGTGGCAATTGCGGGGCAAGAGTTCGGCATTCACTTTTACCTCAACTTGCTGGGCTTGGTTTACTATAGTTCGCCGCAAAGCCAGTGGTTCAATCAGTTCACGCCACACCTTCCCGCATGGTTGGTGCCATCGTTACAGTTTCGTGACCCTGCCATTTTGTGGGCATACGAGGGGATGCCTGAGGGGGCACGGCTGCCATTAGGCGAATGGTTTGTCCCCTTGTTGGTGTGGACCCCTTACATCTTCGGCGTCTACGCCCTCATCCTTTGCTTCGTCGGTTTGATGGCGAGGCAGTGGGAAGAGCACGAACGGCTGCTTTATCCCCTCACGCAAGTGCCGATGGAATTGGCAGGGAGCGACGAGCGACCCGTGCCCAGAATTTTCTCCAGCCCCTTCTTCTGGCTGGGCTTTTTGGCGGCAGCGGTTCCCATTTCGCTGCGGGGGTTACACCTTTACTTCCCGCAAGTCCCTGACCCACGCCTTCAACGAGGGTTTGGCGAACTTTTCGGTTTAGCGCCAGGAGCACCGTTGTTTCCCACAGGACCCCTTTCAGCCTTCAACGGGCTACAAGCGCATTTTTATCCCGAGATGATTGGCATCGCTTACTTGCTTTCTGGAGAGGTGGGCTTCAGCCTTTGGTTCTTCTTGCTGCTACGCCATGCAGAAGTGGCTCTAAGGATGGCATTAGGGCTTGACATGTATCACGCAGAGTTCCTCACCTTCCAATCCATCGGCGCCTACACGGTGATGACAGGAGCGGTTTTGTGGGTGGCTCGCCATTACCTTATTGCCATTGCGAAGGAGTTGGTGAGTGCGCTGTTGCGAAGGAGCGCTGCTCCTGAAAGGCAGTATGCCTTTGAGGGGCGAGCGATGGTGGGGATAGTGTTCATCTTTTTGGTTTTGCTGGCGTGGGCGAAGTGGGTTGCAGGTGCTTCGGTTGGTTGGACAGCTTTGATGCTGTTGGGTTTGTTGGTTGTTTCTCTCATCGTGGCTCGCATTGTGGCGGAGACGGGCATTTACATTTACTCAGCACCTTTCCGCGTGAATCAAGTGCTCTTTGACATTTTCGGCAAAGACCGCTTAGGAGCACGCAACATCGTTTTGCTGACGGCGATGAGTTGGGTTCAGATTCGCAGCACGGGCACGATGGTTTCGGGTTATTTGGCGAACGCTTTTCGGTTAGGAACTCTGGCTGGTCTGTTGCGCTCGTCAGCGGCTTTCTGGATGCTCATAGCCATTGCTTTGAGTTTGCTGGTGACCCACATTACCATGCCGACGGTCATTTACACCTACAGCGTGAGCAAGTTGAGTTGGTGGGCGCAAACTTCGTCGCTCAACACTGCCAACTTGATTGGACAATACCTGACCACCACTCGTCCGCTGACGCCACACCACTGGTGGGGGCTAATCATCGGTGTGCTCACTTGTTGGCTACTCATCAAATTGCGGCTCACTTTTGTCGGTTTCCCGTTCCACCCTCTGGGCTACATTGCGTGGTATGGGTGGCCTATTGACCGCTACTGGCTATCCATCTTTATTGGTTGGGCAATCAAGACGGTCGTTCTCCGCTATGGTGGGGTGCGTGCTTTCCAACGCTTTCGCCCCTTTGCCTACGGGTTGATTGTAGGGGGAACAACGACCCTTACCTCGTGGATTTTGCTTCGCCTCCGTTTCCCTACGGGGCAAAGCATCATCACCGACTAATTATCGTGAGCGCAGCACCGCCTTAAAATGCTGAGTAAGGGGGGTAAAAGATGCGACGCGGGTTCAGGACACTTGTCGCCATTGCAGTGGCGATAACGGGCACTTTTGCTTGGGCGAACTTCGGAAAGGAGTGGGCGCAAGTGCGCAGTGTGTGGGTCGTGCCGACAAGAGTAAAACTCGCAGCGAAACCTTTTGACCTTTCGCGAGTGCGCCTTTTGGAGAGCCCCTTCCGGCGCGCAATGGAGCGGGACGGTGAGTATTTGCTCCGTTTGGAACCAGACCGCTTGCTCTCGCGATTCCGATCTGAAGCAGGCTTATCACCCAAAGCCCCACCCTATGGCGGTTGGGAAGCGATGAGCATTGCAGGGCACTCTCTCGGTCATTACCTCTCCGCTTGCTCCATGATGTTCGCTGCAACGGGTGACGAACGGTTTCTGCAGCGCGTGAACTACATTGTGGACGAACTGGAACAGTGCCAACAAGCCCATGGGGACGGGTATGTGGCTGCCATCCCTAACGGGAAGCGGGTGTTTACGGAAGAAATCGCAAAAGGCAACATTCGCGCTAAGCCCTTTGACCTCAACGGTCTCTGGGTGCCTTGGTATACCCTGCACAAACTTTTCGCAGGGCTTTTGGATGCCCATCGTTATTGCGGCAACGAGAAAGCCTTGACCATCGCCACTCGCTTGGCAGATTGGGCAGATAACATCCTTGCGAACCTGAGCGACGAGCAGATGCAAACCATGTTGGCGTGTGAGCACGGGGGAATGGTAGAAGTCTTAGCGGAACTTTACGCCCGCACTGGCAATGAGCGCTACTTGCGGTTAGCGAAGCGCTTCTATCACCGGGCAGTGATGGACCCGTTGGCGAGGGGCGTGGATTGCCTCCCCGGCTTGCACGGCAACACCCAAGTGCCCAAAGTCATCGGCATGGCGCGCCTTTACGAACTGACGGGCGAACGAGTGCCTTATCGGGTCATCGCCGAATTTTTCTGGGAACGAGTTGTTCACCATCACTGCTATGTCATCGGCGGGTTCACTGACGGCGAAATGTTCGGTCCGCCAGATCGCTTAAGCGACCGATTGGGAACCAACACCGCAGAAGTGTGCAAGACCTACAACCTACTCAAACTCACTAAGCACTTGTTCAGTTGGGAACCGAGCGCTGAGAAAGCCGATTACTATGAGCGCGCCCTTTACAACCACATCCTCGCCTCGCAAAACCCTGACGACGGGATGATGTGCTACTATGTGCCGCTGCGACCAGGGCACTACAAAACCTATTCCACGCCCTTTGACTCCTTCTGGTGCTGCGTGGGGACGGGGATGGAAAACCACGCTCGTTACGGCGAATTCGTTTACTTCCACACTGATGACGAACTGCTTGTCAATCTCTTCATCCCCTCTGAGTTAGATTGGCGGGAGAAGGGGGTTCGTGTCAGGTTGGAGACGAAATTCCCTGAGGAAGAACGAGTGCGGCTCACTTTTTCCTGTGAGCGTCCAACGGAGTTCACCCTTTCCATTCGCTGTCCCCACTGGTTGGCGGGGTTGCCGGAGGTCTGGTTGAACGGTGAGCGACTTCCTCTTAGCGCTCGCCCCCGTTCCTACCTTTCCCTGAGGCGCCCTTGGCAATCGGGCGATGTGGTAGAAGTGCGCTTGCCGATGGGGCTGTGGATGGAACCACTGCCCGACAATCCATCAAAAGTCGCCATTCTTTACGGTCCCATTGTGTTGGCAGGCGACTTAGGACCCATTGACCAACCTGCGCCAGATTTGATTCCCGCTTTGGTGACGCAAGGGCGACCATTGAACGAGTGGTTAGAACCTGTTCCCGGTCAGCCACTTACTTTCCGCACAAAAGGAGTGGGGCGCCCGAACGATGTCACTCTGCTCCCCTTCCCCTTCCTGCACCACCGCCGCTATACCGTCTATTGGGACTTGCTGACAGAAGAGCAATGGCGTGAACGGGAAGCAGAATGGAAAGCAGAACAGGAGCGACAGCGAGAATTAGAGCAGCGAACGGTGGATGTCGTGCTCATTGGTGACGAGGAATCCGAGCGCGCCCACAACTTGCAAGGCGAACGCACTGGCAGCGGCAATTTCGGGGGGCGTCGTTGGCGCCACGCTGTTGAAGGTGGTTGGTTCTCCTACGAGTTAGCCGTAGACCCCGACCAACCGATGGCACTGGTGGTCACTTACTGGGGCAGCGACGCGGGTCCGCGCGCTTTTGACATCCTTGTGGATGGCAAAGTGATTGCAACGCAACGGCTGAATCGCATCAAACCCGAGCGGTTCGTGGATGTCGTTTATCCCATCCCGCCAGAACTGACGAAAGGCAAGACCAAAATCACTGTCCGCTTCCAAGCCCATCCCAACCGCACAGCAGGAGGCGTGTTCGGTCTCCGCACTGTTCGGATGAAAACGGAGTGAACGCAGCGGCGACTTAGCGCTCGCTTTGTTGATGGGCACTCTCTTGCTCCAGCCGAAAACTCAGGCTATCATATGAAAGGCAAAACTTTGACGGAGGTGGTTCTCATGAAGGTAACGGCAGAGCAACTGGCGAAGTTGACGACGGAGTATGCGGGCTACTTGGAAGGGGATCGGTTGGATGAGTTCTTTCGGGAGTTCGGCATCAAATTCGCGGCAGGGCACTGGGCAGCAGGCGAATTTGCGGACCGCTTCAATCCCCTCGGTTATAACCGCCACCGCCCCGATTTCCGCGACACCGTCGTTGACCAAATCGCCCGCGTCGCTCAAGCGGGGATAGAAGGCGTTGAGTTCCACGATACCCTGTTCTTGGACGAGAAGGGACAGATTGACGATGCCAAGATTGCGGAAGTTAAGGATGCGCTGGCGCATTACAAGGTCACGCCCACCAACATGAACATCAATGTCTGGACGAACTCCATCTACCGCATGGGAGGCATCACCAACCCTGACCCAGCCATCCGAAAGCGGGCGCTGGAGCAGTGCTTGCAAGCCGTAGAAATCGCCCAGCGGGTTGGCTGTCAAAGCGTTTCGCTTTGGCCGGGTTCTGACGGCTGGGACTACAACTTTGAGGTCAACTATGGCGTTCAACTGGAGTGGTTCATCCAGGGCTGTGTGGAGATCAACAAGAAGGCGATGGCAGCAGGACTGAAGTTTGGGACGGAAGCCAAATTGAAAGAGCCGCGCGAAGGCAACATGGTCATTGCCACGACCGCGAAAGCCGCCTTGGTCGCTAAAGAAGTCAACAGCATCTGCGGCGGAAACAACATGGGTGTTACCATTGACTACGGGCACGAGCAGATGTATGGCGATGAGCCGGCAGCGCAACTTTACATGCTCAAGCGGTTCGGTGTTCCCATCACAAACTTCCATGTCAACACTGCCAAGTATCACAGCAACGACGAAGACCGAGTGACAGGCACCGGCGATGTTTGGAAGTTAGTGGACTTCTGCTACGCAGCCATTGACACCGAATACGATGGTTGGTTCGGTGAAGACCAGTTCACCTACCGAATGGAGCAAGTGAAGGCGATGCGGTTGAGCAAGGAACTCTTCGGCAATGCGATGAAGAAGGCGTTGCTCATCTACGCTCAAAAGGACGCCTTGGAGCAAGCCCGCCTCAGTGGTGACCAAGGTGCGGTCATTGATGTGGTGAAGCGCATCATCTACACTGCATAGGTTGATTTTTGTGGCAATGCGTGTTATAAGTGTAAGCGGTGAAGAAAGCACCGTTGCGGGTTTCGGGGGTTTCCTGCAATGGTGCTAAAACTAAGGACAGGGGGTGCCAAGGATGGCGAAGAAGGCGGCTGCTAAGAAAGCGCCCGCCAAAAAGGGCGGCGCCAAGAAGAAGAAGTAGGTAGAGACGCTCTCCAGTAGAAGCCGAAGGGGCACGCCGTTGGCGTGCCCTTTTCCATTTTTGCGAAGCCCTACCTCCGAACTGGCTCACAAAGTGAGCGATTCCCCAGGCGCCAAAATTCGCACTGTCACTGAGGGACAAACTTGTTGCACTTTCGCAGCGAACTCTTGCGGGTCGGCTTCTATCACGGGGAAGGTCCCATAGTGCATCGGCACAACCACTTTTGGCGATAGCAACTTGGTCGCTTCCACCGCGTCGTCAATGTCCATCGTGAAGTTGCCACCGATGGGGAGGAAGGCTAAGTCAATGGGGTGGCGCTGACCAATCAACTGCATGTCCCCAAAAAGCCCTGTGTCGCCTGCGTGGTAGATGGTCTTACCGTCCATGAAAAGCAACACACCTGCTGGATTGCCTGTGTAAACGATGGTGCCGTCTTGCTCAATGAAAGCAGAACCGTGCCACGCTGGCACCAACTTCACCCGCCCGAAGGGGAAGGAGTAACTGCCGCCGATGTGCAAAGGATGCACTTGTGGCGCTCCTTTTTGCTGACAGTAGGTGGCTAACTCAAAAACGCCGATGATGGGGCAGTTGTTTCGGCGAGCAATGTCCACAGCGTCGCCCAGGTGGTCGCCATGCCCGTGCGTGACGATAACCGCACTCACCCGCAAGTCCTCGGGCTTAGTGGCAGCCTTTGGGTTCCCCGTTAAAAACGGGTCAATGACCACCGCGTGCTGTTCTGTCTCCACCAACACGCACGCATGCCCAAGAAAAGTCGCCTTCACCATCGTCACCACCTCGGCATTAGCGTTTAGTCACTTTTCGCGTTTGATGACGGCTTATTCTTGCCGCTCCAAAAGGAATCGCGCTAAGGCGCGAAGGGTGTCGGCGTTTTCACCAAAAGGTTGCAAAGCAATTATGGCTCGTTCCGTCGCCTCTTCGGCTAACTGCCGACACCGCTCTAAACCCAAAATGATAGGGCAACTTAACTTCTTGAGTCGGGCATCTTTGCCCACGCTTTTGCCCAATCGTTCGGCATCGCCCACCGCGTCCAAAATGTCGTCGGTGATTTGGAAAGCGATGCCCAACCAGTAACCGTAATCGCCCAACGCTTTCAGCGCTTCTTCCGAAGCGCCGCCGATCACTGCACCCATCAAGCAACTCGCCCGAATCAAAGCGGCAGTTTTCCGTTCGTGGATGAGGCTCATTTTTTCCACGGAGATGTTAGCGTAACCTGTTGCTTGTTCTGTGATGTCCAATGCTTGTCCACCAACCAACCACTTAGAACCTGCTGCTTCCGACAGCAAGGCAACGCACTGCAGCGCTATTTCGGGAGCGACCCCCTTTTGAGGTAGTTTCACTGCCAACCATTCAAACGCCATCGTTAACAAGGCGTCGCCGCATAGCACTGCCATCCCTTCACCGAAAACGCGGTGGCAGGTGGGTTTGCCGCGCCGAAAATCGTCGTTGTCCATGCATGGTAAATCGTCATGGACAAGGGAGTAAGTGTGCAAAAGTTCCACCGCACAAGCCGCCGGCAACGCTTTGTCTTCGTCGCCACCCACGACTCGGCAGCACTCCAACACCAGAAACGGTCGCAGCCGCTTTCCTCCCGCAAACACCACATAGCGCATGGCTTTGTGGAGCACCGAGGGCAGTTCGTCTTCCTTCGGCAGCCATGCGTCCAAAGCCGCTTCCACTTTTTGCTGGCATTCTTTCAGTCGGTGCAAAAGGGAAACCTGCATTGCTTTCTCCTCCCGCTGCCCGTTCGGACAGCCCCTAACTATGGGAGAGCCATTAAGCATCTTGTGCGCATCACAAATGATGCCACTTGTCTGCTTTGTTTGCTCTCCCTTACGCTTAAGGCAGGATTTGAGAGAGCGCGGGCTTTCCTCTTGCGGAGGGGTTCAAGAGCCCTTCTGTTCAGACTTCAGGCACTTTCACAGGCACTTCTCGCCCCAACTGAGCGGAGCGATACATGGCTTCTAAAACGGCTTGCACCAACAAGGCTTCTTCTGGGCGGACAGGAGGTGGGGTGCCGTTGCGGATGGCTTCCACGAAGAAGCGCACTTCCTGAACGAACCCGTCTTGGCTATCCGATGCTTGGGGCAATTTCGTTTGCGCCATGTAGCCTGCGTGGTCAAAGAACCACTCAGGTGGGTTTGTTAATTTCAAGCCGCCTTTTGTGCCCAACAGGAAGGAGGTGCCGAGGCTGTCTGTGTGGGCTGCCCAGCAAACTTTGATGACAGCAGCCGCGCCGTTGTCAAACCGCAAGAAGGCAGCACCAAAGTCGTCCACCTCAAACTCTTGCGGGTTCCACCACCAACCGCCCTGCACAACGGCTTCCGATTGGTTGCCGATAAAGCCTCCAACAATGGCGGAGCAAGTCAAGGGCTTTGGAAAGTCAAGCAGGTAAAGGAGCGTGTCTACAAGATAGACGCCCAAATCCAAAACGACGCCGCCGCCCGCTGTTTCTTTTCGGATGAAGGTGCTGCCCCAGCCAGGGATGCCCCGGCGGCGGGTCGCCACGATTTCGGCAAAGTAAATCTCACCCAATGCCCCGCTACTGACAAACTGCTTCACCTGCTGTGTGGAAGCAGCCCAACGGCTCTTGATGCCGCAGAAGAGCACCTTTCCTGTCTCTTTCGCTGCCTTCACCATCTTCGCTGCGTCTTTTAAGGCGGATGCCATCGGCTTTTCCACCAGAACATGCTTTCCCGCTTTCAAACTATCAACGGCGATGGGAGCGTGAAGAGCATGGGGCGTGCAAATGTCAACGGCTTCCACTTCGGGCAATTGGAGCACTTTTCGGTAATCGGTGAACCACTTCGGCACGCCCCATCGTTTGGCAGCGGCTTCCGCTTTCTCGGGCACGATGTCGCAAACAGCCGCAACTTCCGCTTCCGGCACCTGAGCATAAGCGTTGAGATGCGCTCCCGCAATGCCGCCTGCGCCAATCAATGCCACTCGCACTGGCGTCATTGGACACAACCTCCTTTCGTTTCGCAACAAGTTGAAGTGGGTATGGTTTCCCTCGGCAGCCTTGAGGGCTGCGGAGGGAGTAGGGGCTCCTTGAGGAACTTCCAACCGATGAAGAGGGCGATCCCGTTCATCAATCCCGCCAAACCGAACAGCATCCGCAAGCCACAGTGCTCCGCAATGAACCCTCCCACTTGTGCCCCTACCGCACTGCCGACACCCATCAAAACGCTGGCGTAAAGGGTCTGGGTGAGGGCGCGGGCACGCTCGGGCGCTTTAACGCTCACCCAAGTCACTGAAGCCGTATGCACCGCAGCGAATGTCAGCGAATGAAAAACTTGCAACACCAACAGCGATGAAAAGGTGAGCGGGAAGGCATAAGCGCCGAACCGCACCATCCGTCCCGCGATGCCTAACAAGAGCATCCCTTTCAAACCGATGCGCTTTGTCAACGGCTCTGCCAACCACGCCATGAACGCCACTTCCGCCAACACAGCAATGACCCAGAAGTAGCCTTGCCAGTTGTCGCTAACACCCGCTCGGTTCAGGTAAAGGGGGAAGAAAGCGTAGAAGACGCTGGCGCTCACCATACTGAGGAAGGAAACCGCCAAAAAGATTTGCCACTCACGATCAGCGAACAGAACGCGAACAGCACGCCAATCGCTGTTGTCCATCGGTTTTCCGCCACCGTTGCGGGGAAGGGCGAAAGCGTTGGCAGCGAACAGCAACCGCAGGATGGGAAAAGTGAGGAGCGCTGGGAGAAGGCTTTCCACTGTTCCCTGCTTCTTCAGTCCGACACCGAAAGCGAACATCATCACGATGAACGCCCACGAACCCCACGCCCGCAAGCGCCCGTAACGCTCTTTGCTGCTCCCTAACTGCTCCAGCACCAATGCGTCCAGCAACGGGATGAGCGGGCTGTGAAAGAAAGCAAAAACAGCCGCCAAGATAAGGAGGGCAGGAAAGCCAACGAAGAAGTAGCCAAGGAAGACAAGGGCTGCAGCGAAGGAGGCGATGGCTAACGGCAATCGGCGGTCGTGCCATCGGTCGCTCAAATAACCCCAAAGGGGTGGGGCGAGGATGCTCACCAACGACATCACCGCTACCGTTGTGCCTATCTGGCTGTCCGTTAATCCCCGTCGCTGCAAGTAAAGGTTCAAGTAGCCCACAATGGGCGCAACGCCTGCAAACAGCAAAGCGTAGGCAATTGCCAGTTTCACTTCGCGTTTGCGGTTACGACTCGCTCCTTCCCCCGCATCCATGCTCTTTCGCTCTCCTTGCTCATAGGGCTTCAAGTTCCTTTAGGTTTAGACCAACGAACCCTGAGAAGGTGATGGGGGTCCCGTCACGGCAAATCCCGACATCGTCGGTGATGACAATGAGGCGCCATGCGCTATTATCCCTCAACAGCAAACCGATGGACCGAAGGAGTGAGAAGGCATGGCGCAGCGTGTGGTAGCAGCGTTTGATGTGGCGACAGGGCTCTTTTCGCTGTCGCATCCTGCTACAGGTTTGTTCGCTCGCGGAATGGTCGCCGTCTCCGTTGACGGCAACTACGCGTGCACGACGGGGCAGGGGGCTTCCTTTGAAGTGAGCGAGGCAGAAGAGCAACTGCAAGTTCGCTGGCAGCCGCAAAGGTTCCCCCCCATCAGCATCTTCTTCCGAACCGAAGCGGACACTGTCTCACTGACGGTCAGCGCTGAGGGAGGCGAAACAGGTGAAGTGGAGGTTTTGGGTGAGTTGTTTATGGGTGCTGAACCCTATTTGGGGCGCTTACCCGACGAAGAAAACTTCGGCATCTTTTCCGTCGCTTACGGTCCCGTTAGCAGTAAGACAGCAAAAACGCTGTTCAACCGCTTCAACGACACCGCCGTAACGCTCCCACAGTCAGAAATTTTCCACCTGCTTAACGAACCGCCCGACCGTTACCGATTCGTTAGTCGTGGCAGGTTGGGCGAGGTGGTTTTCACCGCAAAAGTGACCACCGATGTCATCAAGCGGCACGGCATCCGTTACTATGCCCCCATTGACAAATCCGTCTTTAACCACGCACCAACGGGCTGGTGCTCGTGGTATTACTACTACCAGAGCATCACGCAAGAGGAGTGGGGGAAGAATGTCGTGTGGTTGGCGGAGAACTTGAGAGACTTCGGTTTGGAATGGGTGCAGTTGGACGACGGGTGGCAGTTGGACAATGGCAGCCCCCACACACCCGGAGGGCGCGATTGGCGCGGTCCCAACGAAAAGTTCCCCAACGGGATGAAGTGGGTTGCCGACATCGTCAAGCAGCATGGGATGAAACCAGGCATCTGGCTGATCCCGCAAAAGACGGACAGCGATGAGGTTTTTAACGAGCACCCAGAGTGGTTCTTGCGCAAACCCGATGGAACCCCCGTTCGCATTGGTGACTGGCATCCTCGGCAAGTTGCCAGTTATGTCCTTGACCCCACCAATCCTGAAGCATTGGAATACCTCAAGCGACTGTTCCACACCCTCGCTTACGACTGGGGCTTTGACTACTTCAAGATTGACAACCAACCTGAGTTCAGTCGCTGGTATGACGAGCACAGAGACGCCCGCGCTGTGCCCGAGATACCAGGTAGCGAAGCCTATCGGATGACCCTGAAGGCGATTAGGGAAGCCATTGGCAGCAACAAGTATCTTCTGGGCTGCTACGGAATCCCGTTGGATGGCATCGGCATCATGAATGGGAGCCGCACCGGCGGCGATATGGAAGCCACTTGGCAAGGCTGTCAAGTCATGATTCGCACCATCACTCGTTGGGGCTTCCTCAACAATGTGGTCTGGTGGTGCGACCCCGACACGCTGTGCGTTCGTGAGCCCTTGACCCTCGGTGAAGCCAGAATCATGGCAACCCTCGTTTCCCTCAGCGGTCAAGCGCTCATGACCAGCGACAAGATGTATGAACTGCCCGAAGAGCGGGTAGAAATTCTGCGGCGCGTGATTCCCACCGTGGACATCCACCCGATGGAGTTCTACCCGTGGGACGAGGACGAACGCGGGCGCCCCACCATCTTGGACTTGAAAGTCGCAAAGCATTACGGCTCGTGGGATGTGGTAGCGGTGTTCAATTGGCAGGAGGAACCGACGACAGTGCAGGTAGACTTTGCAAAGTTGGGGTTGCCTGTCGGTGAAAACATTCGCTACCATGTCTTTGAGTTCTGGAGCCAACGCTACGAAGGGCAGTTTGCTGACGGCTTCTCGGTCACGCTTCCCATCCGCACCTGTCAGGTCTTCGCCATCCGTCAAGCCCTCGGGCATCCGCAGGTTGTCTCCACTTCCCGCCACATCACCCAAGGCATCGTGGACTTGACAGAGCATGTTTGGGACGAAGCAAACAAGGAACTGCATGGACGCAGCCAGTTGGTTCGCAACGACCCGTATCGGCTGTTCGTGCATGTGCCCGCAGGTTTCACGCTCATTGAACTCGTCACAGAACCGCAGAAAACCCCTGTTACCGCCCAAGTAAAGCAGGAAGGAGATTTGCTGGTCGTGGAAATGCTCAGCCCAGAAAATCAATTCGTGGACTGGGTCGTGCGGTTCGCTTGACGATTGAGCAGTAAGGGTTGAAACTGTGCATAGACCCGTCGCTGTAGAAGCGTCAAGGCTTATCCGCAACGGATTTGTAAAAACCGTCGTTGAAGTTGAGGGACCTGTCTCTCAACATGCTGATTTTCGTTTTTGCGGTGCGTGGGGACGCACCATCCAGTTTGCTGATTTCAGTTCCACCATTGCTGGAGGGTGCTTCTCCTGAGGCGCTGGGTTCCGATGCGGTTCACTGGGGGACGAACTCTCCAACGGATGTTTTCCGAAGGGGGCGATAAGGATGACACAGGTGCAAGTGGTGACGATGGGTGAAGCGATGATTCGGCTGACGCCACCCGACCATGAGCGGTTAGAAACAACCCGCCTTCTGGAAGTGCACATTGGTGGCGCTGAGTTAAATGTGGCGGTCGCCTTAGCCCAATTGGGCGTGCCCGTCGCTTGGGTTTCCAAGTTGCCCAACAACCCTTTGGGGCGCCGCATTGCACAGGAAGCCCAACGCTTCGGCGTCAACACCTCTCGCATCGTCTGGACAAACGAGGGGCGCGTGGGGCTTTACTTCTACGAGAAGGGCGCCGCACCTCGCCCCAGCGTGGTGGTTTACGACCGCAAGCACTCCGCCATCAACACCCTCAAGGTGGACGAACTGGACTGGGACTTCATCGGCGCAGCGAAAATTTTGCACTTGACAGGCATCACGCCTGCCCTCAGCGATTTTTGTCGCCACCTCGTGGCAGGGTGCATCGTGCGGGCGAAAGAGCGGCGCTTGTTCGTCAGTTTTGATGTCAACTACCGCTCCCGCCTCTGGACACCTGATCAAGCCCGCACAACTTTGCTCACCCTTTTGCGAAGCGTGGATTTGCTCATCTGCACGAAGGACGATGCCGCAACTTTGTTCAACTTGAGCGCCGATGCGGAAACGGTGGCGCGGCAATTGCAAACCAGTTTGCACATTCCCCATGTCGTCGTCACCCACGGCGACCGTGCAGTAGCAGTGACACCGCAAGGCACTTTCTCGCAAGTGGGTTATGCTCTCACGGAAGTGGACCGCTTGGGAGCAGGCGACGCTTTCGCAGCGGGATTGCTCTACGGCGTCCTGAACGGCGATTGGGATTTGGGTTTGCGCTACGGCTTAGCAATGGCGGCGATAAAGCACACCATCCCCGGCGATTGGTTCATCGGCACGAAAGAGGAAGTGGAAGCAACCTTGCAAGCCCAACCCCATAGGGTTGTGAGGTGACGGGAATGGGTCGCAAAGGTGTGATTTTGGCGGCTGGAAAAGGGACCCGACTGCGCCCATTGACAGAAAAGGTGCCCAAACCCCTCATTGAAGTTGGCGGTCGCCCCTACTTGGCTTACTTGCTGGAACGGTTCCGTTACGCTGGTTGCGACGAAGTGCTGCTCATCGTCGGACACTTGGGCGACGAAATTGTCCGCCGATGCGGGCAGGAAGCCTTCGGGATGAAACTGCGTTACGCATGGCAAGTCGTCCAAGACGGCACCGCAAAAGCCCTTCTATTGGCTGAAGACTTTGTCAAGGACCAACCCTTCATGATGTGCTGGGGCGACATCGTAGCAGCACCAGAAAACTACACCGCTTTGTGGGCGCGCTACGAACAAGGCGATTGCGCATTGGTGATGCTGGTCAATTGGATGGAAGATGTCTCAGCAGGCGCCGATGTCACCCTGGACGGCGAACGGGTGATCAACATCGTGGAGAAACCGCCCGGTCCAAAAGCCGGCTGGAACCAAACAGGTCTCTTCGTTATCAGCCCACGCATCTTCACCTACCTGCGGCAAGTCCAGCCGTCGCCGAGGGGCGAATACGAGTTCACCGATGCAGTGCGGCTGATGCTGCAAGCAGGGGAAAAGGTTGTAGCGCTGCCTATGCAAGGCTACCGTTACGAACTGGGCACCTGGGAGCAATTGCGGGAGTTGGAGCAGGTAGCGGACAAGTTGGCGTTGACACCCAAACCGTGAACGCTAAAGGGCACCTCTCCCAAGGCGCCAATGGTGCCTCAGGAGACGCTCCCCCCTCTAACGCGCCAATTTGTTTTTTGGGTTCGTCAGAGATAGAACCCTCAAAGGCGGTGGTGAAAATGCTCATCAAACAGAACATCTTTGATCCCATGCCTACGCATCCGATGGCGCACGCAGCAACTTTGACCGAATTACTCAACGGCGATTTGCTGTGCGCGTTTTACGCAGGCGCTTACGAAACCGCTCCCGATCAAGCCGTTTTCCTTACCCGCGCCATCAAGCGCGGGGAGGGGCGATGGAACTGGCTGCCCCCGCGCAAACTGGTGGACACCCCCCAGAAAGCCGACGGCAACCCTGTGCTTTTCACTGCCCCTGACGGTGCTGTTTGGTTGTTTTTTGTCACCTTGCAAGGGCAGGGGTGGGCTTCCTCGCTGCTTTTCGCGATGATTTCGGAAGATGGTGGCGAACGATGGAGCGAACCGCACCTTTTGTCAGCGATACAGGGAACAATGCCCCGCACAAAACCGCTGGTGTTGCGGGATGGGTCGTGGCTGCTGCCCCTTTACGACGAGCGACGGTGGCAACCCCTCTTTTGGCGCTCGCAAGATGGGGGGCAATCGTGGCACGAGATAGCGGTCAAAACGGCAAGAGTGCGGCTCATTCAACCTGCTGTTATGGAACTCTCGGACGGACGCTTGGTCGCATATTGCCGCAGCACTGCTGGGTTCATCTTTCGCTTGACCTCCAACGATAACGGACGCTCATGGAACGCTCCCGAACCGCTCCCCCTACCCAACCCCAACAGCGCCGTAGATTTAGTTCGGTGCCCTGATGGAGCGTTAATTCTGGCGTTCAACGATAGCCGCGACAAGCGAACTCCGCTGAGCATCGCTTTTTCGCCCGATGAGACAGAACGGTGGGTGGTCATCCGCGACTTGGAAGTGGGTGAAGGTGAGTTCAGTTACCCGTGCCTGCTTGCCACATCGGACGGGTTTGTTCATTGTGTTTACACCTACCTTCGCCAGACCATCCACCACGCTGTCTTTGATCGCTCATGGCTGCAAGGTAGGTAACAAGTGAGCGCCAAAAGGCAATGCTCACCTCTTCTGCCATTGCATCGGTCGTGCCAAGGTCATGGGGATGGTGGAGTTGGAACGCCTACTGCCAATGGAGCCCCATAACCTCTTCGCCTCTTACTCTGCCCTATACCCCACATCCCCGTCTCTCCGATTCTCCGTTGTCCAACGCCTGTTTTTGCACTCTTGCCTTTCGCGCCGAAGTGGGCTATACTTGCCGTCGACCTAAGCCGTTTTGGGCACCTTGAAAAGGGCATAGAGAAGGGGTGGCAATTTTCAGGCAAAATGCCCCCATTTTCTCGGGTCGGCTGCCGTCGACCCCCTAAGGGAAA
>FWWM01000516.1_pt1 | contig 15491 bp, 13 predicted proteins | sample 2228351 | NCBI WGS metagenome assembly FWWM01 (sample SAMEA103939774, study PRJEB20133) | metagenome | reverse complement strand
TATGAGGGCTTGAAACACGCCGTGCGGCGTGCACTCCAGGGGAAGGTGCCAGGTTCTGACAGTACCTATGAGGGCTTGAAACCCCGCTCGCCTCGATCCTCGGATACCAGGATCCGACCCAGCTCAACCCACCGTCCGGTACGGCCTACGAGTGGATCTTCGAGCCGAAGGCCAACGCGCCGGACACCGTAAAGACGTTCACCGTAGAGCAAGGCGACGGCACGACTAACGAGCGCTTCACGTATGGGCTCGTCACCGAGTTCGGGATGAACATCTCGCGAGAGGAGATCGAGATCGAGGGCACCATGCTCGGCAAGCGCATCGAGCGCGTGTCGAGCCTGACCGCGAACCCGACCGCCATCCGCCTGGAGCCGATCCTCCCCACCCAGATCTCGGTCTACCTCGATACCAGCCACACCGCGCTCGGGACGACCAAGATCCGCCCGATCTCGATCGAGTGGAGCATCAGTGACCGCTTCTCGCCGCTGTGGGTGCTCGACTCGGACATCGACTCGTTCGCTGCGGTGAACGAGGCCGAGCCGGATACGGAGCTCAACCTGCTCATCGAGGCGGACAACGCCGGGATGACGCTCCTGGACACGATGCGTCAGGGCGCGAAGGCGTTCCTCCGCATCAAGGCACTCGGGCCGACGATCGAGGGGGCGACGAAGTACGAGTTCACCATGGACGCCTGCATCGTGGTCAGCGACTCGGCGGAATTTTCCGACGAGGACGGCACCTATGCGATCCAGTGGGCGTGCAGCTTCGCCTATGACCAGGCCTGGGGCAAGGTGCTGAGCATCAAGCTCGTCAACGACGTGAGCGGACTGTGACGCAGATCGAGGTGGACGATGGCTGATTTGCGCAAGATTCTCGGCGGCGAGCGCAAGGTGACGATCGAGATCGAGGGAGAAACGATCACGGTCGTTTCAAGCCCTCATAGGTACTGTCAGAACCAACCGGAGGCGCGTCGTGGCGCGGATCGTCATGCAGCAGTATACGTCGGCAAGTCGCCTGGATCAAGCCAGCACCGCCCACCGCATCACCGCGACGGCACGCGCATCAGCTCCTCAAATCTGCGTCCGTCGACCCCCCGGGGCTTGTGCACGACCGGAGGTCGACGACACCAGTCACCTTCCGCCATCCCATGCTGCCTACCTCCCTCCAACGTTGAGCCCAGTGCGCACGGCGCACATCCAGCATCCGGAGGACAAAGTTCGCGATCCATCACCCCTCTCTCCCAGCACTGCTGTCCCCGCTTCGCGCCCGCCAGCCCATTCACCGCAGCACGCACCGTCGTCGACCTCCCGGTAGGTTCGCAACGTGCCGACGTAGCGCGCCATCCATACAGACCAATCAAGCGCATTTGGTTGGTTTGGCACGTACTGCCCAGGCACAATGGACGTTGGTTCAGCAGAACGCAGGCACTACAGTTCCACCGTGGACAGCGTAAGGAGGCAGGATGCAGATCCGGCTCGACCGTACAACGCGCGTCCCGCTCTACCGCCAACTGGCCGACCAGTTGCGCCGCCGCATCCTCAGCGGCGAGCTTCCCCCGGGCACAAGACTCCCACCCGAGCGTCGCCTCGCTGCCATGCTCGGCATCAACCGCTCCACCGTCGTGAGCGCCTACCGCGAGCTCGCCGCTGAGGGACTGATCGCCGGCCACGTCGGCCGGGGCACTGTGGTCGTCGATCCGCACCGCACCGATAAGATCGCGAGCACTGTACGCGGCGTCCCGTGGCCACAACTGTTCGCACCGCTCGCTGCTGCCCTCTATGACCCCGCCCTCGAGGACGCTGCGGCAGCCTCAGCCCGTCCCGACGTCATCTCCTTCGCTACCGGCCAACCCGCACCCGAGTGCTACCCCATCGCCACTGTCCGCCAGCTCCTGGACGAGGCACTCCACCGCGAGGGTCCACGACTCCTCCAGTACTGCCCGAGCGAAGGATATCCCCCGCTGCGCGAAGCGATCGCCACCTGGTCACGCCGCAGCGGCATCCACTGCAGCCCCGACCAGGTCCTGGTCGTCTCCGGCTCCCAGCAGGGTCTGTACCTCGTCGCCCGCGCCTTGCTCGAGCCCGGCGACCTCGTCGCCGTCGAGTCACCGACCTATGTCGGTGCACTCCAGGTCTTTCGCGCACTCGGCGCCCGACTCTTGCCCGTTCCCGTCGACGAGTTCGGCCTGCGCGTCAGCGTGCTCGAACAGGCGCTCGAACACCGCCGCCCCAAACTCATCTATACCCTCCCCACCTTCCAGAACCCGTCCGGCGCCACCCTCAGCCTGGACCGACGCCGTCGATTGCTCGACGTCGCCACCCGCGCTGGCATCCCCATCATCGAGGACGATCCCTACCGCGAGCTGTGGTACGAGAGTCCGCCTCCACCGCCACTGGCGGCACTGGACGAAGCCGGTATCGTCATCTCGCTCACCACGGTGTCCAAGATCCTCTTCCCCGGCTTCCGCATCGGCTGGATCATCGCCCCCTGGCCAGTGATCCAGCAACTCGCACTCGTCAAGCAACTCGTCGACCTCGACACCAACCCACTCATGCAGTGGGCCGTCTGGGCATTTCTCGACCGCGGTCTCCTCGATGCCCACCTCGAGCAGCTACGCTCCACGCACCGCGACCGTCGCGACCTCTTGGTCGAGACGCTGCGGCGCGAGGTCGGCGATGTCCTCACCTACACGCCACCGGCCGGCGGACTCTACCTCTGGTGCCACCTCGCCGACGGTATCCGCGCTCGCGACCTGCTCCCAGAAGCGGCTCGTCGCGGCGTTGCCTTCGCCCCTGGCGAGAGCTTTTTCGTCGATCCCACCGCAGGCCGCCACTGGATCCGGCTCAACTTCACCGACCCGAGTCCCCCGGCCATCGTCGAGGGGGTACGCCGCCTCGCCCAAGCGCTCACCGCACTGCGCGAGGTCCGCAGCCTGGCACCGCCCGCGCCGGCACCGATCGTCTAGAGAGGGAAAGGAGGACGTGTCATGCAAGAGACGAACGGAACCGTCCAGCAGGCGACGTGGCGCACCAAGGTCGGCCTGGCACAGATGCTCAAGGGTGGCGTCATCATGGACGTGGTGACGCCGGAACAGGCGCAGATCGCCGAAGAGGCAGGCGCCGTCGCCGTCATGGCGCTCGAACGGGTCCCCGCCGACATCCGTCGTCAAGGCGGAGTGGCGCGCATGGCCGACCCGGAGCGCATCCTCAGCATCAAGGAAGCCGTCACCATCCCGGTCATGGCCAAGGTGCGCATCGGGCACTTCGTCGAAGCGCAGATCCTCGAGGCGATCGGGGTCGACTTCATCGACGAGAGCGAAGTGCTCACGCCAGCTGACGACCGCTATCATATCGACAAGCACGCCTTCCGCGTCCCCTTCGTCTGCGGCGCACGCGACCTCGGGGAGGCCCTGCGCCGTATCGCCGAGGGCGCCGCGATGATCCGCAGCAAGGGCGAGGCGGGAACCGGCAACATCGTCGAGGCTGTCCGCCACCTCCGCGACATCTTGGACGGGATCCGGCGGCTGGCTGCGCTGCCGCGCGAGGAGTTGGTGACCGCGGCGAAGGAACTCGGAGCCCCCTACGAGCTCGTGCGCGAGGTCGCCGAGCAGGGTCGCTTACCCGTCGTCCTCTTCTGCGCCGGCGGTGTCGCGACACCAGCCGACGCCGCACTGGTGATGCAACTGGGCGCTGAGGGTGTGTTCGTCGGCTCCGGCATCTTCAAGTCGGAGAACCCGTTCGCCCGCGCGAAGGCCATCGTGGAGGCGGTCACGCACTACCGTGACCCGGAGGTGCTGGCACGCGTCTCGCGCGGGCTCGGTGAGGCGATGCCAGGGATCGACCTGGCCACGCTCGCGCCCGAACAGCGGCTGGCGCCGCGTGGCTGGTGAGGGGGACAGCGATGCAGCCCACGGTCGGTGTGCTCGCCCTGCAGGGCGACTTCGCCGAGCACCTGGCAGCACTCGAGCGGCTCGCGGTCCCCGCCCGCGAGGTCCGCACGCTCCGGGAGCTCGAGTCGGTCGCGGCGCTCGTCATCCCCGGTGGCGAAAGTACGACGATCGGCCGGTTGCTCGAGCGGTTCGACCTCATGGAGCCGCTCCGCGCCCGCGTGCACGCCGGGATGCCCGTCTGGGGGACCTGCGCCGGACTCATCCTGCTCGCCCGCGAGGTCGATCCGGACACCCGGGCGCGCCACCAGCCGCTCCTCGGGCTCCTCGACGTCTCCGTGCGACGCAACGCCTTCGGTTCCCAGCGCGAGAGCTTCGAGTGCGACCTCCTCGTCACCCCCCTCGGGCCGCCGCCGCTCCGCGCTGTCTTCATCCGCGCGCCTGTGGTCTCCGCCGTCGGACCGAACGTGGAAGTGCTCGCTCGCCTACCGGACGGCACCCCGGTGGCCGTCCAGGAAGGCAACGTCGTCGGCACGGCCTTCCATCCGGAACTGACCGAGGACCTTCGCTTCCACGCGTGGTTCGTCACCCTCGCTGAACGCGCGGTCACCGTCACTACCTGATGCCGGCACGCACCACCTCCGGCGGGCGCCCCTCGCCGCTCGGCGAGGCGCGCCCGTTCTTCGCCGGCGCTGTGTGCCCGGTCACTGCTGCATCGATCGCGCTCGCTCTGCGATGATTACGGGGCAGAGAGAAAGGAGTGAGGCAATGGGTCTGGAATTGCCCACGCTCGGCAAGATCTCGCGAGAGGTGTTCGACCGGATCATCCTGCCCAACCTCGGCGCCTCCTCGCCGCGCATCCTCGTCCCACCGCAACACGGCGTCGACGTCGGCATCGTCGACCTCGGTAACGGCCAGGTGATGGCCGTCACCACCGATCCGGTCTTCGTCGTCCCCGCGTACGGATGGGAACGCGCCGCCTGGTTCGCGGTCCACATCCTGGCGTCCGATGCCGCGACGAGCGGACTCCCGCCGACCTTCATGGCGATCGACCTCAACTTGCCGCTCTCGATCACGGCTGAAGAGCTGGAGCGGCTGTGGACGACGATCCACCGCGTGTGTCGCGAGCTGGGGATCGCGATCGTCGCTGGGCACACGGCACGCTACGAGGGGTGCGACTACCCGATGGTCGGTGGTGCGACCGTGATGGCGCTCGGCCCAGCCGACCGGTACGTCACGCCGAAGATGGCGCGGGTCGGCGACCTCGTGGTGGTGACCAAGGGAGCCGCGATCGAAGCGGCTGGGCTCTTTGCGGTCAGTTTCCCGGACCGCATCGCCGCCGCCTACGGGCAGGAGTTCGCCGAGCGTGCTCAGGAGCTGTTCTGGCAGATGAGCGTGGTCGAGGACGCGCTGACCGCCGTCAGCGTCGGCGTGCGCGACGACGGCGTGACCGCCATGCACGACGCGACCGAGTGCGGCGTCTTCGGCGGGCTGGTCGAGATCGCCGAGGCATCTGGGGTCGGGCTGCGCATCGAGCAGGAACGGATCATCCTGCGTGACGACGTGCGCAAGATCTGCGATCTGTTCGGGATGGACCCCTATGCGGCCATCAGCGAGGGGACGTTGATCGTCACTGTCCGTCCACACAAGGCCGAGGCACTGCTGGCCGCGCTCGAGGCGAAAGGGATCGCTGCCAGCGTCGTGGGCGAAGTCGTACCGCCGGAGCAGGGGTTGACGCTGGTGGTCGGCGGCCAGGAGCGTCGGCTCGAGCACCCGCGCGTCGACCCCTTCTGGGCCGCCTTCGGCCGGGTCATGGCGGAGCGGACGTCTAGATGAGCTGCGACGGTTCGTTCTTGACGACCCCCAGCGTCACCCGCTTCGCCACCGAGGCTTGGGGCAGGATGTAGAACTGGACGCTGTCGGCCTGCTCATCGATGACTCGCTCGAGTTCCTGCTGGAGTCGACGCAGCTGCGCTGGCGTCAGTTCTCCCTCGAGGAGCGAGTTCTGCACCCAGGTGAGGTATTTGCGGCAGATCCTGAGCACCCGCGCCACACGCTCCACCCCGACGTCATACGCCACGATGACGTACATCCGCGCCCCTGCTCGCTCTCCCGACTTCCCGCTCCGCTTCGCTCAAGGATACTGCTGAGGAATCCAGCGTCAGCCGCGGAGCGCAAAGGGCGCATATGGTTGTTCACCCAGGAGATGCTTTTCGATCTTGTACAGTTCCAGACGCAGCGTCGTCCGGTAGGAGACTGAGCGGTTGAGAGCTGGGTGCCGGTAGGTTTCCTGCAGTGCCTGCTCCCATGCCTCCACGACGAGCTTGCGGCCCTCGTCGTCGAGGAAGACCCCCTCGGCACCGGTCACGAAGTGACGGCGCTGGAGTTGCCCTCGATTGACCAAGCGGAAAATGAGCCGGTCCACGAGGACTGGCTTGAACACCTCGGCGACATCGAGGTTCAGCGTATGCCGCCGGAAGTTCGTCTCGTGCAGGTAACCGATGCGCGGGTCGAGATGGGTCTGATAGATCTGGGCGAGTACAGCGGTGTAGAGGAGCGAGTTGCCGAACGAGATGAGCGCGTTCGTCTCGTCGCGAGGCGGCCGTCGCGTGCGCGGGCCGAAGGGGAACTCGGCCTCGATGATACTCGGCCACACTGCGTAGTAGGCCTCGCGGGCTTGCCCCTCGAGCGCCATGAGTGCAGGCGGCGTCGCCGCCGCATCGCAGGCGGCCAGGGAACGCTCGACCGTCTCGAGCGCCTCCTGCACGGGAACGCCGCGCCGCCGGTAATAGAGCAGCACGGTGCGGATATTGCGGAGCGAACCGCGCACGAACGCACGGGCGAGGGTGAGCCGACGTTGCTGGTCGAGATAGTGCTCCACCTGTCGCAGGATCAACGCCCCACTCGCCAAGTACTCGCGCGGGTAAAAAGTCCCCGTGTAGTAGCCGTACCGGTTGAAGAAGTGGAGCAGGATACCCTCGCGCGCGACGAACTCGAGGAACCGCTTGTTGAGATCGACCTCACCGAAGACGTAGAGTTCGCTGACTTGCTCGACCGGAAGAAAGCGTTTGCCTTCCTCGGTCTCGAGCACGATCGTGTTTTGGTGCCGTGCGAGCCGTCCCGACGAAAAGACGTAGATCGGCTTCATTCCGCTGGCTCCAGGGTGCGAGTGCGCGGGCTCCGCCGTGTGCGACCCTCTGTTGGCTGCTCTTCGGCGACCCAACAGAACTCGTAGTAAGCGCACTTGGCACAGGCGGGGATGCGGACTGGGGGAGGTGGGTGCGGGCGGGCGAGGAGGTCAGCGACCTGCTGCATCGCCTGGCGCACGGCGGCCTCGAGTTCGGGGGTGAGATCGACTTGTTCCACGCGGCGTTGCTCAGGGTAGCGCAGTTCGCCGCGGACGTGGAGTCCGGCCTCGCGCAGGCGCAGCAGGTAGTAACCGAGCTGGAGGCGCTGGGCGTGCTGCGCGCGCGGCGAGCGCTTGACCTCTCCGATGACCAAGGCCTCGTCCTCGTCGGCGTCAGCTGGCCGGCGTCGCAGCACGTCCACCTTCATACCCGGCAAGGCCAGCTCCTTGCGCTCGCGGGGATAGGCGGACTCTGCTAGGAGCCGTCCCAACGCCAAGAGCTCGTGGTCGCGATACGGCTCGATGTTGTGTCCCATAAGCCACGCTTGGCGTTGGCAGACAGCGACGTACCAGATGAGCGTCCCCGTCACAGGAATTGGTCCAACGCCCATTTGAACCCCGTTTGTTCGTCGTAAAACGATTCTAGTTGCTCCTTCGCGATGAGACGCAGATCCTCGCGGCCATAGAGGAGGGGAGGGGGCAAGTTGCCGACCGCGCGTTGGAGAAGTGGTGTGATAGTGTAGTACTCGAGCGAGCGGTAGGCTCGGCGCACTGCCAGACGCCGCTCCTGTGGATCTTCCAGCGCAAGTGCAGTGCGCAGCTCGCGGATCGCTCGGGAGGCCTCGTCATCTTGCTCAACGACGATACTCAACGAGGGCACCTCCTGGATGAGACGAAAGCAACTGATCGGTATCGACGCTGTCCCCTTCTTACAGTCCACGTTCGATCGGTCGTAGTCGAGTCGAGAGACGGCGGCTAACAGTCCCTTAGCCTGCGTTTGGCTGATGCGCGTCTCGATTCTCGCGAAGTACTCCTCGAGCAGCGCCGTCAGCTCGACATCCGTTTGTGGACTGCTGATCGATTCGCGTGCTGCGTCCATCAGAATCCGTCCGTAGACTCGTTCTCCCTGTCCCTCATCCAGCGCCACGATCTCCAACGCAGCACAAGACTGACGAGCATTCCGGTTGATACGCCCAGCTACCTGAAGGAGGCTTTCGAGCGGCCCCCACTCACGCCAACCCGTGTCGAAGTCCACATCGACACCAGCTTCGACGACCTGTGTACTGACGAGGACGACGGGAAGACCGTCACGCAAGAGTCGACGAATCTGCTCGAGCCGATGCTGGCGATCACGTGGAGTGATGTTCGTCGAAAGATAATAGAGCCAGTGCATGCCGTACGCGCGCAGCGCATCATAGAGCTCCAGCGAAACGCGCACGCTGTTTACGACGATGAGCTGACTGCGATCGGACGTGGAGGCGACCGCCTCGGCTAGTTCGTTGACTGTACGCGGACTCGCAGGGCGCAGGACGACGCGACTCGGGTACCCATCGAGGGGCGGGTCGACCAGTTCCCGAGCTCGCCCAGGCTGGATGAGGCGCGGTTGCGTCGCTGTCATTAGGATCACGGTAACGTTCCACCGCGGAAGGTCGGCCAAGAGCGCACGCAGCAGCGGCCAATAGTGGGCGTCGAGCGCTTGCACCTCGTCCAGAATGAGGATTGCACCTTCGACCAACGTATGCAATTTCTTCAGTGCCCGGTTCTGATATCCGATCAAGGTGTGAAAGACTTGCACGAACGTCGTGAGCACGATCTCAGCATCCCACGACTCCGCCAGGAGTAACGCTTCATCGACATCGAGATCTTCCTCATCCGTAATCGAGACCGGACGCTGAGGTGCTCCCGGCGACTCCGGTTCGCGCTGGGGTCGCGGTGCTAGTGGCGCAAGATGGTGATGCTCGAGCAGAACGTCCCCAGGTTGAATGCCAGCATGATGCAAAACCTCGCGGACGACGGAAACCGTCTGCTCGATGAGGTTGATGTAGGGCAAGGCGTAAACGATGCGCGGCCGGTATCCCCTCTCTCGCTCCACGCGGGCGCGGATCGTCAAGGCAGCGTGCAGTACCGTGAGCGTCTTGCCTGCCCCGGTCGGCGCGGTAAGGGTGAGCAGCGCCGGGTACAGCACCTCGACTGGCCACTCCTGCACCCTCCGATCCACTGTCTCGAACAAGCGACTCCGGAATGGTTGGAGGGGGCTCGCAGCGACGTGCTTCTCGGCGAGGTACCGCTGAACCATGTCATGGGGAAGGTCGACGCGATCTGGCATACGATACCGAGCTGCGAGTTTTTTGTCCGCGTCGATCAGACAAGAGAACAGGACATTGGTCATCCAGTAGCGATGGCGTGCTTCCGGGTCACCATCGAGGGGAAGATCGAAATAGTTGAGCCGCTCCGCTTCGTCAGCTAGCTGCGAAAGGGTTGACCAGATTTCCCCCGCCACGAACGGTGCAGGATCGGGTAACCCCAGCTCCTTGCAAAGTGTCGGCCAACTCTCTCGAACCGCCGCGAGCTGTTTTGGCAACGCCCGCAACGTCCGGCGAAGGCCTTGTCGGTTGACGCCGAGGAAGTCAGGGGGCTCGATGTCGGAGGGATGCGGCAGCAACTCCCACGGGGATCGCAATGGACCATGGTGGCGTGCCACGGCGAGAAAGAGTACGAGTGCATCGAGCCCCCAGCGTTCCGCGACCCACGCTCCATAGAGCGCACTGATGAATGCGTGGTTGGCCTCGGCCGCCTGATAGGCTTGATCCTGCAGACGTCGTTGAAAGAATGGGGTTGCCTTCCCGAGGTCGTGAACCAACCCAGCCAGCTCGGCCAACCGCTGCAGTTCCGGGGGAGCGAACGCCCGCGCCAAGCGAGCAACAGCCCGCAGGTGATCGATCAGTTTCTCGCCTTCGCGCGCTAGCCACTCACTGGCCTCAGTCATCCGATCAAGGCCCATCGCTCACCCCGCACGTGTGCCCACGGGCCAGCGTACCGACAGCGGATCGGGTTCCCCAAAAGGTCGATGATCAAGTCAGTCGCCGCCACGAGCCGGCGTCGGCTATCCAACCGGATGGGATAGCGGTCGCGCGAAAGCTTGCGCCGCACGCGGTCGTCGAGCGCCAGCTCCACGATGTGTCCAGCCTCGAGCGCTCCGTGATACTCGGCGACTTCCGTATCACCTTCCCCGAGCACTACTTCGAGATGCTCGACCCTCTCGAACCAGCCCAAACAGTACGCGACCCCCAGCGCAGGCGGATAGATCGGCGCGGAGAGTGCCGCAGCCAGCTCGCGCGCTGTCAGCCAAGCTGGCGGGAGCAGTATCAACCGGTAGCACAGCGCAGCGTTGTCCCACTCCTCATGCTGGATATCAGGCAGCAAGAGCTGCGTGGGGATCTGTGTCCGCGGCTCGAAGCCCCGAAGCTCCCTCTCTGTTGCACTGTTCACCATCAACGCGTTCACCGTTTGCATGATCATCCGCACAGGCTGGCACACACCGATAGCCATGCGCAAAGCAGCCAAACGGTCAGCGTATTCGTGTCGTTCCAACCCCAGAGCTGCCCCGACGATGCCGCGCACGACCGTAGGCGGCGGTATCGGATAACTCAGCGAAGACGAGTTGGTGTAGAACCGTCGAAAGTGGCCGAACTTCCCTCGAAGGTCGCACCGTACTACTTCTGCCATCGCGTTCCTACCCTGTAAGACGCGTCACGTTCGGCAACTCGAGGAGTGCGTCTTCACCGCGCACATTGAGCTCGTCGTGTCGCCAGTAGCGCAGTGCAGCGATCGCGTCCCCGTAGCGCTTCAGCCGCTCGACGAGTGGTTGCAGATCGAGGACGAACTCCTCGATACTGCGCCACCGCTCGACTGGTAGGTCCTCCTGCACCGGCAGCAGGCGCAACCCATCGCGTGGATCGCCGAACGAGGGCGTGCGCTCTCTCCAGTCCACGCGCAGGTATAGGCGCGGCGTTTGTCCGATCTTGCTCCGGGTGGTCGCCTCACTGGACAACGCGTGCAGTAGACCGTCCTCCAAGAGGTCGAGGTCGCTCGCAGCCATCATCGTCGACCGCGCACGCTGCGCTGCCACGTGGCCCCAAAAAGCGATGAGGGCATAGAGCAGTCGCCAGTCCTTCCCGATCGTGCCGTACTCACCCTTCTCTCCACCACGACCGGCAAATGTAGAGGTGATACTGCTCGACGGATTGAGCTCAACCGGGTGCAACGAGTACCCCCAACTGAACTGAACCGGGCCGGTGTACTGCTCGGAAAGACCGCGCCCTCCCCGATCACCAGCCTTGATCGGCAGCGTGGCGCCGAACAAGCGCACATCGACAAGGCGCCGAAGGAACCACTGGCGATAGTCCTCGTCGCTGCGAGTCCCACCCTTCTGCCGCTGTTGCTGACCGGTTTCTTCCTCATAAATCTTACGAAGGTCTTGTTCGCGAGTCGTCGCGTCAACGTGACCCCCGTCTTCCTTCGTCCGCACCCAAACATCGTAGCCGCGATTGACCCAGTAGTCGCGAAGGTAGCGCTTCAAGCGCACGTCACTGACCAGCGCTCGACGGGTGAACGGATCCATGCGCGGCCGGTTTTCGTCGTCTGGATCGCCGTTCGGATTGGTCAACTTCGCATCGTAGATGAAGAGGATCTCAGCATTTCGAATCTGCTGCTCCATCGTTACTATCTCCTTTCATGCACCGTAGACACACGGCCAAAGTCACTGATTCAAGCTGTGACTGCTACCCCTTCACTGCCTTTCTTCTCCTTTCCTGCACGTATGATCCGACCAGTTTCGTAGGAGTACCCCGCGAGGATGAAGTAGACGTTCTCCGCATCCGTGAGCTGCCACCGCGACCGATGCCGCGTGAGCCGCTGTAGTGCCTCGGCGTAGAGCAGTTCGTTCTCGGCTGCTCGTGGCCCGCTCAAGAGCCGGTACTGGCGGAGCTTGTCGAAAAGCTCCGTCGCAAAGACAGTCACCCGGGGGAGTGACATCCCGGTGTAGTTCAGCTTTTCCAGGATCGGTTTCGTCCCCGATTGGTCACTTCCGAACTGCTCCGCGGCCACCCGCGCCGTGAGTACCCCGAGCAAGAAGAGACTTTGTTGTTGCTCGTCCAGCGCAAGGCCCGTCATCGCATGCCGATAGAGCTCGGGAATCAGCGAGTCCACTGGAGCACCTCCCAAGACCATACAGCCGACCTCTGCCGCGATGAGTCGCAGCGCCAACGTCCGCGCGAGGAATCCAATGAGTTGCCGATCGACCTCCTTGACACTTGGTGTCCGTTCCCCCCAGCGAGGCGGGACGACCCAATACCCCGCATGTCGACTGATGATCGCGCGTGCCCCCTCCAGGAAGTCGGCATGGAGCGCAGCCGCATCGATTGGCTCCTGCTGCAGGAGTTGCCTGGCCACCGTCAAGGCTGGTTTCACGACGGGACCGCCCTGGCTGCGTCGGAGCGGCAACGACTCCAGAAGATCATTCAACCCTTCGAACCAGGATCCGCGGGGCGACAGCGCCAACGGCGCAGCCCAACCACCTTCCTCAGTGGCCAGATTCGCACGGTTGATCGCCTCGATGACACGCTGAACCCGCGAGGGAGGGACCTCAGAGATGACTTCGCGCACCTTTACTGCCATGTTTTGCTTTTCATGGAAAAGTAGCGTCAGTGCTGCGTAGAGACGACGCCGCTCTTCTGCTGCCCGCGCCAAATCTTCTGGCGCCCGGCGCAACTCCTCGAGACGTGCGAGCTGGGTCGACTCTTGGCGAATCCGTTGCAAACGGCGTCGAACCTCACCGAGGCCCCCGGTCGGCTCACTCACGAACTCGGGTATGAGGAATACCGGCGTTTCCAACATTCGCGTTTCTAACTCTTGCTCTAACAGGCGATCAGCGATAATGATATCGAGATAACAGTTCTTGCACACGTTGTATCGCTCGAAGAATCCTTCCCGAACGAGCTTCCCAGCAAAACTGACCTTGTCATTGATATACACCTTGATTCGCATCGGCACAAAATTGCTGGTAACAGTGGTCTCCATCCCACAGAGATGACAGATACCCTCTTGGGCGTCCAGGAACTGCTCATCGACGAGGATCGAGAAGACGAACCGACGGTATGCAGGCTCTTGCGCGAGCGGTCGCCCCTCGATGCTCAACGTGTAGTATTGGACGTCACGTTTCCAGCCCAGCGCCGCCCGCAGCTCGGTCGCGAGCAGCTCGGCGCGTTTCTTGGCATCCTCTTGAGCCACAACCTCCCAATCGATCTCCAAGAGACCGTGAGAGATGCGGACAGCGGTTCCCGCATAATCAGGCGGCACAGGCTCGACACGCAACCCGCTGAGGTCCAACACGTACCGCTCGCGTGACCGGCCACCGAAGTCCCGGAGCCGGTCGAGTGCAGGCTTCAGTACGGGCAACAACGCATCCAACGCTGAATGCTGACTGCTTGACACACCGAGGTACTTCGGAGCGAGCCCGGCGAAGACCGGACCGAGGAGATACTTCAAATCTCTTACCGTTACATCACGGACTTCTCCTCCCGGCGAAAACTTCATGAGCTGCAACCAGAGATAGCGTCGAAGCGTATCGGCGCTCGCCTCCTCGAGATGCCAACGGACATGGCCTCGCGTCGGACAGGCATCGATCACGGCAAGGTAGGAACGTGCGCTTGACTGTGCGCTCGCCTCGCCGTTACTACTCCCTTCGCCCTCCTCGGCACTCGTCAAGGCGAGCTGTTCGACGAGCGCTGCAGGGTCGTCGCCGAGTGCCTGCCGAATCTGCCGACCTAACGCACGTAGGCTCCGGATCATCGTACCCCCGCCTCTCGCGTATTCGCGACAACCTCCTCCACGTACCCGAACCCCTGGCTGTTCTTGGCCCCGAGGCCAGCTTCGAGCGCCAGCCGCAGGAGTTCCGGCGGCCCCTCCAGGCGAAAGCGCCCGACCCACCCCTCGATCCAGGTCCCCTTGTACCGCTCCAGCCGCTTGGCCCTCGGATGGACCGCGAACGGACGCACCTGCACGAGCGACCGCGCGCTGTCCGCCACCGTCGGCTCACCGTCCTGCGCCCCCGCCAAGAGCCCGAGCACGCGCGCCTTCCGCTCCAGGTTGGCCACCACGAGTTCGGCGAATTCCTGGTTCAGCGGGTTGTAGTACTGCGTCCGCCGCCGCCCCTCCACCTCCAGCGTCCGGTAGACCGTGACCGGCGAGAGCGCCCGCACGACCAGCGTGTCGCCGATCTCCGGCAACGCCAGCGTCGCGATCTCCCGTACCGCAAAGTCAAGCGTGGCGATGCGCACCCGCCCGAACTGGAGCAGGCCAGCCGCCAACCCCAAGGCCAACGCACGGTCCGGCGAGGCGAACCGGAACCAGACCGCCCCCGCGACCTCGACCCCCTCGCCCGGTCGATAGCGCACCGCACCGTGGAGCTGCGAGAAGACGAACAGCTTGAGCGGCCGCTCGGCCCGCCAGTACGCACCGTCGTGCAACGGCTGCCCGACCTCTTTCGGAAGATGACGATAGATGACCGCCTGCAACGCCTCACGATAGTGGAGCGGCAGCAGACCACACTGCTCCGGCTCCAGCCGAATCTCCAGTCGCACTGCTCCCCCTGCCGATCGATCGCTCTCGCGGAACCTCGCACCTGATACCGTAAACTCGTTCCGCACTCCTGTCAACCCCTGCCGAGCGTCTCCAGAAGGCATGATCGCAGCGGGACGGGAATACTGGTGTTCCCGTGCCGCAGAAAACGACCGATCACGCCCCACACCCCTCAGCTCGCGCAGCGCGGCGACCAGGCGCCAGCAGCGCCCGTCGCGCACGGGGCGCCGCCGCCCTCGACGGCGATCGCCGCACGAGCATCAGCCGACCACGCCCCTCGCCGATCGGTCGCACAGCACCGCCGATAGACGGCGCCGCGCGGCCGGCGCACAGGAGATGCACACCGCGCACGGCGAGCGCGAGGCACGACCAGCACGAGGGCTCTGCACCCTTCCCCGCGTCGACGCGAGACGACGACCCTGCTGCTCGCCGTGCAGCGTCGGGCTCGCTGCCCGACGCTGCACGGCGCTACCGGTCGCGCTACGGAGGTCACCGACCTGCTGGAGGCTCCTCAGCGCACCTGGCGCGGACCAGCACGGAGGACAGGCAGCGAGGGCACTCACCTACCAGACGTGATGCAGCACTCAGCCGCCCGAGCAGCGAGTCCGCACGGTGACCGGGCTGGGAGCGCCCACCGGGCCGTCCTGCTCGGCCTGGGCGAGTCGCACGGCCCGCCGCACGCGCACGAAAACGACCGGCCGGGACGTGCAGTCCCGGCCGGCTCACCTGACCCCAGTCTGACCCCATGGCGGGAAGGGTGGGATTCGAACCCACGGGGGCGGTTTTAGCCGCCCCAATCGCTTAGCAGGCGACCCCTTTCGACCTCTCAGGCACCTTCCC
>FWWM01011166.1_pt1 | contig 15510 bp, 12 predicted proteins | sample 2228351 | NCBI WGS metagenome assembly FWWM01 (sample SAMEA103939774, study PRJEB20133) | metagenome | reverse complement strand
TGAGCGGGCATGTCGGCCATGAGGGGGGCCGCGCCTTGGGCAGCAGCGATGGCCGCGTCCACCTCCTCACGGCGGGCAGTGGGCACTGTGCCGATGACTTCGCCCGTGTATTTGTTTGTCACTTCCAGCAGCGGACCGCCGCTGACCCACACACCGTCTATGAAAAGTTTGTGCTCCATGCTTTGCGCTCCTTGATGGGTACATACCTGGCATAACGCCTGAACAGAACACGCAGGGCATTGCCCACTTCACCCGTCAGGCGCTATGATCTCTCCGCGCTCAATCGTGTACACCTTCTGCGCCAGCCGTTCGACATGCTTGTGTTCAGATTCGGCCAACAGCACGGCGAGACCGTTTTGTTGAGAGGCCTGAATCACCGCGCCCATCCTCTCGGCCAGCGCCGGGGCCAACCCTTCAAACGGCTCGTCCAGCAGCAGCAATCTCGTGCCGACCATCAGCGCGCGGGCCAGGGCGACCAGTTTTTGCTGGCCGCCGCTGAGTTGGGTGGCCCTGCGCGCGGCAAAGGCCCGGACTTCCGGCATGTGCTCGTAAATGCGCGCCAGCCGCTTCCCAGCGTCCGGCAGTTGATTTGCCCAGGCGGGCAACAGCAGGTTCTCTTCCACCGTCAGATTGGGAATCAGCCGCCGGTCCTCGGGCATGTAGCCGATGCCCAGCCGGGCGCGGTGATAGGCGGGCATGTGGCGCAGGTCGTAACCGTTCAGCGTCACCGCGCCGGACACCACCGGCATCAGCCCCATCACGCTCCGCAGTGTCGTCGTCTTGCCCGCGCCGTTGCGCCCCACCAGCCCGGCGATCTGGCCGGTTTCCACCTCCAGTGTGACCCCCCGCAGGATAGTGATCGTTTTGATGTTGACGCGCAGTTCTGTTATTCTGAGCATATGCATTGCTTTCCGTTCATTTGTCGCTTGGAGAGCGGTGGGCGGCGAACTCTCCTATCATTCCTATCCCCACCCTCCTACCGCGCGCCGAATCTCGGGATCGCTCAAAATCGCCTCAGGCTCGCCGTCGGCAATGATCTGGCCGTTGTTAAGCACCAGCACCCGCCCGGCATAGCGGCGCACGACCTCCATGTCGTGCTCAACGAACATCGTCGTGATGTTGCTCTCTTTTAATACGCTTATCAGCGTGTCCATCATGCCAAACTTGTCTTTGACGCTTACCCCGCTCGTCGGCTCGTCCATGAGCAGCAGTTTGGGCCGGAGAGCGAAGGCCAGGGCGATATCCAGCAATTTGCGCCCACCTTCAGGGAGTTCACCAGCCAGGCGGTCAGCCTGCTCGCCGAGGCCGAATTGGCTCAGGATGCGGCGGCTCTCGGCTATACGGCCATTCTGCTTGAGCGGGCGCCAGAAATCTCCGCTGCGGCCGGCAGCAGTGGAGAGGGCAATCAGCACGTTCTCCAATACCGTCAGATTGGTGAAGAGTTGCGGAACTTGAAATGAGCGGCCCACGCCCAGCGCCGTCACCTGATTGGGGTGAAGGCCCACAATGTCGTGGCCCATAAAGCGGATGCGGCCCGCCTGCGGCTTGAGGTAACCCGTCACCAGATTGAGGAACGTGGTCTTGCCCGCGCCGTTTGGCCCGATGATGCCCACGACCTCCCCCTGGCGCACCACCACGTTTTCACCTTCGGCAGCGGTGATGGCCCCAAAGCGCATCGTCAGGTCCTTCACCTCCAGCACTACCGTCATACCCTTACCCTCTGCAAAGCGCGCTCCACCAGCGTCCACAGCCCACCAGGCAGGAAGAGGATGATGACCAGCATGATCGCCCCCAGCACCATTTGCCAGGTGTAGGGGGCGTACTTGAAGGCATAACTCTTGATGATTTCATAGAGGATGGCCCCGCCCAGTGGAGCGAACACACTGCCCGTGCCGCCCAGCAGGGCGATGAACACAAACTCGCCTGAGGTCGTCCAGTAGGCCAATTCGGGGTCAATATGCCCCACGTTGACGGCGACCAGCACGCCGCCCAATCCGCCCAGACCAGCGGCTAGCACGTAGGTCAGGTAAATGGCGCGCTGCACCGAGCCGCCGAGGTAGGCCACACGCACTTCATTATCGCGCACAGCGCGAATCAAGTAGCCCAACGGCGAGTGAACATAGCGGTAAATGAGAGACAGCATGACGGCAATACACAGCAGCGCCAGGTAATAGAATGTGAGGCGCAGGTGTTCATCCGGTACGGGGACGCCCAGAATGGTCGGCGGCGCAATTCTCATGCCATCCGTACCGCCAGTCACCTCATAGGCTTTGACCAGCACGCCGTAGAGCACCATGGAGAGGGCCAGGCTCAACATGCCGAAGAAGATCTCGCGGTAGCGGGCGACCAGCAAGCCAATCACCGCCGCCATGAGCATGGCCGTGGCCGCGCCGAGGCCGAGCAAGATCACCGCCTCTCTGAGCCCCCAGCGATTCAGGGCAAAGCCAACCGCATACGCCCCAGCGGCGTAAAACAGCCCCTGCCCGAAAGACACCAACCCGGCGCGCATAAGCAGCACCACGCTCAACACCACCAGCCCCTTTGCCAGCGCCAGGGTGACGAGGAAAGTCAGCCACTCCGGCAGCACGAGGCCTAACCCGCCGAAGAGGGCCAGGAGCACGAGGGAAGTAAACAGCACCAGGCGACTCATATCCGCCGCACCTCCGCCTCAGCGAACAGCCCCTGAGGCCGCATGAGTAGCACGACAGCCATCACCAGATAGATCGTGAACAATTCCAGTTCGGGAATGAGATGCACTGCCGCCGCCCGCACCAAGCCGACAATGAGCGCGCCGAGTGCCGCTCCTTCCAGACTGCCAAGGCCGCCGATGACCACCACCGCGAAACTCAGCACGATGACCTCAGCGCCGATGCCCGGCACGACAGCGATCATCGGCGCAGTGAAGGCGCCACCCAGCGTGGCCAGCGCCGTGCCGAGCGCAAACGTCACCACATAGATGACGGGCAGGTTGATCCCCAATGCTGTGCTGATCTCCGGGTCATGGATCACCGCCACCACCAGCCGCCCGAAGCGCGTCCTGTTCACAAACAGCCACAGCAGACCGCCCGCAAGCACAGCGACGATCAACAGCAGAAGATAGTAGTAGGGGTAGTTGACTCCGGCCAATTTGACCTTGCCCAGCAGGCCGAAAGGTTTGTAGGCGTAGTAGGGATCAACGCCGAAGAAGAGTTTGATGCCATCTTCCAGGATCAGGAAGAGCGCATACGTCACGAGCAATTGCAGGACCGGGTCTCGCCCGTACATCCAACGTAGCACGCCGCGCTCGATGAGCGGCCCGGCGATCACGCCGACGAGCAGGGCCGCGCCCAGCAGGACGAAGAAACTGCCCGGCTCCCATACAGCCTCGCGCTCAAAGTAAATGATCACCAGCCGCGCCCCAACATAGGCCCCCAGCGCGTAAAGACTGCCGTGCGCGATGTTGAGAATCCGCAGCACACCGTAGATGAGCGTGAGACCGACCGAGATGAGGAACAGCCAGGAGGCGAACACCAGGCCGTCGGCGAGGATGATGAGAAGAGTGTTCATCGGTTCGTCATGTAATTGAGTGGTCTTGTGGTCGGATGGTCGCATGGTCAGGGGGTCGGATAGTCGAGCGTCTCTCAGGCGAGAGCGCCCGACTACCCGACCATTGGACTTAGCGACAGCCCAACCAACTCACGGACACTTGGCGTCCTTGAAGCCGCTTGCGATCCAATCCAGGCTTTTCATGTCGGCGGGTGGATTGACACACTCTGCCGAGAAGACCTGCACGTTGATGATGTCCACCTCGCCCGTAGCCGGATTGAACGCGCCGGTCATACCGTAGGCCACCGGTTCGATCGCCTGATGGCCGTTGCCCAGCGCCATCTTGATCACACCGCTGGGCGTGTCGAACTCCAGGTACTCAAAGGCGGCGATCACCTGCTCCACCGTCGGCCACTTGCCGCCATTGGCGGCGATGGCCCTCTCGTAGGCCGCCTTCACGCCCAGAATGGCCTGTGACATGTGATACGACGGATAGACCGGGCGAACTGAGAAACGATCCGTGTAGGCCCGCTTGAACCACTTGTTCAGCTCGTTGTCCGGCGCGAAGGCGCCGTGCGGACCACGCCCGCCGACCACAATACCCTGCGGCATGTCCTTGCCCAGGCGTGGGAGGACGGTGTCGCCGGTGGTAAGCACCAACATACTATCCTGACCCAGGCCGCGCGGTGTGCCCTGGATGAGCAGGCTCTCCAGGTCGCCGCCCCAGAAGCTGGTGTGGATCACATCTGACTGCGCCGCCAACAGCGCCGAGATTTCCGCCGAGTACTCACCAGCCAGCAGGCGGGGGAATTGCACTGTGCCGATGATCGTATCCGGCTTCAGCTTAAGTACTGACTGGCTGAAGGCATTCCACGAGTCCTGCCCCCAGGCGTAGTTCTGGTTGATGCCGGAGATGGTGCTCAGGTCTGGCCTCTGCGCCAGCACGTAGCGGGCCGCGCCCACGCTGTCAATGATCTGATGAGCATGGGTACGGAACAGATAGGTGTAAGCGGCTTCCTCAAAGAGCTGGTTGGTGCCGCAGTCGAACATCACCGTCAGTTTCTTCAGTTCCTCGACCACCGGCGCCACGGCCAGGCAGTCGGCGCTGGAGATGTAGCCGATGACCAGGTCCACCTTCTCGTCCGTCACCAGCCGCCGGTACTCGGCCACCTGCTTGTCCGCGCCGCCCGCCTCGTCAATGTACACCGGGACGATCTTCACCGTGCCGATGCCGGGGGTGTTGTACGGGGCAGGAGCGCGTCCGGCATTGATCTGTTCGATCAGGATTTCCGCCGCGTTACGCGCAGGGATGCCGAAGGGCGCCGCCGCCGCGCCAGACAGGAAGGAGACGATGCCGATCTTGATCTCGGCTGGCGCACCTTCGGGCGCGGCCATGGGAGCCGTCGTGGGGGCGGCGGTCGGGACTGCGCTCACCGCTCCGGCCTCGCCGAAGAAGGTGCTCACCGGTGTCCAGTTGCCGCCGTGTTGTTCCACGATGGCCAGCTGTTTGATGCCCTGATGCTCGTTCGCGCTGTACGAGAACGGCGGCGTCAGGCCGGTGGTGAAGTCTTTGAGCGATTCCAGGGCAGCAATGAAACTCTCGCGCGTCGGGTTGCGGCCGGCCTGCTGAAGCGCAGCCACGATCACTTCACCCACTGCCCACGAGGAGAGGCTGTAGCCGCCGGGGACCTCGTCGGGGAAGGACTGCTTGAGAGCGTCGCGGTAGGTTTGCGCTTCCTTCGCGCGGAGCGGGTCCACCAGCCAGGCGCCGGCCAGCACGCCCTCGGCTGCCGTGCCGGCCAGTGCCGGCAGGATCGGGTCGGCCAGCACGTAGGTCATCAGCCATTTGGGCTTGAAGCCGTTCTTCTCGGCCTCCTTCAGCAGAGAAGAGGCCGGCACGACAATCGCGTACACGAAGACCAGGTCAGGCTTGGCCTCCTGGAGTTTGAGGGCATGTGAACTGAAATCGGTCTCGCCAGGGGTGTAGGGCACCTGTGCCACCGGTTCTACCCCGCGCGCCCTTAACGCCTCAATGAAAGCATTGGCCCCCTCTTTGCCGAAGGCATCGTCTTGGTAGAACACGGCCACCCGGCTGGCCTTCAGCGTGTCCAGCGCATACTGCGCCATGAGCTTCCCTTCCAGTGCGTAGGTCGGCTGGATGCCGAACACGTTTTTCTTGAACGGCGTGGACCACAGCGACGAACCGGAAGCGATCCCCACTACCGGCAGGTTCTTCTCGGTGGCATAGTCCAGGATGGCGGCGGTCTGTGCCGTGCCCAGCGGTCGGACGAGCGCAAAGATATGGTCTTCTTCCACCAGTTTTTTCACGGCAGCCAGCGTGTTGGCCGGGATGTACTGGTCATCCTCCACGATCAGTTTGATCTGCCGTCCATTGACGCCGCCGTGGGCGTTGACGTAGTCAAAGTAAGCCTGTAGCCCGCGCGCCAGCGGCACACCGATGGTGGCCACCGGCCCGGTCTGCGCAGCGGTCATGCCGAAGGTGATGCTATCTTCGCTGATGCCCACGTCGCTGGCGGTCAGAGGCTCTTCCGCGGGGGCTGTGGGGGCGGGGGTGCTGGTGGGCGCACTGACAGCAGGCGGGCTGGTCGGCCCGGTCGTGGCCGTCGGCGCAGGGGTGGGTGCCGCGCACGCCGCCAGCATGATGGCCATTGCTGCCAGCGCGCTCATCGCCTTAAACAATCGTTGTTGCAGATTCATCGTTCTCCTCCGTGATTCATCATTCTCCTCTGTAAGGTGAGGTAGATAACAGTGGAATAACACGGAATAGACCTGGGTTGCCCAACAATCACCCCCTTATCCGACTTATGCTGAGATGGAGCATGGCTCATGCCCCTTTGTCATCTCTGACTACTGACCATGATGTCCTGCGCCATCGGCTACTGGCCAAGATACAAATGCTTCACTTCCGGGTTAGCCTTCAATTCCGCCGCCGGGCCGCTCAGGCGCACGCTGCCGCTTTGCAACACGTAAGCGCGGTCGGCGACCGCCAGCGCCATATGTGCGTTTTGCTCGGCCATCAGCACCGTCACACCCGCCGCGTGAATCTCGCGGATGACCTCAAAGATGCGCTGCACCAGGAGTGGCGCGAGGCCCAGCGAAGGCTCGTCCAGCAGCAGCAACCTCGGGGCGGCCATCAGCGCCCGCGCTATCGCCAGCATTTGCTGTTCGCCGCCGGAGAGCGTGCCGCCCGGCTGGCCGTAGCGCTCACGCAAGACTGGGAAAATGCTCAACACGCGCTCCAGATCGGATTTCACTTTCGTGCGGTCTCGTCGCCGATACGCACCCAGCCGCAGGTTTTCGGCCACCGTCAGTTCAGAGAAAATCTGGCGTCCTTCTGGAACGTGCACCAGCCCAAGCGCAACGACTCCATCTGGCGGCAGGCGGTCAATTCGCCGGCCGGCAAACTCCACCTTCCCGGCGACAGGCCGCAGCAAGGCGGAAATCGTCCGCAACAGAGTCGTCTTGCCCGCGCCGTTCGCGCCGAGCAGGGCAACGACTTCCCCCTCGCCTACTTCAAGGGAGATCCCCTGCAGGACGGTGATAGGGCCATAACCGGCGACGACATCAGTAAGTTGAAGCACCCATCTTCACTCCCAGATAAGCCTCAATCACGGCGGGATTGTTCTGGACCTCCCCAGGCGTGCCCTCAGCGATCACCTGTCCGAAGTCCAGCACCACGATCCGTTCGCACAGTCCCATCACCAGTGACATGTCGTGCTCGACGAGCAGCAGCGCGCAGCTATAAGCCTCGCGGATGCGCCGCAGCAGATCGCCTAAGGCCGCGCTCTCGTGTGGGTTGAGGCCTGCGGCCGGTTCATCCAGCAGCAACAGCTTGGGCTTCGTCACCAGCGCGCGGGCGAGTTCAACGCGCTTGCGGACGCCAAAGGGCAGTGCAGCGGCGGGCCAGCCGGCCACATCCAGCAGTTCCAGAAACGCCAGCACGTCCATGGCCTGCCGCTGCAGTTCCTTTTCTTCGCGCCGCGCGCCACCCAACCGTAGAGCCGCCAATACAACAGGCGAGAGAGAGGTCAACGACTTACCTGCCCCGGTGACAGCGTGTAACCCGACGAGCACATTGTCTAACACGCTCAGGCTGCCGAACAGTTCTACATTTTGAAAAGTGCGCCCGAGGCCCAGCCGGACGACCTCATGCGGGCGATATGCTCGCAGGTCAACGTTCCCAAACCGCATCACGCCATTGTCTGGCTGGTAAAAGCGGCTGAGGCAGTTCAGCACGGTGGTCTTGCCCGCGCCGTTCGGCCCGATCAGCCCGACGATCTCCCCCGCCCCCACCCTGAAACTCACCTGGTTGAGCGCCTGCAGGCCGCCGAAGGCGATAGAGAGGTCAGTGACGGTGAGCATGTCGCGGCCTGCACGCCGAGCCGGGCCGCCGCCTGGAGCACAACGGGGGCGGATAGAGAAGTCGGTGACGGTGAGCATGTCGCGGAGAGCAGATGGCAGGGAGCTGACGGCTTGTGGCTTATCACGCGCGGTTGCTTCGCGCGGCTTACGGCGTGAAACGATGCGCGACACACGCTGCGCGGTTCGCAGTATGCCATCCGCGTTACACGATATGCGAGCCAGCCCACCCGGCAGAAAAATTACGACCAGAATCAACCCCAGTCCGTAAATCACCGAGCGCAGGTCGCGCAGGCCGCTCATCCGTTGAAAAAACAGGGTAAGAAAGGCGGCGCCGGCCAGTGTGCCTGGAATGGATGCCAGCCCACCGACGACGATGACGCTGACGAGAAAGATAGAAACGGCAAGATTGAAATCCGGCGGGCTGATGAAACCGACGAGATGAGCGTACAAACTGCCCGCCACGCCGCCGTAGAACGCACTCACCGCAAACGCCAGCACTTTGAAGCGGGTGAGGCTGACCCCCACCGCCTGCGCCGCCGGTTCACTGTCGCGTAAGGCGACCCACGCGCGCCCGATCGGACTCTGCACGAGGTTGACCGCCAGCCCCGTCATCACTGCCACCAGGATCAGCGTGAGCGCATACAATCCCCGGTCATCGGCAACCACCAGCGGCCCGAACGCCGGGCGCGGCGCCTTCAATCCCTGGAAGCCGCCTGTCACCGCGCCCCATTTATCAAAAACCTGCTCTACTGCGACGACGAAGCCGAGGGTGGCAATGGCGAGATACGGCCCGCTCAGGCGCAAGGCCGGGAGGCCGAGCGCCAGACCGAGGCTGGCGCTGACCGCGCCGGCAACAGGGAGCGCAAGCCAAAACGGACAGCCTGCCCTGAGCATGAGCAGGGCGGAGGTGTATGCGCCGATAGCCACGAACCCGGCGTGCCCAATAGAGATTTGCCCGGCGTAGCCGGTGAGCAAGTTGAGGCCGAGCGCGGCGATGGCCCACACGCCCGCCAGTGAAAGCAGGTACAGGTAATAGTTCGGCAGGAGAAACGACGCGACGCCCCCTCCACCGAGAAGTATCCACAGCCACATTCTGCGCGGCAGCCGTTGCATTGCCTCACACCTTCTTGGCGGCGACGCGCCCCAACAGCCCTGCCGGGCGCACGGTCAGCACGGCGATAATCAATCCGAATGCAAACGCAGCCTTGAGTTCGGTGGCGATGTACCCGGCCACGAGGTTCTCCAGCACGCCGAGCGCCAGCCCACCGACGACGGCCCCCGGCAGGCTGGTGAAGCCACCCAGCACCGCCGCGGCGAAGGCCTTGATCAACACCGTGTTCATCGTGTCCGGCTCGAGAAATGTGGCCGGGGCGATGAGCACACCCGCCACCGCCCCCAGCGCCGTGCCGAGGCCCCACGCCACCGCCAGCACACGGTTGACCGAGACGCCCATGAGTTGCGCGGCGGTCGGGTTCTGCGCCACCGCGCGCATGGCGATGCCAAGGTCGGTGAAGCGGAAGAAGAGAAACAGCAGGGAGGCCAGCGCCAGCCCCAGGCCAAGATTGAATACCCCCTCGCGGGTGATGATCACCTCGCCCCAATGCAGCGGCGGCCCCCCAATAAGGCTCGGCAGGCTCTTCACCTGCCGCCCCCACACCGCACCAATGGTGCCGTTGAGCACCTGCGCAACCCCGAGAGTGGCTACCACCAGTGCGAGAACAGGCGCGCGCCGGTTGCGCGCCGGGCGCAGTACCCCGCGTTCGACCATCACGCCGAGCAACACGGCCAGCAGCAAAGTCCCGGCCAGCGCCAGCGGCACGGGCCATTCCCACGAGACGAGCAGTGTGAAGGCGGCGAACGTGCTGAACGCAGCCATATCTCCGTGGCCGAAGTTCACCACATCGGAGGTCTTATAAATCAGCACAAGGCCAAGGGCCATCAACCCATAGAGCGACCCTGCTGCCAGCCCACCTGCGATTTGCCGGGCCAGAAGTTCCATCGCACACCTTCATGGCCCTGCCGAAGGCACGAAGTCTGCATCTTCGGCAGGGCGAGGAGGAGAGATTTCAACTTTTGGGACAAACTCGGCGATGAAGAGGGCCACGTCGCTCACGTCAAGGAAGTGCCGCTCGTGCCCGGTTTGCAAGTGGCGCACGACGCCACGCCAGCGCGGGGGCAAACTGATCGGCTCGCCCTGCGGGCTGTCCTGCACGATGCGGACAATGAAAGAGGCGATGACTGTGGACGGAGGACTCAAGATGACCACCTGCTTCGTTTATTTACACAGTATCAGTAGATCACAAAAGTGTCACCCTGAGCGAAGCGAAGGGTCTCCTGAACATACATTGGAGATGCTTCGCTACGCTCAGCATGACAGACCTGCGATGTACTGAGTATAGCAGGCGGCCGTTACGCAGGCGCTACACGGGCGTTACACCGGCGTTACAAACAAAGGCTATTCCTGCAGTTTTGCAGGTGAGAGGCGCTCAATCAGTGCGTGGGCTTGGGTATGAGATATTTCCAGCACCTTGGAAGGCGACCCCAGTGAAGGTTTCTGAGGCCTAACTGCGCGCGATCTTCTCAAATAGCGCCAACGTGCGCGGCGAAGGCGTCACGCCTAGCGCCTCGTGCAAGCGTTTGCGGCAACGATCGAAGGTGCGGACAGCAAGGGCGCGATTGCCCTGTTTCCACTGACACTCCATCAGCAACACATAGGCTTCCTCCCACAACGGGTCTTTAGCCAGGATGGCGTTCGCCCAGCGTGCGCCCTGTTCGTACTCCCCACAGTCCATCCACAATCTGGCGAGCCGTTCCGCCGCCGTGAGATACCCGGTCAGCAAGTGTTCGCGCTCTTCCCAAGCCCACTCGGCGTAGGGGCTTTCTTCAAGAAAGTCGCCGCAATACAGAGCCAGCGCAGTCTCGTACAGGTTTATGGCTTCTGTGAGCTTATCTCCTTCACGTGTTCGAGCCAGACGGAGTAGACGCGTGAACTCGTCCGCGTCCACTATCACACCAGCGGTGAGATCGAGGTGCAACCCCTCTCCCTCACGGCGGATGAAAGCCTCCGCCCCCGGCATCGGCCCTCCCGCCCTGTCTTTGCCCCTCTTATCCCCCTCTGAGGGGTTGAGAGCAAGCGCCTTGCGCAGGGCACTCAACGCCACGCGCAAGCCCGTGGCGGCAGTGGTCGGCGGCGTGTCCGGCCACAACGCTTCAAGAATCTGCTCGCGGTGAATGAGCCGCCCCCGCTGGCAGACGAGGAATTGCAGCAACTGCAATGCCTTCTCGCGTCCCCACGCCTCGCGTTCAATTTCGCGCCCCTCGCGCCAGACGCGGAAGGGGCCGAGTGTTTGAATATACAGCGGCGCATCGGCGCGGCTGTTGAGGATGACCGAGGCAGGCCGATTGGATTCGCGCAGTAATCGCGCTACGTAGGCGGAGAGGGGGTCTTTTCCGGCCAGGGGTAGGTGGGTGAGCAGATCATGCCGCAGGGAGGGGTCTTTGGGGCCCAGAAGCGGGGTGCGGGTGAAGAGGAAATCGTAGCCGTGGGCCTGCGCAGCCGCCAGGGCGCGAGTGAGGGCGGCCGAGGCTTCGGGCACACGGCCGAGGCGGCTGAGGTGGAGCGCCTGCCACAGATCGGCAACACAGGGGCCAAAGCGGTCGCCGCAGGTTTGGCCCAGGCGCGAGGCCTGCTTCAGCCAGTGCCCGGCCTCTGCGCGATCACACATCACAGCCGCTGCGCCCAGGGCCAGATACAGGATGCTGGTCATGTAACGGTCACCGGCATCGTCGAGAATAGACAGGGCTTCGCGGGCGTTGGCCTCGGCCTCCGCCATCTTCCCTTCCAGCCCCGCGACGAGCGTGAGGCCGAGGAGAGATTCAATTTTGAAGCGCGGCACGCCGATCCGTTCGGCCATCAGGCGCGAGTCGTTGTAGTAGGCGCGAGCGCGTGCGGGATCGAAATCCGACCCGCTCAGCCAGCCGTGACCCAGCCGCGAGAGGGAGACGCACTCGACGATAGGCGACCCCAACGTCCGGCCGAGTTCAAGCGACTGTTCGGCGTAACGCCGCGCACTTTCGGCCTCGCCAGTCATGGCGTCAATCCAGGCCAGCAAGACGGTCGCTTCGCGGTGCGAGCGCGGCGCGCGCCACTGGCCCGCACCCCACGGGTCGGTGCGCAGGTTGGCTGCGACAACCTGGCGGGCGAGGGCAAAGCGCCCGTCGCGCACATACACCCGTGGGTCCATCGGTGGGATGTCGTCGCGTTTTGCCGCGCAGTACACGGCGCGATGCAGCCGTTCGGCCTGCGGCAATTGCCCGGCGTTGATTTTGTTTTCGGCCAGGAGGATGAGCAGCGTGGCACGTTCATCCCGCGCGCTGCGCCCCACTTTGCGGAGGGCATGGCGCAGGAGCGGTCCGGCCCGCGCCGGCTGAACAGTGTCGAGATAGACCAACGCTTGCCCGCGTAGGGCGCGCGCCTGGCCCATTGAATCACCGAGCATTTCAAAGCGGCTCTGCGCGCGCCTGTAGGCGGACAACGCTTCGCTATAGCGACTGGCGAAGCGACAGGCGTCGCCGCGCGCCAACAGCAAATCAGGATGGGCCTCAAGCAGGTCGTCAGGCAACTGGTCAAGCCAGGCCGCTAACGTCTGATGCCGTCCGTTGTAGGCCATGGAGCGGGCAACCGCCGCGAGCCAATCGGCGGCGGAGGCGTGATCCCCGGCAGCCAGCAGGTGGTGGATCGCCTCTTCGTAATCGCCCTGGGCGCGGTAATAGGCAGCCGCTTTCCCATGCAGGGCACGTCGGCGCTCCTCGGGCACACCAGCGCGGCGGAGAAGAAAGTCGCGGAAAAGATGGTGATAGCGATATGCCCCCTCACGCACGACGAAGAGTGAGTGTTCGTCGAGGTACTGCAGAACGCTTGCGGAGTCCGTTCGGTCCAGCAGATGGTTGCATGCTTCGGGCTCAAGGCGACGCAGGATCGCCGTTTCAGCCAGGAAGGTTTGCACCCCCTGCGGCTGGCGGTGAAACACTTCTTCGGCCAGATAATTGAAGAGCAGTTCCGACGGGCCAGGCATGCGGCGCAGCACTTCGTCCAGGGTGCGTGCCTGTCCCTTACCGACGCTCTCGCTCAACATCTGCACGGCGATGGGCCAGCCCTCGGTCTCGGCGGCCAGCGCGCGGGCGGTTTCGGGCGCGAGGCGTTCGCCGGTTCGCTGCGCGAAGAGCGTGGCGATTTCGTCCGGTGTAAAGGCAAGTTCGGCACGGCCAATTTCAAGGAGTTCGCCGGAGGCGCGCCAACGGGCGCGGCCCGGTAGGCTGGGCATGGAACGCGCGGTGATGACCAGATGCAGGCAGGGCGGCATATGCTTGATGAAGCGCTCCGTGATGGCATTGATTTCCGGGCGGTTGACAAAGCAGTAGTCGTCGAGGACAAGGACCGTCTCTGCCGCCGGGTCCAGAGCGTCGAGAAGATCATCTGCCAGCGCATCCACCGCCGGGGCCCATAAGCGTACCGCGCCGCCTTCCTGGGCCAGAAGCATCAATGCCCGCTCGCCGACATTGGGGTGAACGGCACGAAATACGTGTACCAGGTGGAGAAGGAAGATCAGCGGATCGGCGTCGCTGTCGCCCAGGTGGTACCAGAAATAGGGGAGGTCTGATTGCGACAGATACGAGGCAATGGCTGTGGTCTTCCCGTAGCCGGCCTCGGCTCGAAGGAAGGTGAGTGTGTAATCGGTGAGGCGGGCCAGCAGCGCGTCAAGGCGCGGGCGAGCGATGAGCTGGGGCCTGGGGCGGGGCGGGATGAACCGCGCGCGAATGATGAGAGCATCGCCGGGAATGGGGGATGGGCTTGCAGCCTGTGCGGGTCGGTGGGTAACGTGGAGGGCCATAGGAGTAACCGCAGAAAGTATCAAGTATAATCCCAGTCGCGCCGGGCTACCTTAGCCGGGCACTGCCTGTTGTCCTTCAAGCACTGTCTCCATCATCCCCGCCAGCGCCTCCGGCGGCCTCGCGCCGATGACGAGATCATGCCGATCCATCGGGTCACACAATGAGCTGACCCATGCGCTGGATTCTTTAGAACAAGACCACCCCAGGACCTGCGCCATGGCCTCGCTCCACATCATCCTTCGGCATTCAATTGACAGCCACCAGGCCGCCAATCAGAACGCGCCATGATTGTGCATTTTACTCCATATGGTCTCGTTTATCAAACACATCCCGGGAAAGTTCAGGGCTTTCCAGTTTTCTGGGCTGGAGGTATTCCTGGGCTGAGGACATGGAGGAGATGGCGCCATGCAGCAGAGCTGGCTGGACGTCCTGGTCACAATCCCCGACCCCAGGGGCAGGCACGGCCGCCAATCCCCCATCCCATCCTTGCTGGCCGCCCTCCTCTTAGCCGTCATGAGCGCTCAAGCTGCGCTGCGGGGCATGGGACTGTGGGCCAGGGCGCATGCTGACTGGCTCACCCGCCATCTGCGTTTCACCGCAACCGGATACCCGCCTGAGAGACTTTCAGGACGCTCCTTTGTCGGTTAGACCTGCTCTTATGGCTTGAGACCTTCAATGGCTGGCTAGACGTTGTAAATGTCGAGCGTATCAGCCTGGATGAGAAGGGCTTGCACGGCGGCGGCTATGGCACCCCTTGAGCGGAGGCCATAAGAGGGCCAGCGTTTGACCCCGGCTGCGGGGCTGATGGTGGGACCGGTCGTGAAGAAGGTGGTCGAAAAAGGGGGGCATACTTAGGGCCGATCAAGGGCCATCCGCCTGAGCTTGAGCAGGCGATTGCATGCTGGGTGCGGGGGAAAGGGGTGTTGGACCGGCGGGCGGATGTTGGCGAAGTGACGCAGGGCCACGCCCGACTTGAGATCAGGGAGCTTTGGCTTGAGGAGACCTCCGAGCTTGGGGCCTATCTTGAGGCCGGGTACGGCGGGCCTGGGCGCAAGTAAAGCTCTCAGCTCTCAGCTCTCAGCTTTCAGCTTGCAACCGAGAGCCTTTCATAATTTCGAGAGAATAAGCGAATCCCCCGGTTCTGGGCTAAACTGTGGGTTGTACAAACTCACATACCCAACCGGAGGGATTCACCATGAGTATACTGCAACCGGTCGCACAATGCTCACCGCTCACCTGGTCATGTGCTACGCTCACCACCCCGGTCGAGACGTCCGCTGCCTCCCGCAGTGGGCGCCTGTGGGTCGATCCGGTCCGCTTGCTGGAGGTGACCCACGCGCCTCAGTTGGGGCAGTGGGCGCTCGCCACCGTCCAGCGCTTCTCGCCACATGCCCTGCCCTCTCCCAGTCGGGCGGGGCGACCGCGGGTGTATACCGACCTCTCCGTCTTCCTCACCTCCCTAGTGGCCGCCGCCCGGGGGCCAGGGGGCGGGGGAAGGGCTGGCGCTCCACAACGCGGGCAGAACTTATGCCCGGCGGCAAGCGCTGCCCCACAGTTACTGCAGAACCTTGTCCCCATGTCCTGACCTCCTCAGGTGATGAATGATTCGTCCACCCTGATTCCCTTACACATTTAAGATTTGCCTGCTTGGACAACGGGCTGAAGTTGGATAGGCGTCAAGCGCGCCAGGAAGGGCGGCAGGCGATGGAG
>FWWM01011165.1_pt1 | contig 15512 bp, 16 predicted proteins | sample 2228351 | NCBI WGS metagenome assembly FWWM01 (sample SAMEA103939774, study PRJEB20133) | metagenome | reverse complement strand
TCCTAGAACACTACGAAGCTGCAGATGCATGGCTGATGTAATATTATCCAGTAAGATGGCAAGGCCTGTGAACCAAGGGATCTGTTGACGCGACCAGCCCATCCTCTCTTATAGTTAATTAATAGGTGTTACTAGTAAGTTATTGGGTCTAAGAGTTGGCTGTACCACTGTATTACCCTGGAGCTACAACCGTAGGAATAAGAGGGCGAGACTGTGTTGCCATAGCAGCTGAGAAGAGGTTCGCCTACGGATATTTTGTTGTATCCAAGCAAGCCCGTAAAGTCTTCAAAATAACAAACTATGTTGGCGCGGCCTGTGCTGGAGTAATGGCTGACATGCAGAATTTAATAAAGGAGGTTATTGCGGTGGTCAATCTATACAGGCTTGAGCAGAACATGGAGCCGAGCGTGAAAACGATCGCAAAAATCCTCTCCTGGAGCCTATTCGGCAACAGATATTTTCCATACTTTATGGAAACCATCGTAGGGGGAGTTGATAGTGAAGGGCCCCATGTCATGGTTCTGGACCCGTTAGGCTCAATGATAGAAGATGATTATGCAGTGGTTGGTACAGGAGCCGAGATAGCCGTAGGTGTGATAGAAAACATTTACAGGAAAGACATGACTGCTTCAGAAATATACGAGGTGGCTGCAAAAGCAATTAGAGCATCGATTGCAAGGGATGCTGGTAGCGGCAACGGAATAGACATTCTCCTCTACACTAAGGATGGGCTTATGGCAGAGGACACGATAACTATTTGATGTCCAGATAATTTCCTGATAACGCTTTAAATACCGTGAGCTCTAGGCTGGAGCTTCAGGAGATATGTAAAGACTATTCAGTCCATCAGGACTCTACTCTTAATCGAATTTAAATTATACATTTAAGACTGTTCAGTGAGGTTGGAGAAGCTCTCTTCAAGGGAAAAACTTTTGATTTACCTAGCTGAAAGGGGTGCTATCATCAACAGCCTTAGAATAACCACGTCGATACTTTCAAAACAGCTTGGAATAGCCCAGCAGTCTGCTTCGAGACTGTTGATAATCTTGGATAGGGAGGGGCTGATAGAGAGACGGGTGGTTGGACGGGCAACTTTCGTCAAGATCACTCAGAAAGGTGTGTCCCGGCTTCTCGACTTTTACCTTTCCCTTAAAATGATCTTTGAAAGGCCGGTAAAGATAGTTTTAGAGGGGCGTGTCTTCACAGGCTATGGCGAAGGGGCCTATTACATGAGTCTGCCTGGATATGTTCTGCAGATGAAGGAGAAGCTTGGGTTCATACCATATCCCGGTACTTTGAACGTATCGCTTCTCTCAAAAGATTCGATTGAAAATAGACTTCTTATACAGAAGTACGCCGACATCGAGATAAGCGGGTTCAAAGATGAGCTGCGTACATATGGTGCAGTTAAGGCGATAAAAGTAGTAGTAAACGAGACAGAGCCGGCAGTGATGATCTTCCCCGAACGGACACTTTACAACAACTCTGTGGTAGAGCTTATCGCAGCGGAAAAGCTTAGAGACAAACTTGGCCTAAAAGACGGCTCTTTGATTAGGATTTCAACCACACTTTCGCCGACAATTTTCTACGAAGGGTTTAAGCCAAGCGTCGCCCTATCTCAGCCTTCTACGTAAGATCCTTCGAATAACGTCACTGCTACTCATTGGGTTGACATTGTGTTTTCTCAAAGTAATAACCTGTATATTTAATCCATGCTCACGGCAGTATTTTAAGAACTGGGCTTTAATCTTTTTTTGGTCATAGCCAAAAGCTACGATGTCGGGCTTAACTTTTTTCAAAACTTTTTCAAATGATAGAGGATCGTATCCTACAATCACCTCGTCAACAGGTTTCAGATATTCAACCATTTTCTTTCTCTCTGCCGCTGAAAAAATAGGTGACCTGCCTTTGTTACGTCTTACCGTTTTGTCCGAGGCTACGACAACGACAAGTTTAGAGTTGCGGCCACCGAGTTTTTTTGCATCTGTAAGCATCTTCATATGACCTAAATGGAGAATATCGAAAGCACCGGTTGTCAAGACTATTTTTCTCTTCACCATTTAAAGTGCACCTCCCCCATTAACCTTAATGCGTCAAGCAACCCTTCTGCATACCCTATAGATAGAAGAGCGTTTGACAGGTCTCCTGACTGCATAAATCTTTCCGCATCGTCGACGTAGTTGGTAATATAATTAAAATATTCTTTTAGACTTTCTTTTTGGGCAACTGTCTCCAAGACACGTCTGCATTTAAAAATGTAACCTTTTACCCTATCTATAAGCGGATTTATGGTCTTGGCCAGCTCCAGTTTTTCGAGGTTGTTGATATACGTCTTGACGATTTCTTTCTCGGAGAAATGAAGGGTTGAGGGGATTATTAGACAATGGGGTGGTGGAGGCAATTTTTCGTTAACTATTTCTTTGAGTAAACCCGCTGTGACAAAAGCGTCTTTAAACCCAATTCTAGCCAAAACTATTAGCAACATGTCGTCAACGATTACATTTTTCTTAAGACGTTGGGCTGCCTGGCGAAGTTTTTCCAAAGCCTCTTTCACATGCAGCCCGCCATCAGCTGTATCTAGAAGGAAGAGGGTGTGCAGCCCCCTCGAAAGGTTCTCCTCAAGCGTTAGAACTGGCTGGGTATAAAGCTCTATTTCTTCTGTCTTAGGAATGGTTGCTGTTTTTCCAAACTTATAGACATGGAGACCTGAGAGGCTTATGGCTGCTGATAAAACTGAGACGCCATGAAGTATCTTTACTTCAACGCCTTTACGTGCTGCTATTTCCCTCAACATCGTATGGGTAGTTGCTATGAATGGGTCGCCAGGAACTAGAAGCCCAACAACTTTCTCCCTAGCTTCGGTTATCAATTTATGGGCATTGTTCTCTAAACTCTGTCTGTCAGCATACACAACTTTCATCGCAGCATCTTTGACAAATTTTATCATTTCATCGCTCCAGATGCTTGTATATCTATCAACATATACAATATCGCATTTCTTCAATGCTTCCATCCCTTCTAAAGTGAGTGAGCCTGGGGCCCCAAGGCCGCCTCCTATGAACAATAGCACCATACCAACCATCTATCTATTCTAGGCTATTTATTATTGATGTCCAGATAGTTGACAGGTCACGCTTTAAATACCTTAAGCCCTAGGCTGGATCTTCAGGAGATATGTGAAAGGACCTCTGCTTACTCTCCTCTCTTTCCTTAGTTAGTTGATAGAGAAGAGGGTAGAGGATACCTATTTCCTCAGGAGAATATCCCGAGACCCCCAATTACTATGGGAGTGAAAGTATGTCTTCCTACCCTCTACTCTGACAAACCCTTTTGCCCTGTGGTAAGGGCAGAGAGGAGTTATGTAGCTGAGCCTTCTGGCTAGGGCCATGGTTATTGTGTATCAAGTAAAGGCTGTTAACAGTTTCCTAGGACTTAACGATAAGAAAGCTGTTCCAGGATTAAGCTGGTTGATTACTATGAGGTTAGTATTAACGTAGCTAGGTTCTGCAACTACTATGCTGATAAGGTCAGAGCACAGCTGGTGAAGAAAAGTCACGAGGTCGTGGAATAAGCGCTAGACTTGTGGGAAAGACTAGAAAGACGTAATGAGGGATGATGCAACATGGATGGGAAGAAAAAGGCAGAGTACCTAGTGAAGACGTATAAGGTTCAATCATAGCTATGTCGTAACGGATTTCTAGACGACCGTCGGAAAAGGTTTACAACGATAGGAGGAGGCTATTTCCAGTCATTAAAAATAGAGTCCACATGAGAGTTGAGAAACTAATTGATTCGTGGCCGGAGCTATTCTAAACACTACGTCGACTCCGTAGTTAAACAAGCCCTATTCCTTCATAGAATCTTGGAGAAAGGAATATCTTCGCTACTGGAAGCAGAACTATAAACAGGCAAAAACTTGAAGGCCAACCAAATTACAAAATACATCGACAACAAGGTTGCATAGAACCAATAAGATATCCTCTATGTAAAATCAGAGGGCATAAAAGGCCAGCTCCAAATGTGGATATTATAATAAGGACCTATCTTCTGATGTCAGCTACGGGCTGGAATGAACCGACAGAAGAACACCATAGAAAACATATTCCTTAGAATGTGGGTTTCTGCAGAAAAGAGCCAAACTCCATAAAAATCTTCAACGGGTCAAGAGAAGCCGATGATGATAAAGCTCAAGTGTTAACAACCGGAGCAATAATCATGTCCAACCAACAAAGAGCTTTAAAGCAGCCTCAGGGCCCTTCAACACCATGCCTGACAGAACATCTTATATCTCTTAAAAATAAAAAAAGTAGGTGGTTTGAAGGCCGTTGTTTTAGCTGCTGGGTATGGGAAGAGGTTGATGCCTCTCACGGCCAACAGGCCTAAGCATGTTCTACCCCTTGCAGGAAAACCGCTCATCATGGCGGTTGTAGAATCAATAGCAAACGCAGGAATAACAAACATAGGTATCGTTGTTGGATACCGCTTTGAAGAGATAATGAACGTTTTAAAGAAACTTGACCTTGTGAATCTTACATATATTTATCAGAACAACATCGGAGGGACTGGGGCAGCCCTCAAAGAATGCAAAGATTATTTGGCAGGTGAGGACTTTTTTCTCGTTGTCTATGGCGACCTGACAGTAGATGATCAGATGTTAAGAGGGTTGCTGGATTTTTTCAATCAACAGAGGTTGGACGGGGTTTTGGCAGCTGTTGAAGCCGATGAGACAAGCAGCTATGGGGTCATCGATGTACGTGACGGGTTGCTGGTAAAAATCAGTGAAAAGGAGCAGAGGCCGGGACCAGTAAATGCTGGAATATACGTTCTCAGTAACAAGATCTTCGACTTTTTGGAGACGATAGGCCCCTCGGTTAGAGGCGAGGTAGAGTTAACAGATGCGCTCAATAGATTTGTGGCTGAAGGTGGAAGAATAGGGGTCAAGTTTCTTGAAAAAGGATGGTGGTTTGACATAGGCAGGCCAATGGACTACCTGGCCGCAAACCATGCATATCTTAGAAAGTTTTACGGGGACGGTGTTGTGGTTGGAAAAAATGTTTTTCTTGGGGATGGTGTGTTGTTAGAGGGGCCAGTATACATCGGCTCTGATGTAAATGTTGGGGACCGATGTATAATTCAGGGCCCAGCTATGATTTGTGAGGGGACAATAGTGGATAAAGGGAGCATAATCAAAAACAGTGTGATCTTAGAGAGATGTGTGATAGGTGCTTTTTCGAAGATCTATGACGCGATCATATGTGAAGGGTCACGGCTCATATACGGGTTGAGGTCTTGACGAAAGGTTTTTCCGGCCTACGTCAGCCCTCCAGGAGCTTTAGCAACCGAGAGGAATATTGTTTAAAGCAGCGCTAATATGCTTCGTGCAACCAGCTTAGCTATACGGACAGGTTCAGGATAACGTCCTTCGAGCGTAAACTTGTCGAGCAACTGTTTAGCTATTTCAAGCTCGATACCCACGTTGCGGATGTAGAGCTTATAGCCCGTTTTCAGAGTTACAACCTGTCTCTCTCCATTAGACCTGTGGATCTCCAGCCTCTTCATCCAATCCTCGGGAAAATATTTTTGAAAAACCTTATCCAATCCATCGGATTCCCTGTAGCTTATGCATATTAGCGGTGTATTTACTGCTTGCTGGAGCCTCTTCAGGTCTACTACGTTGAACCAACTTATTACGCTGCCGCTTAGGATTATAACGTTAATGTCTTCACGTTGAATGCTTTGCCACATTGTTATCAGTTTATCCGTTGAATCTAAGCCGCCTACTGTGCATGTTGTAACCGTTACTCCGTCTATAAGAAGGTCTGAACGCATCACGACTCCAGCTAAGACTGCCTTTCCTCCAATTTCTTTCCTAAAGCTCTCGGCTATTCCAAGAGACCTAATCCCTTTCTTACCTACGTTTACTCTCTTCTGCAAGGCCCTCCACTACTGTTTTCCAGGCCCTGGCGACGTTGTCGGGGTTGTAGCCTCCCCCACCCATGGCCAAAATCCGCCCACCGCATTTTCTGTCAGCTATTCTTTTAAGCGATCTGACAGCATACCGATGGGCTTCTGTGGTATACTGTAGGTTGGTCAACGGATCCCCATCCAAACCATCAGCGCCGCACTGAAATAAGAGAAAGTCGAAGTTAAACTTCTCCAAGAAAACTACAACCTCGTCAAAGGCTTTGATAAACTCAGTATCCCCAGAGAATGGAGGGAGGGGGATGTTTAATTTCCTCCCTTTGGCCTTTCCCTCACCTGTCTCGTCCCGAAAACCAGTCCCCGGGTACAGTGTTCTTCCGTCTTGATGTATGTCGGCGAAGATAACACGTTCATCTGCGTAAAAGTCGTAGCAGATGCCGTCGCCATGATGGGCATCTATATCTACATATGCCACACTATCAAGGCCCTCGACCTTTAAAAGATACTCTAAGGCTACTCCTGCATCGTTGAATATACAGAATCCTCCAGCCCTGTCTCTACGGGCATGATGCAGGCCACCCATAGGGTTGAACGCCACAGCGGCCTCTCCCTTTAATACTCTTTTTAAGAGAAGAAGCGTTGTCCCTACCACGTAGGAAGCAGCCTCGAAGCAGCCTGGAAAAGCAGGAGTGTCACCGTAGTCTAAGTATCCGTAGCCCATTCGAGACCTCTCCTCAACGAACTTTATGTAACCCTCGCTGTGAAAAAGTTTGATTTCGCTGATCTCGGCTTTTACTGGTTTAACGAAATCGATCTTTTTTACAAGCGATACGTCATGGGTTAACAGTTCGTAAAATCTTTCAAGCCTGACTTTGTTTAGGGGATGTGGTTCTGGGAAGCTGTACAGGTAGAGCTCTTCTCCTTTCGCAACGGAAACGTTAGTCACAACAGAAAGAATTATAGATGATAAATTTATACATCTTTAGCTGAGGATTGAGGATCGTATTATTTATGGATTTAGATTATTTCTTTGCACAGGTTGAGGAGATTGAAAACCCCCAGTACAGTGGCAGGCCTTTGGTTGTATGTGTTTACTCGGGGCGGGCTGAGGACAGCGGTGTGGTCAGCTCAGCAAACTACATCGCCCGTAAATACATGGTGAAGGCGGGGATGCCGATAAAGATGGCTAAGAGACTTCTCCCAAGCGATGCTGTTTTTCTCCCCATGAGGCTGGAGCACTACATCAGCATCTCTAATGAGGTCATGTCGATAGTTAAAAAATACTCCAGCAAAATGCAGGTTGAAAGCATAGATGAAGCGGTTTTGGACATCACAGAAACGGTTGGTGGAAGCTATGAGAGGGCAGAACAACTAGCATACGATTTAAAGGCTGAGCTTGAGGATAGGAAATCGCTGAAATGCAGTATAGGCATAGCTCCAAACAGGATAGTTGCCAAAATGGCGGCAGAGGTGGCCAAGCCTGGGGGAATAAAAATAGTTAGGCCCGAGGATTTAATGGATTTTCTCGAGTCTCTCCCTCTTTCAGCCCTGCCAGGAATAGGCTCGAAAGGAAGGGCCCTATTGGAAGAAAAAGGGATCAAAACGATAAAAGATCTAACATTGTTAACCCTCTATGAGTTAGAGAGGGTCTTCGGAGAGAAAAAAGCCCGTTACATCTATCTGGCGGCGAGGGGGCAGTACGACGAGCCTATAGGGGAAAGGAGAAGCGTTAAACAGGTTAGCAAGATTATAACCTTAAAACAGAATACTAGAGAGCTGGAGACGATAGTCTCAGAGCTTTCGGAGGCTGTTAACAACGCTATGACAATTCTTGAAACACATGATCTGATGGCTACAAGGATAGGCGTTATAGCCATCACGTCGCAATTAAAACCGCTTACCAAGCAGGCAGAGATAAGACCTGGAGCCCCCTATGAAGATGTCATTAAGATTTTGAAACATCTCCTTTCGGAAATTTTGTCCGAAGACCCAAAAATAGTTTTGAGAAGGGTTGGGGTAAGGTTTTTTGGTTTGAAGGCCCGTTTTGGACAGACAAAGCTGACAAGATATACAGAGTGAGCGACCTTGATGAAGCTGATACGTGAAATTATTAACCGTCTTGAGCCAATCAGGTTTATGAAGTTTGCAATAGTAGGGGGAGTTGGTCTTTTTTTAAACACATTGATACTCTACCTTTTAACAACCTATGTATTTGGTGAAAGGCTTTACATGGTCTCCGCTGCAATAAGCCTCGAAGCATCACTAATTAACAATTTCATGTTCAACGAATACTGGACATTTCGCGACAGAGCACGTGGAAAAGGGTTTTTCTACAGGATGGTTAAGTTTCACGGGTCAAGGCTTTTAGGAGCAGGAACAAGCATACTCGTCCTCTATCTTTTGACGGACATCGGAGGCATCTACTACCTAGTTTCCAACTTGTTCGCGGTGGTTGTTGGGACAGTTGTAAACTACTTGACAAGCTTTTTCTGGGTTTGGGAATAAGCAGCTTATTAATGGGCTTATATAGCGCAATGGAGATGGATCAATGAGATGGTTGCAACGTCAACCACAAAGAAAGTAGCGCTAGCATCCGTGCTTAGCGCTTTAGGTATAGTGATCTCACCGATGATGTTCGAGTGGCTTGGTTCACGGGCCTTTCCAGGCCAACATTTCATAAACGTCCTTTCAGGAGTAATGCTGGGGCCCCTGTGGGGAGCCTTAGTAGCCATCATCATAGGTACTGTGAGGATTTTGTTAGGGACGGGGACCATTTTCGCATATCCAGGCGGGATACCGGGAGCTGTGCTTGTAGGCCTTACATACATACTTCTAAACCGGCTTACAACTTCAAAGGCCAGATATAGCGCCGCATTTGCAGAACCTATAGGAACCGTTTTAATAGGCGGAACTATAGCAATATCCGTCGTTGCACCCTACTTAGGCCCGTCCATAGGGCCTGCCGCAGCAATGCTACGCAACATAGAGGTGCTTGGCTTCTTCCAGGCCCTGCTCATTCTCTGGGGAGGATGGGCCGTCAGCTCCTTTACAGGGACCCTTGCAGGGTTTCTCTTTTTGGTTGTAGCCGACAGATACGGTTTACTGGGGCTCGTTCTACCAGCCAAAAGGGAGGCCAGTCAAAGGGCTTGATGGCTGAAGCCGCTAAACTCCTAAACAAACGTACAATAATCTACGGTGAGGCTGGATCTGGGAAGACAAGGCTTTTGGCAAAACTCTTAAAGGAATTTTCAAATATTCTCGGCCCCTCCAAGATAACCATAATAGATCTTGCGCCGCCGAAAGTTGGTGATATAGGAGGGCCTTTAACACAGTATATCGACGTTAAAGGCTTTATCTATTTGAGGCCAGAGTATGTTTATGCGCCGCGGCTTATGGCATGCAACTCAGAAGAACTACGAAGATATGTAAGCAACAACGTGGAACGGGGCCGAAAATGTTTTCAAACATATTTGATGGATCCGACTGAGCTGCTAGCGGTTAACGATATAACTATTTTTTTGCACGGTGCCGACGTAGAGGAGCTGATGGAGTATGTAGCCATGGCAAACACATTCATAACCACTGCCTACTACGGTGAAAAACTTATGCAGGATTATGGGACTGGGTTATCCTCAAAGGAGAGGGAGAGTGTAGAGAAGCTTTTAAAACATTTTGACGTGGCAATCATGCTTAATTCCCACCCTACATCCTAAAAGCCATGGCACTCTGCATATATGAAGACAGAACAGTAAACAACTTGAGGCCGTTGACGGATACAAGAGCAGTCTATGAACTCTTATGCGGTACGTCGACGCTTCTAACGAAGATCAGAAAAGGTCTATCGGAGGATATGCAGTTATATCTTTTCACTAGACCTTATCTTAGAATGGTTTTACAGGAAAGGTATCCAGAGGCAAAGGTCAACGTCATGCCTTCAGAAGATGAGTTACTATTTGTAAACGGCTCTTTAGTTATGGATGAGAAGGTGAACAGATTAGTGAGCTCGCTGAAAAAGGGCGAAGCATTGACGGTTGGAGGGGAAATCGTTGCTGCACTGATTAACGGACGTATGTTTTCACATGAATGGGTTAAATCTTTGATGGGGGGAGATCCTAAATCGGTGTTCCATTCATTGATAACCTCTATGAGGGAAGTAAACGGGGTAAACCTGATCACGTATCCATGGCAGCTGATAGAGCTCAGCGTGCGATTGATACCTTCGGAAGCTTCAGGGAAAGCTTTAGACAGCCCAAACATTTATGGACAGGTGGTCAGCAGAGGGGAAGTCAGTTTGGAAGGACATGTTCTGGTTGACGGTCGAAGGGGACCGGTTGTTTTAGACGACAACGTGGTGGTTGAGCCTTTCTCAAAGATAGTTGGCCCAGCCTACATAGGTCCAAACTCGGTTATTTTCACGGGTTCTGTCGTCTCGGAGTGCAGCATCGGCCCCGTCTGTAGAATAGGCGGCGAGGTTGAAAGCTCCATATTCATTGGTTATTCTAACAAGAGGCATTATGGCTACGTAGGGCACAGCATAGTGGGTGAATGGGTCAACATGGGTGCTGGAACCACCGTCTCAAACCTGAAAAATACCTACGGCACGTTTAGACTAAACATTTCAGGCCAAAGGGTTGACAGCGGTAGACAGTTCATGGGGTCTTTCTTCGGGGACCATGTAAAAACCAGCATAGGATGTATGGTTTCAGGTGGTTTGAGTATAGGTGTTTCAAGCCACATCTACAGGTATGTAAACACCGACGTCCCAGCCTTCACGATTTACTTCCCGGATACGATGACGGAAATCTTCCTCGAATCGGCCCTCTCGACAGCTAAAAGGATGATGATGAGACGTCAGGTGACACCGTCGGAAGAATATCTTAACATGCTCGAGTATTTATTCCATGCTACAGCTGAGGAGAGGTCTGTTCGAGGAGTCAAAAAAGGAAAGGCCAGCTTTTATAACAGCCAAGATAAAAGATAGATATGATTAAAAGAGTTTTGACCGTTGCCGGCTCAGACTCTGGGGGAGGAGCTGGGATCCAAGCAGACCTGAAGACATTTGCTGCACATGGTGTCCACGGGATGTCAGCCATTACATGTATAACCGCCCAAAACACTGAGAAGGTTACCGCCATACAGCCCATTCCAGCAGAGGTTATTAGAGAGCAGATAAGGGTCGTTGTAGAGGATATAGGTGTCGATGCTGTAAAAACAGGTATGCTCTTCAGCAGTGAAATCATAGAGGCTGTAGCCGATGAGCTTAAGAATGTTAACGTACCTATTGTTGTAGACCCTGTAGCAGTGGCTAAAAGCGGAGCGCATCTAATAAGGGAGGAGGCTGTTGATGCCCTCGTAAAAAGACTATTTCCTATAGCGACGGTTATAACACCAAATATACACGAGGCTTCTCTTCTGACCGGGCTTGAAATTTCATCCTTGGACGACATGGTTGTAGCTGCCGAAAAACTGGCCTCTATGGGTCCTAGGGCTGTTGTTGTGAAGGGTGGTCACCTCAGTGGGGTAAAGACGGTTGATGTCCTCCTCTATACTGGTAAAACTTATTACTTTGAAGCGGACAAAATCGAGACCAAAAATACCCACGGAACAGGCTGCTCATTCGCATCCTCGATAGCTGCAAACCTAGCCAAAGGTTACCCTATCCCGAAAGCAGTACAGAACGCTCAAAGATTCGTAATAGAAGCTATAAAACGAGGCCTATCGATTGGAAAGGGTTTTGGACCAATACATCCAACCGGAAGGGTCAGCGATCTATCATCGCGGATGGATGTGTTAAAGATATTGAAGGAGGCATTGAAGATGCTGGCCGAGGAAGATGGGTTTGCCTCTTTGATTCCCGAGTCTGGGTCGAACCTTGTCATGGCCATCGAAGATGCATCAGACATAGACGACGTGGCATCGGTACCAGGTAGGATTGTAAGGGTTAACGGAGGTTTTAGACCTGTCTCGGAGCCATGGTTCGGCGGTTCAAAACACGTAGCACGAGCCGTTTTAACCGCTATGAAACATGACCCTACGGTCAGAAGCGCAATCAACATACGGTTCGACGAAAAAATATTGAAAGCGGTTGAGGAGTTAAACTTCTCCATATCCAGCTATGACCGTTCAAAAGAGCCAGCAGAAATCAAGTATAGCGAGGGGATGACGGTTCCTTGGGGCATTGGAGAAGCAATAAAGAGTGCGGGAAGGGTTACCGATGTCATTTACCATCGGGGCGATTTTGGAAAAGAGCCCATGATCATTATCTTCGGCCAAGATGCTTTCGAAGTCGTTAGAAAGGTTGTAATGATTTCCAAAAAGGTTTGTGGGCTGTGAGTTGAAAGCACCATTTGTGTTTGTCTACCAACTTCGTAAAAACCTTTCAAAAAGATCCCGTCATAAAGGTGGCGGAAGAAGCTGAGGAGACGGTTATACGATTCGCTGCGGACGACAGACCACCTCATTATGCAGCCAAAACAACGATATACCTACGACAGCATATTGGAGGTAATTACATGATGGCCGTTGCGGCATTGGTGATAACAAAGTAAGGATATGGTCTTCGGTAATCAGAGATCTTCAGGGGATAAACTGGGAAGCAATCCTCCCTTAGGTAGAAAATCAGATTCTCACCCAACCCTTTCAGCTAAGCTTCATTGCTACTTTTATAGTCGGAGGTATCACGGTGTTTTTAAGCATCTATGCTAATCGGCTGGTATCTCCAAGACACTTACTGTGTTGTTAGATACATGAATTTCATCCTCTTCGGAGCAATTCCCAGGCAGCCTTTGCAGCAACATACTACTTCCCGCATGAATGTATAGCGAGGCCTTTGGGAAAGGCCCACTTCGCAACAGCCAATATATGGCAGCATCTTATTTTTATATCCATGATGAGGTTGTGGCTTGATGGGTATGCTGCGGAGATATTGTGCATACGTGGAGGGAGTTCTAACCCTACATGTAGTGGTTACTGTTGGGGCCCATGATAATAGGAATCAGCACAGTCATTTCTTGATAAATATTTTGATGAGCTAGAAGTTCAGACCAAAGGCTAAAGAAGACTCATTGGATACTGAAAAACAACACGCCCGACTTCCTCGGCGAGTACTTGAACAAAGTTAACGCTGCTAAACCTATTGCTGAACAGGGAATGGTTAAAAGAAGAACGCGTTGGACGGGTTGTCAGAAAATACCAGACAACAGCTGTGGTGGTCGCAATACTTGTACATTTTCATATTTGTCACAGCGATAGTTGTGATTGTTCTTTTGAAACAGCCATTAAGCGTCTTTATATGGTACATGTGGTTCTACAGGTTACCACTATTTTAACGCAGTTTTTGGACATAAATCTACAGAGGATACCAATGGTAACTTAAGATAAGTAAAAATATCCTAATAAGCTGAAAACAGCTTGGTCAGGGATAGAAGGGTGCTTGGATGGTGTTTGAAAACATCATAAGAATAGTTAAGCCTATGGTTGTGGCTTTTAAACATCTTTTCTCAACACCCCTCACAATTAAATACCCATACGAAAAAGTGGTGAACACAACAGCTGAAAACTACCGCTACGACCCTAAAGCAGGGATAGCCTATCCAGGCTTCAAAGGCCGTCACATACTTTACCTAGACAAATGTACAGGCTGCAGCCTCTGCGACATAGCCTGTCAAAACATCGCCGAGGCCATAATCATGGTCTACGGCTTCAACGTTTCACTGAGGTTTAGGAAAGAATTTATGGAATCAATTAAGAAAGGGGAAAAGACAGCCGTAGAGTTTGTTGAAAACCTAATCAGATATTTACATCGTCCAGCAGAGACAGTCCATCATAACTCACATCCAGTACCGACTATAGTTTGGACAGATTTTAGGGCAATTAACAAAGTTGGTGAAGAATATGAATGGAGGCTCAACGCTGAACCTGTTTACGCCTACAGGTCTGAGGCTGTTTTGGAGAACTATTTCTCCAGCTTCTTTGATTGGGCTAAGTCAGATGGATGGTCAGATGAGGTGGTAGAGATTCAGGGAGCAGATAAAGAAGACGAATACCATAAACTGTCTAACGGTAGTTACGAGGTATGGTTGGCTGTTACAAAAATAGATGAAAAGCTGCCCCATAACAAAAAATCCTACTTTCCCGCAGTAGACTACAGCAGATGTGTCTTCTGTGGGTTATGCGTCGACGCCTGTCCTTTCTACGCCTTGGAAATGATGCCCGACTACGAGCTGTCGGCCACAGATAGAAAATCGCTATTTTATAACCCGAAACAGTTGGCCAGGCAGGGAGTTACAGCCCCGCCGGCAGAAATAGGCTGGATAGAAAAACTTGTGACTTTTCTGAGAGGATAATGATGGCCCACGAATTATCCCCAAAAGAAAGGCCAGAGCTGCTAACCCTCTATAAAGGACTTAGAGGCCTCATAAAGGCTTTAAGGGAATTCCTTGACACGGAAGACTACACTTATTTAGAGAAGGCTGTTGAGATAGGTGAGATGCTAAAGACCAATAAACATTATGGAGCTCTATCGGGACGGCTTGACTTGGAGAATAACTTGAAAGCAATGTATCAAATTTATAAAAACCAAAAGATCGACGACTTCGTACACGGCAGGCTTCTAGACCAAGTTGTTTACACTATAGTACGGGCCAACATAATTTCGACTGGGCTGGAGTTTAAGCTGAAGAGAATGAGAAAAGGGGGATAGGGTTGACATCATTTTTCAACCCTTTGATTAGCCAGCTTTCAGCCCACTCTGGGTTCATAGGGGCTATCATAGGTCTCCTCTACAACATCCAAGTCAGTCTATAGCAGGGTTGTTATCTTCGTTATATTCAGATGATTGCTCTGAGTTGATAGTTTGGCCAAGGTTATATTTTAGACAGAACCTTCCCATATCCTGTTGAACTCCCCCTCATATAGCGTTGCTAGAGCTTTATCCCTGATTATTAGTACGTTCTCATCGTTTCGATCTTCTGCTGAATAGCTGAAGTTGTATGATCCTGTAATGACGATTTCACCGTCTATTATTACCACTTTATGGTGCATAAGGCCTTCTCTATTATCTGTTCTAATGTTTATACCTGCGTCCTTTAATCTCTGGAACTCGCTACCTCTTATCCATGCCTGCTCATCATCTACTATTACTTTTACTTCTACCCCTCTATCTCTTGCTCTGATGAGGGCGTCTGCTATAGCATCTGCTGTGAAGATGAAGACCATTATGTAGACACGGGTTCGAGCCCTATCTATAGCTGTTACTATATCGTCTTGACATATCTCAACCCTGCTGAAGCAGACAGAGATAATTTCAGACCCTATCTTCACAGTTGTAGTTGAAACTGCAACTGCAGTTGTTATCCTTACAGGATAACCTATAGTTGTAATAAAAAGTGCTACAGCCGAAAGGACCGCTAAAGCGGCAGCTAAAGCTACAAATATATATTTAAACGCTGTAGAAACCATAAAAACACATCCTATGATTGAGATATAAGCATTAGCAGTAGATGTATAGGTATAGGCCTCGCAATGTACGTTGAATATACAACACCTAGCAGCGAGAGGCTAGATAAAGGGCTTGGATGGGAAGTTGGAGG
>FWWM01011159.1_pt1 | contig 15520 bp, 14 predicted proteins | sample 2228351 | NCBI WGS metagenome assembly FWWM01 (sample SAMEA103939774, study PRJEB20133) | metagenome | reverse complement strand
TTCAAGAACGGTTCACTTGACCTGCTACGCTATGTCGGCATATTGTCAGAATAATTTGTTAAAGTGCAATAATCCTTTGTTGGTTGGGCGGCAATAGCAAGTTCCCGATTTACCAGGGCTTTCTTAAAGTCGTGAACTGTCATTGCGAGGAGCGGTTTGTGCGCCGAAGCGATCTCCCTGGGCCCCGATAATGCCCGTTTAACGGGAGAGTGCTTCGGCGAAGAACGCCTCGCAGTGACATGATTCCGGACTTTAAGAAAACCCTGGCCCGCCCTCGCGGGCGCCAGAAATTTCTCCCCTTTTCTGTTACAATACCCCCTCGCATGGACAAGCAGTCTTTCCCGCGTTCTCTGCTTCTGCTGGCCTTGTTCCTGCTGTTTGGGCTGGGGTTGGCCATCCGCCTGTACGACCTGACTGACCTGCCGCTCGATTTTCACCCCACGCGCCAGTTGTTCTCGGCTGTCAAGGCGCGCGGCATGTATTATCAAACGCGCTGGGACCTGCCCAACTGGCAGCGCACGTTGGCTATCCAGCAATGGAAGTCGAAAGTGACGGTCGAGCCGGAAATCATGGAACATCTGGCGGCCTTCTCTTATCGCTACACCGGTGAACAGTTGTGGCTGCCGCGCTTGTATTCGGCGCTGTTCTGGCTGGCGGGGGGCGGTTTCCTATACCTTCTCGCGCGTGAACTATTCTCGCCAGGCGGCGCGTTGCTGACGCTGGCGTTCTACCTGTTCACGCCTTATGGCGTCTTAGCCAGCCGTGCTTTTCAACCCGACCCGTTGATGGTGATGCTCGTCCTGGCGTTCTGGTGGCTGGTGTATCGTTGGGCCGCCTCCCCTTATTTGTCGGGTGTCAGGTGTCAGGTGTCAGGGGTCAGGTGTCAGGGGTCAGGTGCCGGGGGTCAGGGGCCGCGATCCTGGCTCTTTGCCATCTTTGCCGGCCTCGTCGGTGGACTGGCTATCTACGTCAAACTGACGGCCGCTTTCTTCGTCATCGGTGGAGCATTGGGAGCAGCGTTGGGCCGTTTCGGCCTGCGCGATTTGTTACGCAACCCGCAGGCCTGGGTGATGGCCGTCTTGGGGGCGTTGCCGGGCCTGGCCTGGGCGCTTTCGAGCGGGTTGGCGTCCAATTACCTGGGCGAGGAGGTGAACTCGCGCTTCGTGCCTGCTCTGTTGGCCAGCCCGCTGTTCTACCTGGGATGGCAGAACAAGATCATGGCTGTGCTAGGCAGTGTGGGCCTGCCCCTGGCGCTGCTGGGGCTGTTCTTCGTGCGGGAACGTCGGGCGCGCGCGCTGTTGATCGGACTGTGGCTCGCCTATCTTTTCTTTGGCTTGTATTTCGACTATCACGTCTCCACGCACGATTATTACAGCCTGCCGCTGATTCCGATTGCGGCTCTCTCGCTGGCGGGGATGGGGGAGCGGTTCGCGGCCTGGGCGGAGGAGTCGGCTCTCGAGACGGAAGCAGGCGTGGGCGTGGTCGCGAAGCGCGGTGTGCTGAGTCTGTCGAAGCACATTGCCCTGGTCGCTGTCTTGCTCTACGGTTTGCTGTCCGTCGTGTGGTCCATCCGCAACGAGATGAAGGCTGAGGATTATCGTCCGCAAGCGGCCTGGTGGGCAGAGATTGGCGCGGCGCTGGGGCGAGAGGCTTCGGTAGTCGCCCTGAGTCAGGATTACGGCTTGCGGCTGGCCTATTGGGGCTGGGTGGAGGCTGCTGTCTGGCCGTCTTCGGGGGATGAGTATAGGGCGCAGGTGTTTGGCGGGGGGCGCGATTTCCAGGCTTTGTTCGAGAAGGTGGCCAGCAAGAAGCGCTTTTTCCTGGTAACCGATATGGACAGTTTTGCTCGTCAGCCTCAACTCCAGGCGCTGTTGGCCGGTTATCCCATCTATGCCCAGGGTGAGGGATATGTCATCTACGATTTACGTCCAGTGGGCGAGGCGCAGCCATGAGTGAGCCTTCTCCCATTCTGGTTACGGGCGCGCATCGCACCGGCACCACCTGGGTCGGTAAGATGCTGGCTGCCAGCCCGCGCACGGCCTACATCAGTGAGCCGCTCAACGCCTGGCATCGGCCGGGCGTGCTGGACGCGCCAGTCGAAAAATGGTATACCTATCTGTGCGCCGAGAACGAGTCTGTTTACCTGCCGGCCTTTCACAAGACGCTGGCCTTTCGCTATGGCCTGTGGCGTGAGATGCGCGCGCTACGTTCCCGCAAAGACGCCCTGCGCATGGGGCGCGACCTGGCTATCTTCCTGCGCGGGCGACTGTTCCGCCAGCGTCCACTGCTCAAGGACCCCTTTGCCGTCTTTTCCATTCTCTGGTTTGCAGAGCGACTGGGCTGCCAGGTGGTCGTTACCGTGCGTCATCCGGCCGCCTTCGCCAGCAGTCTCAAGCGCCTGAATTGGCCGTTCGACTTCCACGACCTGCTCAGCCAGCCCCTCTTGGTGCGCGACTGGCTGGAAGAAGAGCGGCCCGCCATGGAATCTATGCCCGCAGACGACATCATCGGCCAGGCGGCGCTGTTGTGGCGGATGATTTACCGCGTCGTCGCCCGCACCCGCGACCTGCTTCCGTCTCTCGTCGTCGTCCGCCACGAAGATTTGTCCCGCGACCCCTTGCCCGGCTTTCGTGCGCTCTACGCGGCCCTCGACCTGGACTTTACTCCCCAGGTGCAGCGCACTATTCTGAACGCCAGCAGTTCCGAAAACCCGAAGGAACTCTCGAAGCAAAAGGTCCACGCTGTCAAATTGGACAGCCGCGCCAACCTCGACAATTGGAAGAAACGGCTGAGCGCCGCGGAAATCGAGCGCATTCGGCGCATCAGTGGTGAGATTGCGGCCTCCTTCTACCCCGATTCGGAATGGAACTGACGTCGATGCGGCAATATGCCCAACATCTCATCTTTGGATATGGCAGACGAAATGACTTCATCCTTTTGGGGTAAACCCCGCCTTGTGACTTCGTTCGTGTTTCTGGCCTTTGCGTTCGGTCTGGGCATCCGTTTGTTCGACCTGACTGACCTGCCGTTGGATTTCAACCCCACGCGCCAGTTGTTCTCGGCCATCAAGGCGCGCGGCATGTATTACCAGTATGCGCCCGGCATCCCAGACTGGCAGCGCGAGATGGCGATTGCGCAATGGCAGGCCAAAGCAGACGTGGAGCCACCCGTCATCGAGACCCTGACGGCCGGGCTGTACTTGTTGTTTGGCGAACATGTGTGGTTTGGACGCCTCATCGCTTCCCTGTTCTGGCTGTTGGGCGGGCTGACGTTGTACGCGCTGGCCCAGCGCATCGCTTCGGCCGACGGCGCACTCCTGGCTTTACTCTACTATCTCTTCCTGGACTTTGACGTCATCGCCAGCCGTTCTTTCCAGCCTGATCCGCTCATGATTGGTCTTACTTTATCTGCTCTCTGGGCTTTCGACCGCTGGCTGGAAACGCGCGCCTGGAAGTGGACGGTCGCAGCCGGGCTGCTGGCCGGCTTGGCGATCTTCGTCAAGAACGTGGCGGTCTTTCCTCTACTGGGCGGGTTCGTCCTGATGCTGTTTGCCGTGCGTGGCTGGAAAGCCGCCCTGCGCGATTCGCAAACCTGGGCGCTGGCGCTGCTGGCGGCATTGCCGACACTCGTCTATTTGGTGAACGGGCTGTACATCTCCAAAGACGTGGAACTGGCTGTGGGTTTGCGCTTCTTCCCTAACCTGTGGATAGACCCCGGCTTCTACGTGCGCTGGAAGAACATCGTCAGCAATACGCTTGGCTTTGGGCCGTTCCTGCTGGCACTGCTGGGCATCTTTCTGGCCCCGGCAGGGCGGGCGCGCGCTCTGTTGGCCGGCACGCTGCTGGGCTACCTGGCTTACGGTTTTGCGCTTTCTTACCATATCAGCACGCATAATTATTACCAGTTGCCGCTGATGGTCTTCATTGCTCTCTCACTGGCGGTGGTGGGAAAGGTTCTGTTCCACGCGCTGGCGCAGGTCAATGACCGCTCCATCTGGGCGCGGCTGGCGGTGGGCATTGTCTTGCTGTTGGGCGTGGGCGCGGAGATGTGGGCCGTGCGCGTCGAACTGGTCAAGGACGATTTTCGCGCTGAACCGCAGTTTTGGGCGGCCCTGGGCGACAAACTGGGGCATACTACACCTGTGCTGGGGTTGACGCAAGATTATGGCAACCGCCTGGAATACTGGGGCTGGCAGTATGTGGAAGAGTGGCCGACCACCGGTGACCAGAATCTGCGAGAACTGGCCGGCAAAGCCAAGACTTTCGAACAAATTTTTGATGATCGCATTGTCGGAAAACGTTACTTCGTCGTGACCAACTTCAACCAATTCGAGCGTCAGCCGGATTTGAAGGAACGCCTGTTCTCCTCATACCCGATTCTCGAACAGACGCCTGAGTATCTCATCTTCGACCTCGAACATCCGCTCCACCAACCATGACAGATTCTCCACAACTGCCGCTCGTCTCCATCGTCACCACTTCCTTCAACCAGGCCGCCTTCCTGGAAGAGACCATCCGCTCGGTGCTGGCGCAGGATTATGCGCGCATCGAGTATCTCATCGTAGATGGCGGCTCTACGGATGGCAGTTTGGAGATTATCCAGAAATACGCGGGTCAACTGGCCTGGTGGGTGAGCGAAAAGGACCAGGGACAGACCGACGCCCTCAACAAAGGCTTTGCGCGTGCCACAGGTCAAATCTTTGCCTGGCTCAACTCCGACGATACCTACGAGCCGGGCGCGGTCTCGGCAGCGGTGAAGGCCCTGCGCGAACATCCCGAAGCCGGCCTGGTTTATTCGGATGCCTATTTCATGGACGAAAAGGGCAATCGCATGGGCCGCTTCCCGGCCGCGCAGACCGATTACCGCCGTCTCAGGCAGGGGTATGTCCACATCCCCCAGCAGACGACCTTCTTCCGCGCCGACCTGTGGCGCCGGGTGGGGCCGCTCGACGCCTCGTTCTATTTTGCTATGGACTACGATCTGTGGGTGCGGATAGCCCGCCTTGCTCCCCTTCTCTATCTGCCTGGCCAGTTTTGGGCGAACTTCCGCCTGCACGCTTCGGGCAAGACCATTGCTGCCGACGAGCGTTGTTGGCCGGAGATGCTGCGCGTTCACTATCGCGAGGGTGGTTCTTTTTTTTCGATTCTTGTGGCAAAATATTATTTCAGGAAACTGATTGCCCCGCTCTGGCTTCGCTATCGCAACAAGCGCATAGGGGCGGGGTGAGGTGGGGCAGGTACATGGGTAAGCAGGTACACAGGTACACAAGTACACAGGTATACAGGTAGCAGGCACACAAGTGAACATCCTCTTCTCCCCTCCCTCCCTTGCTGACCTCATCCGCCTGCTCAAGGCCTGGCGTTTTTGGGTTTTGGGTGCTTTGTTTGGCGCGTTGCTGGGTGCAGTGATCTATGCTGTGTTTCCGCCGCCCTATCGCGCTCGCGCTACCGTCAACGTGGATTTCAACCTCGAGGAAGCCTGGCCGCAAGAGACCGACCGCCAGCAATTCTATTACCTGGAACGCGAGACACGCAAACTGGAGGAAATTGCCTGGTCGGACGCGGTACTGCAAACCGTGGCCGATGAGAATGGGGTGAGCCTTACAGCGCTTCGGGCGGGCGTTCTGACTCTCAGTCAACCGGCCGAGGCCGGCTGGCATTTTTACGCCGATGACCGTGATCCGCAGCGGGCCTCTGCACTGGCTTCTGCCTGGGCGCTGGCCTTCACCGAGCAGGTCCAGGCTCAAGTGGCGGCGCAAACTGGCTTGAATGCGTTCATCCGTGTGCAGGCCGTTCAAGTGCAAGACATCCCGGTTGGTCGCCGCGTGAGCCAGGGCGCGTACTTGCTGGCAGGCGCGTTTGGCTGCTTGGCTTTGAGCGCCTTGCTGGTCTTGTTTGTAGCGCGGATAGAAAAAAGCGACTAAAGTCGCTACTACGGGATGTATCTCCACGTAGTAACGACGTAGTGACGACTTCAGTCGTTCTCGCAAGCGACTCAAGTCGCTACTACAAGATTTCTACGTAGTAACGACTTCAGTCGTTCTCGACTAAAAGAATCTCTACTGATGAAACACCCTGACAAACTGATGCGCTTCCTTTGGGCGGCAGCGATGCTGTGCCTGCCGGTCACCAGTTTCCGCTGGTTTCCGGGCCTGGGTGAGACCACTTACGTGCGCCCGCTGGCTTTCTTTCCGTTGGCCTTGTTGCTGCCCTTGCTGCTGATTGGAATGGCGCGCAAGCGCATGGCGTTGCCCTTTGCGAGTAGCATGGTCGTCTTGCTGGCCTTTGGGTTAGCGTTGCTGCTTGCAACGGTTTGGGGCGCGTTGGAGGCGCCTGTGCCTCTGCGCGGGCAAACTTATTGGGGACGTTCCCTGCGCGCCTGGGCTACCCTTGCTATTGGCCTGACCTTCTTCGTCTGCGCTGCCTGGATGAATCAGAAGGAAGACGACTTGCGTTTTTCCGTGCGCTGGCTGTTGGCCGGTTTTGGCCTCGACATCTTGTGGAGCGCCGTGCAGGCGCTGGCTTTCTACACGCCCCTGCTAGCCAAAGTGACCGTCACGCACTGGCAGTTGGCCTTTTCTATGCGCGAATTGGTCAAGACCAACCGCGTCTCCGGGCTGGCTTATGAGCCGGCCTGGCTGGCGGGGCAGATTGCCACTTTGTACTTGCCCTGGCTGTTGGCCTCGCTCCTGACCGGCCTCCACCTGACCCGCTTTCGCTGGCTCGAAGCCTTTTTGCTTGCGGTAAGCGCTTTGTTGTTGCTGGCAACCTATTCGCGCGGCGGCCTGGTCACGGCCCTCGGCGCGGCCGGCCTGACCTTCCTGCTGACCGGCGGCGGCTTTCTTCGAGATGGCTGGCGCTGGCTGGCGGGTGGCTTTGGGCCGCCGCGGCGGGAAGTCCGCGCTTGGGTAACGGGAGCGGGCCTGCGTCTGGGGTTGATCGCCCTGGCAGGGCTGATGCTGCTCGGCGCGGCGTCCATTCTCGGTCAAAAGGGGTACATGACCCGCCTGTGGAATACGCAGGCCGAGAGTTTGACCGATTTCGTCATCGAAAACTCGGCTGGCGCGCGCGCGGCCTACACCTGGAGCGCGCTGGGCGCGTATGACAGGTTGCCCTGGTTGGGCGGAGGGGTGGGGGCCTCTGGCTTTTACATGTATCGAAATTTGCCCGATTGGGCGTTGACCACCGTCCCAGAGATTGCGCGTCAACTCAGTCCGGCCAATCGCTTGTATCCGAACCCCAAGAACCTGTATGTACGCATCTTGGCCGAAAGTGGGTTGCTGGGGATATCCCTGTTTGTGGCTTTCTGGCTGGGGTTGCTGGGCGATGCCCTGGCTTTTTTGCGCCGGGACGACTGGCTGCGATTTTTGGGCATTGCTGGGCTGTGTTCCTGGCTGGCCATTTCGTTTTACAATATCACGCAAGACTCTTTCGCTACTCCCAATATGTGGGTAAACTTGGGCTTGTTGGTTGGCATGACCAGGCTCATCCCCCCTGCCACACCCCCTTTGGAGGAACGTTCATGATTGTCCTTTCTGTCGGGATGCCACGCGCCGGCTCTGGCTGGCACTATAATCTCATCCATGACTTGATGAAAACGGCCGGCTGCGCCGATGCGCGCGAGGTACGCCAAAAATACCATTTGCAAAGGATTCTCACCGAAGTCAATTGCAATATCGGCGTCTTGTCTCTGCGACGTTTGGGAATGGTGATGATCCCCGCTCTGATGGGAGAGACGTTCGTCATCAAGGCGCATGCTGCCCCCACGCCCTGGTCGCGCCTCCTCTCGACCCTCGGCCTGCTCCGTGTTACCTACATCTATCGCGACCCGCGCGACGCCATGCTCTCGGCTTTCGAGTTCGGCCAGCGCGCGTTGTCGAAAGGCCGCCCCAATGCCTTTTCGCATTTGAGCGATTTCGACAAAACCCTGGACTTCATGACCGAATACGTTTACATTTGGGACAAATGGCAGCGCGAAAAAAATATCCTGATCGCTCGTTATGAAGACCTGCTGAAGAATTACGATCAGGAGGCGGCTCGTCTGGTAGACTTTCTTGGCCTGGATGAAAACAAGCCCGAAGTTCAGGCGGTCGTCGAGTCCTACCGCCCTGACGCTGTGGAGGATCGCCAGGGTTTGCATTTCTACAAAGGTAAAATCGGTCGCTTCCGCGAAGCCTATTCACCGCAGCAACAAGCGAGGCTGGCAGAACGCTTTGGCCCTTACCTGAAGAAAATGGGTTACGAGGTTGATTCGTAGGAACTGCTCAGGTCAAGACCCTAAAGGTCTCCTTTGCGATCGAACATGTGTTTCAAGCCTGATCTTCCTGCAAATTCAGCCTTTCGATTTGCGGGAAAGACCTTTAGGGTCTGCATTTGCGGTATTTGCGAAAGCGGCTGAGCAATTACGATTCGTAAATAAATTGTAAGGTCTATGCAATCCGTGACGCGAGAAATTCGAGTATCATAGACCTATGCGTACTTACGACACGCCTTATATTGCTGACTGGTATGCTGCTTCCCTGCGTTGGTTAGCCTTGCTGGGAATGGCTGTTTCGCTGTCTCAGGGCAGAACCCTGTTCGGAGTAGCCTCCTGGCCGTTGGTGGCGCTCGTCTTGTGGAACCTGCTGATGAGCGTCTTTGCTGGCCTAAACATTCGTGTCGCCTTTCATCGCTATATCAGCGTGATGGTAGACCTGTTGTTGACCGGCGCATTCTTCTGGTTGCAAGGTGGGATTTCAGGACCTGTGCTGTGGGCTGGCTTGTTGCCCATTTTAAGCGCTTCCATTTATTTCGAGTTTGCTGGCGCTTTGATCATGGGGCTTGTACTCTCGGCGCTCGAAATTGCCAGTTTGTGGCGCGGCGAAGTTGAGCCGGCCTTCATCCAACTGGCGGCCCTGGTGGCGCTGAGCACCCTGGTCGTAGCATTGACTTTTGGGTTCTTGAGTTATTTACTCATCCGTCACCTGCGGCGGATGCGCGCGCACCGCTTGGATGAAGAAGAACGGCGTATGCGCATGGAAAGAGAACGCTGGCGCGCTCTCTATGAGTTGACCTCCAACCTGACCAGCACCCTCAGTTATCGGCGTGTCCTCGACTCTGCCCTCGACCTGGGCTATACCGTCCTCAACCCTGACCCCGACGCCGAACAAGATGAGAAATTGGTCAGCGCCGTGTTACTGTTCAAAGGCGACGAATTGACCATCGGCTCGGCGCGACGCCTCACGAATGCCGACCTGCGCGTCCAACTGCATGGCAACGAGGGCATCCTCAAGCGCGTCTTCGACGAGGGCGAACCCGTGTTGACGAACAATATCAGTTTCGACCCGGAACTGGGGCGCATGATTGCCCTGCGCAATTGCACGGCGGCCTATTGTTTCCCTTTGCGCAGCGGCTTCAACATCTACGGCGCCATGCTGTTTGCCCATGCCGACCCCCAGTATTTCACCCAAGAACGCTGCGACTTGCTCGACATGATTGGCCGCCAATCGGTCATTGCCATTCAGAATGCTCGCCTATACCAGGACTTGCTGGAAGAAAAAGAACGCATGATGGAAGTCCACGAGGAAGCGCGCAAGAAACTGGCGCGCGACTTGCATGATGGCCCCACGCAATCGGTGGCAGCCATGGCCATGCGCATCAACCTGGCGCGGCGCATGTTCAGCAAGGATTCCAAGACGGCCATCAACGAACTGGTCAAGATCGAAGAATTAGCGCATCGCACCACCAAAGAGATTCGCCACATGCTCTTTACCTTGCGTCCGCTCATCCTGGAGTCGCAAGGCTTGACGGCGGCGCTCAAGGCTATGGCAGAGAAGATGAAAGAGACCTTTGGCCAGAATGTGATTATCGAGGTGAATGAGCAGGTCGTCTCTGACATGGAAATGGGCAAGCAAGGCGTGGTGTTCTATATCATCGAAGAGGCGGTCAACAATGCCCGCAAACATGCTGCCGCGCCGAATATCTGGGTGCGCCTGCGGCAGTTGGAACCGGGCCTGGTATTACTGGAAATTCAAGACGATGGCATTGGCTTCGACGTGCAGGCGGTCACGCAGTCTTACGATAAACGCAGTAGTTTGGGGATGATCAACTTGCGCGAACGCACCGAACTGGTCAACGGCTTGCTCAACATTCAATCCCAACCCGGCAAAGGCACCCTCATCCAGGTCTACATCCCTTTGACCGAGGATGCGGCCGACCGCTTGCATCACGCCAAAGTATAGTCCATGCCTACTGCCAACGGCTTGTATTATTTCGCGCACGGCGAAACCCTGACCGCCAGGCCGCCTGTGCTGCTCTTGCATGGGGCGGGTGGTACGCATTTGAACTGGCCACCTCAAGTGCGCCGATTGGAAGGTCAGCGCATCTTTGCTCTCGACTTGCCCGGGCATGGCAAATCCCAGGGCGTGGGCTGTCAGGACATTTTGGAATACGCGCGAGCAGTGCATGGATTCCTGAAAGCCTTGCACTTATCGGCTGCTGTGCTGGTAGGGCATTCGATGGGCAGCGCCATTGCCCTCACCATGGCCTTGCAATTTCCAAGGCGCGTGCTTGGATTGGGATTGCTCGGCGGCGGCGCCAAACTGCGTGTAGCCCGACATCTCCTGGAACTGGCGGCCAACCCAGAGACTTTCCCGTCTCTCGTTCAAGCCTTGAGCGACCTGTCTTATGCGCCACGCGCCGATCCCCGCTTGAAAGAACTCGGCGCCCAACGGCTGGCAGAGACACGCCCGGCGGTCCTATACGGTGATTTGCTGGCTTGCGATGCCTTCGATGTCATGCAAAGGGTCAGCCGCATCCAAACTCCCACCCTGCTCTTGTGCGGCAGCGAAGATCAGATGACGCCTCCCAACCGCTCTGAATATCTGCGCGACCAAATCCAGGGGGCAACGTTGCACATCATCCAGAATGTCGGTCACATGCTCATGCTCGAAGCGCCCGATCAGACGGCGCAGTTGTTGGGAGACTTTCTCGTTTCGATCCCTGTTAACCGTTCTCTTCGAAATATGTGAGCAGAAGGGGAATGGCGTTTCGCACTGCCTGGCCACGATGGCTGAGGCGGTTTTTCATCTCCATGTCCAATTCGGCCATCGTGGCGTTGACCTCGGGAATCAAAAAGATGGAATCATACCCGAAGCCCTCCACTCCCCGTTCTTGGGGGATGATCTCCCCTAAACAGATTCCCTCGGCGAACTGCACGCTTCCTCCCGGACCCGCAACGGCTACCGTTGCCCGGAATTTGGCCCTCCACGGACGGGGTTTACCGGCCAACTGCTCCAAAAGGTAGGCGCGCCGATTGGCGTCGGTGAACGGGGCGCGACCAAAGCGTTTGGAATGCAAGCCCGGCTTGCCATCCAGCGCGTCCACTTCCAGGCCGGTATCATCAGCCAGGGAGACCAGCCCGCTGGCATGGGCAAAGGCCAGGGCTTTCCTGGCCGCGTTCTCGGCGTAGGTCTGGCCATCTTCTTCGACTTCCAGCGTCAGCCCCACGTCAGCAGGTTGCAGCAGGGTGATGTCGAGACCTTGTAAGATGGCTTTTATTTCTGCCGCCTTACCGGCGTTGTTGGTGGCTATGAGGAGGGATGGCTTCTTCACTCGATTGGCTCCATCAAGTGTAACTGCTTTGACAATGTCAAATTGTCGTAGTTGTGATTGCGTGGTCTTCTCTCGATTTGCCTTACCGCCCAGGCAGCGTGTTCGTGCACCAGTGTCTCTGGATCATCGAGCGCGTTTCGCAGGGCAGGGATCGCTTCTGGGCTGCCCGCATTTCCCAATGCAACTGCCACGTTGCGCAGGTAGCCGCGTCGTTTGGCGCGTTTGACGGGGCTGTCTTTGAACGCGCGGTTGAAGCCTGCGGGGGAGAGGGATAGGGCAGAGATCAAATCCGGTTGCGTGGAATCAGGCCGCGGGGCGAATGAGGCGTCCACGGCGTACGAGGCAAAACGGTTCCAGGGGCAAACTATCTGGCACAGGTCGCAGCCAAAGACCCAGTCACCCAGTTTAGGCCGCAGGTCGGCCGGGATGTTCCCCTTGTTCTCGATGGTCAGGTAAGAAATGCAGCGCCGAGCATCGAGCGTGCGGTCGGGCAGGATGCAGCCGGTGGGACAGGCCTTGATGCAGCGCCGGCAAGTCCCACAGCGATCGGCGTCGAAGGGGACATCGGGACGCAGTTCCAGGCCGAGCAGGATTTCGGCCAGGAAGAAGAAGGAGCCGTGTTTGGGATGGATGAGGCAGGTGTTCTTGCCAATCCAGCCCAGGCCGGCCCGCTGCGCCAGGTCGCGCTCCAGCAGGGGGCCGGTGTCGGTGTAGGCGCGATAAGGAACAGGATGGCCTACCTGTGCTTCGATGAACGCAACCAGGGATTGCAGTTTAGGAGGGATGACCAGGTGGTAGTCCTGGCCCCAGGCGTAGGCGGCGATTTTGCCTTTGGGGACGGGGTTGGTCATCACTTCTGGCCCCTTCTTATCTCCGAAGGGGGCTCTCACGAGGAGAGGGCGGGAATAGGGAATGGCCAGTACAAGGATGGATTGACACTCTGGCAAAATCAGGCGTGGATCGGCACGGCGCGCGCGGGCGCGTTCACTGGACAGGTAGGCCATATCTGCATGGCGGCCGGCTGCCAGCCAGCGTTCATACGCCGCAAGATGGGGCGGCGGCTCAGGCGTGGTGACGCCGGTCAGGACAAAGCCCAACCGGCGCGCTTCTTGGTGGATGGCGTGTTCGAGACTCACGCAGTTCAACGGACGACGATCCGCACGTAGAAGAATTCCCCAAACGGGCTTTTGTTGGCATTGGCCATGCGCCAGGTGCTGGGATATTGCCCGGCCTTGTCGGGCGCTTTGAAACGCACCGAGACCTCCACTTCCTCTCCCGGCGCGACAGCCGAGGTCAACGGCTCAGCGACGCCGGACATTTTCTCGCCATAGGCGTAAATGACCGAATACCCCGTGCCCCACGTGCAAGTGCCAGTGTTCTTGATTTTCCAGGTCTTGACGAAATCCTGACCTGGCGCCATTTCTGTATCATCAGGAACAGTGATGTCAGTGATAAAGATCGAATCATCGCAGGGGAGGGGGGTAGGGCTGGCGCCGTTCAGGTCGGTGGCAACCTTGGCGGTAGGCAGTGGCGCTTCTGGCGTAGCGGTGGGCTCCTCGGTAGGAGTTACTTCAGGTGTAGCGGTGGGCGCGGCCTGGGCGGTTTGGGTGAATTCGGCTATCACGGTCTGCGCTGCGATGGTATGAATGACGCTGACATCCGGTGTGGGTTCGGTGGGTTCACGGGGACCGCAAGCCGTAAAGAACAGCCCCAGCAAGGTGAGCAGGAGGATGGGTTTGTTCATAGGTTCTCCGATTCGGTCTAACCGCACGATTATTCGCTGGTCATTTTACGACAATCAAAATGCACATGGCTGTGCCAAAACCAACACCGTCGTCGCCAAACATTTGCCAGCAGCCGCCATGCTCGCCCGCTTTGGAAGGAGTGACCATTTCGATGCGAATGTCCACAGTGGCGCCCGGCTTGACGAATTGGTCTTTGGTTTTGATTTCCCAGGTTTTGGCGCTCATGGATTCTCCCATGACGTGCCGCACGGTATAGCCATCGTCCCAGGTGCAAGTGCCGGTGTTCTTGATGCGCCAGACTTTGGCGATCAGTTCGCTTCCCTTTACAACTGTTCCATCAGCGTAGTTGACATCGGTAATGAATTCCGAGTTGTTGCAAACCGGCCCGGCTTGCGTTGCCAGAGCCGCCAGCGGCGTGATGGTTGCCAAAGGCGCGCTTCCCAACGGCGCATTGAGCGTGGAAGGCGTGCCGAGAGGCAAGACAGGCGCAGGCGAGCCGCCAACAGGAAAGGTGGGGAAGGGAGTGTTGGTCGGAGCCGGCGTGGCAGTGGGGGGAATAGCCTGTGCAGTTTGAGTCAGGCCGGCCGAGAATTGCGCCACCATCGTTTGCGCAGCGGCTGTAAAGATGGCTGCCACATCTGGCGTAGGTTCTGGCTGTTTTCCCAAATTGCAGGCTGACAGGATGACAGGAAGCGCCACTATCAGCCCAAGTTGTTTTTCGTAACGCATTCGCTACCTCCAAATCTGAATTCACGGCCACGAAACCCTTTGTCCGCGTGTTCTGCACTCGTCCGCGTCGTGGTTCAAGAAATTGTCAGGTGGCCAGGTTTTCTTATATCGTCATTATAACGCATTGTGGACGGGAGTATATTTGCCGGAGTCTCACATGCCCCCTGCCAAACCGCCCTTGCCCGCATCTGACGAGCCGCCGCAGAAGGCGCCCCCTCGGCCTTTCAGGGTTGGGTCTCGATACCCTGCCGACCATAGGTCGGCGGTACGTATCGCCAGGCTCTGCCTGGCAAGGCCGACCATAGGTCGGCGGTACGTGTTGTCGGGCTTTGCTTGGTGTACCAACTCGCGTTATGGGACAGCGGTATAATGATCCCATCACAGTCACACTCTGAGGCGACGCCGGAGGCGCGCCTCGCCCATTAGAACCCTGGAGGTTACCATGCCCCCCCGCTCGACTTCTTACGGAAAATGTTTCCTGTGCGGCGCGACGCTGGCCAAGAACGCCGTCAGCCGCCACTTGAAGACCTGCTTGCCCGCGTACGAATTGGGAAAGGGCAAGCAGGAGCGCCTGTTACACATCCGGGTCGAAGGCGTATATGCTCCTATGTACTGGCTCGACCTGGCAATCCCGGCCAGCGCCACGCTCGCCCGACTGGATGACTACCTGCGCGCCATCTGGCTGGAGTGCTGTGGTCACCTGAGCGCGTTCGAAATAGAGGGAATCCGCTACGAAACCGCCACCGAAGGCCCCGACTTCAGTTTTTATGATGTGCGTCCCAGGGCAATGAAGTCCGCCAAACTGGAAAAAGTTCTGCAGCCTGGCCTGACCTTCCTGCACGAGTATGACTTCGGCTCGACCACCGAACTGAAGTTGAAAGTGGTCGGTGAACGAATCGGTCTGCCCCTCGCCGATAAACGCAAGGTTCGCCTGTTGGCGCGCAATTACGCCCCAGAGTACCGCTGTAAGGTTTGCGGTGAAACGGCAGATACGTTCTATATCTATGAGTACCCCTACGACGCCTATTGCGAAGAGCATAGCCTGGAATTGGAAACTGGCGAGGAAAGCCTGATGCCGATTGTCAATTCCCCGCGTACCGGCGAGTGCGGCTACATCGGCCCGTATGATGAAAGCCTGGAATTCGAGGAAACCATGCCCATGCTACTAGACAATCCAGAATGAGGTTTTCCTTATCGGGTGCGCTAAGCAACTCCAAATTTTCGACTGCTGAAGCCGTTCCCATGCGCTGGAGAGGCGGCTGCGCTGGCGCACTCAAAGCATGTTGACTAAACGATGGCCTTGTTACAGTAATTGGGATAGATTTTCGAGAGCAATTGTAATTGCCTACCCACCCTCACGCTTCGACTAGTACAATTGGGCATAAATAACTATGGTGTTACATAGAGAGAGGCCTTCCCTGGTAAGTCCACTTGAAGGGTTTGGCCATGGTGCGG
>FWWM01011157.1_pt1 | contig 15521 bp, 10 predicted proteins | sample 2228351 | NCBI WGS metagenome assembly FWWM01 (sample SAMEA103939774, study PRJEB20133) | metagenome | reverse complement strand
AGCAGCTCGAGCCGCCAGATGCGCCGGTAGAAGGGAGCCGTCATGCCGCCCCCGCAGGGGGCGGCACGAGCACGGCCCCCCGCTCGCCGGTGACCTCATGGTACTGCCGCGCGACGCGCGCGGCAACGACCGACTCGCGCCCGGCGCGCGTGAGGATCACGACGGCGCCGCCGAAGCCGCCGCCCGTCAGGCGTGCGCCGAAGACGTCGGGGTCCTCCCGGGCGGCGGCCACCAGCGCGTCGACTTCCGGCGTGGAGATCTCGAAGTCGTCCCGCATCGAGGCGTGAGACGCCGCGAAGAGCGCGCCGAGCCGGTCGAGCTGGCCGCGCCGGAGCGCGTCGACCGCCTCGAGGACTCTCGCGTTCTCCGTCACGACGTGCCGCGCCCGGCGGTCGAGCGGCGGCCGGAGCGCGGCCAGGCTCGGCAACGCATCCAGCCCGAGCTCGCCGAGCGCCGCCACGCCGAGCGCGGCGGCCGCCCGCGCGCACTCGTCGCGACGCACGCGATACTGCCCGCGCGCGTGCGCGTGCCGCACCCCGGTGTCGACGACGACCAGCCCGGCGCTCGGCGGGAGCGGGACGCGCATTGTCTCGAGCGTGCGCGCGTCGATGAAGAGCGCGGTGCCCAACGTCCCAACGCTCGACACGAGCTGATCCATGATCCCCACGGGCGCCCCAACGAACTCCCGCTCCGCCCGCTGCCCGAGCCGAGCCAGCGTCACCTCGTCGAACGGCAGGCTGAAGGCCGCCCGGAGCGCGCGCAGCAGCGCGACCTCGAGCGCCGCGCTCGACCCTAGCCCTGCCCCGGGCGGCACCTGCGACGCGATGCGCAGGTCGGCCCCGCCGAGCGCGTAGCCGGCGGCCCCGAGCACCGCCGTCACGCCTTGCACGTAGTCGACCCACGTGCCGCGCGGCGCCTCGAGGCCCAGCGCGTACTCCTCGCACCGCCCGCGGCTGAAGCCCGCCGACCAGACGCGCACCCGGCCGCCCGGCCGGGCCGCCAGCTCGACGGTCGTCTGCTGGGGCACCGGCGTCGGCAGGACCAGACCGCCGTTGTAATCGGTGTGCTCCCCGATCAGGTTGACCCGGCCGGGCGCGAACGCCACGACCTCGGGAGGACGCTGATACAAGTCCGCGAAGACCGGCATGGGGGGACGGGGCGGCTGACGTTCGTCGTTCGGCTGACGCGTGTCGTGCGGCTGACGCGTGTCGTTCAACCGAGTGTCGTTCGGCTAACGCTCGTCGTTCGGCTAACGCGTGTCGTTCGGCTGACGATTGTCGTGCGACTAGCGCGTGTCGTTCGGCTAACGCCTGTCGTTCGGCTAACGCTCGTCGTTCGGCTGACGATTGTCGTTACGACAAGTACTCGCCGTTGACGGCAAGCGTCAGCCGCCAACGGCCAGCGTCAGTCCCCCCGCGGCAAGCGTCAGTCCCCGCACGGCAAGCGAAGTCACCCTACGGCCAGCGTCAGTCGCCTACGACCAGCGTCAGTCCCCCACGGCAAGCGTCAGTATCGATAGTGCTCCGGCTTGTACGGCCCGTCGACCGGCACGCCGATGTAGTCGGCCTGCTCCGGCGTGAGCCGCGTCAGCTTCACGCCGAGCTGGTCGAGGTGCAGCCGCGCTACCTCCTCGTCCAGCTTCTTCGGGAGCACGACCACCGAGCGGCCGTACCGCTCGGCGTTGCGGTGCAGCTCGATCTGCGCCAGCACCTGGTTGGTGAACGACGCCGACATCACGAAGCTCGGATGACCCGTCGCGCAGCCCAGGTTGAGCAGCCGGCCCTCGGCCAGGATGAGCACGCTGTGGCCGTCGGGGAAGCGCCACTCGTCGTACTGCGGCTTGATCGGGATGCGCTCAATGCCGGGCACCTTCTTGAGCCCCGCCATGTCGATCTCGTCGTCGAAGTGCCCGATGTTGCCCACGATCGCCTTGTCCTTCATCCGCCGCATGTGGTCGACCGTGATGATGTTCCGGTTCCCCGTCGCCGTGATGAAGAGGTCGGCGGTCTCCACCACCTCGTCCAGCGTCGTGACCTGGAACCCCTCCATGGCCGCCTGCAGCGCGCAGATCGGGTCGATCTCGGTCACGATCACCCGGCACCCCTGGCCGCGAAGCGCCTGGGCACAGCCCTTGCCCACCTCGCCGTACCCGCACACGACGGCGACCTTCCCGCCCAGCATCACGTCGGTCGCGCGGTTGAGCCCGTCGATGAGGGAGTGCCGGCAGCCGTAAATGTTGTCGAACTTGCTCTTCGTCACCGAGTCGTTGACGTTGATGGCCGGGAAGAGCAGAGTGCGGGCCTTCATGCGTTGGTAGAGGCGGCTCACCCCGGTCGTGGTCTCCTCGCTGACGCCGCGGACGCCGCGCGCGATGGCCGTCCAGCGGCCGGGATGCGCCGCGAGCTCCCCCCGAAGCGTATCCAGGATGACCCCCCACTCCTCCGGCTCGCGCTCGCGGTCGAACGCCGGCACACGCCCCGCCTGCTCGAACTCGTACGCCTTGTGCACGAACAGGGTGGCGTCACCCCCGTCGTCCACGATGAGTGTCGGACCCGTGCCGTCGGGCCAGACGAGCGCTTCCTTCGTGCACCACCAGTAGTCCGGCAGCGTCTCCCCCTTCCACGCGAACACCGGCGTGCCCCGAGGTGCCTCGGGTGTACCCCCGGTCTCCGGACGACCGACCACGACGGCAGCCGCGGCATGGTCCTGCGTCGAGAAGATGTTGCAGGACGCCCAGCGCACGTCGGCGCCCAGCTCCGTCAAGGTCTCGATGAGGACCGCGGTCTGCACGGTCATGTGCAGGCTGCCCGTGATCTTCGCGCCGGCCAGCGGGCGTTCGCCCGCGTAACGCCGGCGCAGGGCCATCAGCCCCGGCATCTCGTACTCGGCCAGCCGGATCTCCTTGCGCCCGAAGTCGGCGAGCGATAGGTCTCGCACCTTGAACGGCTCGCGACCGGCTCGCACGGCCGCCTCGAAGGGATGAAGCTTCTCGATCACCACGCTCATGGTCATTCCCCCGTTCCTCAGCCCTCTTACACCGCATCACGGCCGGCGCCCGCCAGGGCTCCAGCCAGGTCGGCCGCGACCGGCGCACGCGCGGCCATGGCCACAAACAGCGCCGGTCCCTTGGCGTCGCACTCGGGCGGGAGGGCTCTTACGCGGACGCGCTCGAACCCGGCCCGCTCGAGTTCCTCGGTGATGCGCGCTTCCGAGAACCCGAGCCAGATGTGGCCCATCTCCTGGCGGTACGCCTCGCGGTCGTGCGGCAGCATGTCCACCACGACGATCCGCCCGCGCGGCTTCAGAGCCCGCGCCGCCTCGCGCAGCACCACGCCTGGCTGCGGCAGATGGTGTAGAACCAGGACGATGACTGCGCCGTCCAGCTCAGCATCTTCGATGGGCAGCGCTTCGAGACGACCAGGCCGGATCGCCACGTTGTCGAACTCCCGCAGCCGGCGGCGCGCCGCCTGCAGCATCTCGGCCGAGGCGTCGACGGCGATGACCCGACGCACGTACGGGGCGATGCCCGCCGCCACCTGCCCCGTGCCGCACCCCAGGTCCCCGATGACCCAGTCCGGGTCGAAGAACCCGAACATCGCGCGCTCGCAGAAGTGCCGGCCGAACAGCTCCTCCCGCAGCCGGTCCCACTCGCGCGCCGCCGCCGCAAAGAACGCCTGGGACCTCATCCGTCGGCGTTCGAGCACCACCTTCAGCCGCCGGTCGTCCTCCGCCGCCCGCGGCGATGAGGCAATGGGCCCGCGGACGGCGAGCCAGAGCGCGTGCCGTGGGCTCCCCTGGTCCCCGAGTGCGGCCCTGTAGTAGCGGCTCGTGCCGTCGCGCCGCCACGAGAGCCAGCCGGCATCCGCGAGAACCTTCAGGTGGCGGCTCACGGTCGACTGCGGAAGCTGCAGCACGTCGCAGAGTTCCGAGACCGTCAGCTCCTGCCCGTCGAGCACCCGCAGCATACGCCCCCTCGTGCGGTCCGCGAGGGCCGACAGGTGGTCGAAGACGGGGAATTCCGTCATCGCGTGCGACCCGAGCGTCGTCCTATCCGTCAATCCGGATGAATTGTTACATCGCGCGCCCCCCCTGTCAAGTCCCCATCGCCTGGGGCCCCGGAAGTGACCCAGCCACCGCGTTGGGCAGCGTTCCTCGGTAAGTCGCACGGTAAAATGATGGGTTATGCCGCTCACCAGACGCCACTTCCTCACGAGTTCGTCCATCCCGTTCTTCGCTGCCTGGCTCCCCAGGCTTTCCGCTCCGCCTACGGTCCAGACGCCACCGGTCATCCCGCGCTTCGACGCCGTGCGCGGCGGTGTCGGCGTGTTCACCGCCCGCGGCGGGACGATCGGCTACTTCCTCTCGTCCGACGGCGTGGTCGTGGTCGACACGCAGTATCCGGACACTGCGCCGGCCTGTCTCGCGGGGGTGCAGGAGCGCGCGCGCCGGCCTATCGACCTGGTGATCAACACGCACCACCACGCTGACCACACCGCCGGCAACGCCGTCTTTCGTCCGGCCGTCGGGCACATCGTGGCGCACGCCCGGGTGCCGGACCTCCAGAAGATGGCCGCCGCACAGGCCGGAACCGAAGCGCAGCAGGTCTATCCCGACGTCACGTTCGCCGACACGTGGAACCGCACGCTCGGGCGCGAAACCGTCTCGGCGCGCCACTACGGGCCGGCCCACACCGGTGGCGACGCCGTCGTGACGTTCGCGCGCGCGAACGTCGTGCACATGGGGGATCTGGTGTTCAACCGCGTGCACCCGCGGGTCGACCGGCCGGCGGGCGCCTCCATCGCGAACTGGGTCTCGACTCTCGAGCGCGTGGTCGCCGACCACGACGCCGACACGATCTACATCTTCGGGCACGCGAAACCCCAGGCTTCCCTGACGGGCGGCCGAGCCGACCTCCTGTATTTCCGCGATTACCTCTCCGCCGCGCTCGAGCACGTGCGCCGGGGTCTCGCCTCCGGCGCGAGCAAGGAAGAGGTCATCGGGGTCGACGCGGTGCCCGGCTTCGCCGACTTCGCGGCGCTTGGCGGGCGCTTGACGGCGCGCCACGTGCTCGAGATGGCGTTCGAGGAGCTGGGCGGCCAGTCGTCCAGGGAGGGATACGTCCGATGGGCGTGATGCGGACGGCACTGCTGGCGGGGTCGGAATCCGTGTGGCTGCGCGAGCGGGCGATGCGCTGGGGTTTCGTCCGCCGGGCGACGCGCCGGTTCATGCCGGGCGAGACGCTCGAGGAGGCACTCGCGGCAGCCGCCGCCCTGCAGCGGGACGGCATCGGGACGATTCTCACCCACCTGGGCGAGAACATCGCCGACGAGCGCGAAGCGCGGGCCGTGGTCGACCACTATCTCCAGGCCCAGCAGGCTGTGCACGACCGCGGCGTCGATGCGGTCATGTCCGTCAAGCTGACGCAGCTCGGCCTCGACCTCGGGGCCGACACCGCGTATCACCACCTGAAGACGATCGCTGATCAGGCCGCGACGATGAACCGGGTCGTGTGGATGGACATGGAGGGCTCCGCGTATACCGATGTCACGCTCGAGCTGTACCGGCGGATCCGCCGGGAGCAGCCGAACGTCGGCGTGTGCGTGCAGGCCTATCTGCGGCGGACCGCGCACGACCTCGACACGCTCGTTCCCCTCGGGTCGTCGATCCGGCTCGTCAAGGGCGCCTACAGGGAACCGGCCTCCATCGCGTTCCAGTCGCGGCGCGAGGTCGACGAGAACTACTACCGGCTCGGCGTCAGACTGCTCGCCGACGAGGCGCGGCGGGCCGGCACGTTCGTCGGGTTCGGGACGCACGACGCGCGCCTCATCGCCCGCCTCCAGCAGCACGCGGCGGCACGCGGCCTGCCGCGCGACGCCTTCGAGTTCGAGCTGCTCTACGGTATCCGCCGCGACGTGCAGGCCAGGCTCGCCGCCGACGGCTATCGGCTGCGCGTGCTCATCAGCTACGGCGCGTTCTGGTTCCCCTGGTACATGCGTCGGCTGGCCGAGCGCCCGGCGAACGTCCTGTTCGCGCTCAAGCACCTCCTCGGGGGGTGAGCGCGGCTCAGGCGGACGGGGTCCGCGCTCCGGGGGCCAGTGTTCGGGCCTCCCGCTCCTCCGGCGCCTCCTCGAGCCCGTCCTTCTCGAGATCGATGACGAGCGGCGGCGGCTCCTGCTCGACGAGGTACTCGAACTCGCGCCGGAAGGCGTCGAGGGAAACGCCGGCCGTCGCCGCGAATTTCGCCAGCTCGTGCGGATCCTCGAAGTCGTCGCGCCGCAGGCGGATCATGTACCGCCGCGCGATGGCGTACCGCGTCGAGTGAATGTCGACGAGCCGGACGCGCGCGCGCCCCGTCGCCGGATCGATCAGACGCGCGAACGGGATCGGAACGAAATTCCCACCCTGCATCGAGATCATGACGGCGTTGCCGCCCGACAGCAGGTACTTCGCCGCGCAGTACCCGAGGTCGCGCGTGTACTCCATGTCAAAGGGGATGGGGTCCGCACACCTCAGCTCGTAGCCGATGTTCTTCGCCACGATCGTGGTCTTCAGCCCGAACTGGCGCAGCCGCTTGGTCACGAGCGCCTTGAGGATCTCGCCGATGTTCACCTCGGCAATCCGCACGTTCCCGTGCGCGTCGCGCTCGACCTCCTCGACAGACGCCAGCTCCGACGGGTCGATGCCCAAGACCAACCCCTCGGCCACGATCGCCACACCGTCGCGCCGGCCGTAGCTCAGCCGCTTGATGATGGCCCCGACGAGCGTGTCGACGACTTCCTTCATGCGGATCCGCTGGCCCTGGAACTCCTCCGGGATGAGCGTGAGGGTCGCCCCGGCCGCCTTGCCGATGCCGAGCGCCAGGTGCCCGGCCTTCCGCCCCATGGCGATCACGAAGTACCACCGCGAGGTCGTCTTCGCGTCCACCATGAGGTTCTTCACGATCTCGACGCCGTAGTGCCGCGCCGTCTGGAACCCGAACGTGTCCACGAAGGGCGGCAGGTCCAGGTCGTTGTCGATCGTCTTCGGCACGTGGACCACCCGGATCCGGCCAGCCGCCTTCTCCTCCAGCTTCATCGCCGAGTAGGCCGTGTCGTCGCCGCCGATCGTGATGAGCTGCGACACGTTCAGCCGCAGGAGCGAGATGACCACGTTCTCGAGGTGCGCAGGATCTTCGGTGGGGTTGTTTCGCGAGATCCCGATGAACGAGCCGCCCCGAAAATGGATGCGGCTCACCTTGTCGATCGTGAGCGGCTCGACGTGGTCGATGTCGCCACGCATGATCCACTCGAAGCCGTCGCGGATGCCGACGACCTCCACGCCCTCGAGCGCCGCCCGGATCGTCGCGGCCCCGATGACGCTGTTGATCCCGGGCGCCGGCCCCCCGCCCACGAGCATCGCCAGTTTCTTCGGCTGGCTCACAGCTCCCCTCCTGGTGGGCGCACCCACCACACCATGATAGTCGCCCTGGTCGAGGCCCGGCACCCCGCGCGGGCGCGTCTCGGGTACAGGAGTTGCTCCTGATACCATTGAAACATCCCTGGCGAAATCCTGAGCCTCGATTTCCTTGCGCTCGGGCCGCAGGGCTCCGGCCGCCGGGCGTGCGACCGGCCAACGCATGGTCCGGCTCGGCCAGATGTTGACCACCCGGCCGCGGGCGGGACGCGCGCCCGTCGGAAGCTGCTCCATGGCCGTCCTCATCGTCCGGCGCGGCCTCAGCGAACGGTACTACCAGCTTCTCCAGATCTTCGCGAAGACGCGGGGACTCGAAATCCTCGTCGACCGTCGCCAGGGCGAGCGCCGACGGCGTCAGGCGTCGGTCCGGCAGGAGCGTCGAACGCACGAGCGCCGGGCTCCGCCGCCGCGGACGTGGACAGAGGCGGACTTCGTGGTTGCAGCTCGCCGGCGGGACGAGTGAGCCGCCTACCCGCAATCTACCTGGGTCCAGGCGCGGCAGGTGCGGCGCGCCGGGCCCCGCGTCACCGCAGCCCGAGCAGGTCGGTCGTCCCGGCGATGGCCCACCCGTTACGGCGAAGCTCCTGCTGCGTGGCCCTGAATCGCTCGATGAGCGCACCCGGGTCGCTCGTTCGCTCCCACCGGGTCGGCGCATCGGGATAGCGCACCACGAGCTCGTACACCGCCCCCTCCGGCGCGCGCCGGACTTCGCACTGGAGGTACTCGCCGTGGCGCTCGAAGAACGACACCATCGCGTGGTCACGACAGCAAGGAGCGTTCCCACGGCCGCTCCTGCCAACCCGTTGAGGAATCGCGAGGGCGGTGCCACGACGTGGGCGCGTCGCGACCGCGCCCGGCACGCAGGCGGGCGCGTCCGGCACGTCGAGGCCGGGTCGCCGTCGGCGGTGGGCGTCGCCTGGCCGGGCCTGCCGATGTGGATCCGCTAGAATGACCCCAGGATGCACGACATCTATGGTCGTCTGCTCGTCGACCTGCGGATCGCCTGTGAGGCGCGGTACGGGCCGCGTCTGGTCGCGCTCGCGGTCTTCGGATCCGTGGGGCGGGGTACGCCGCGACCCGATTCCGACGTCGACCTCCTCCTCGTGGCCGACCCCCTTCCCGACGGTCGGCTCGCCCGCATGGCCGAGTTCCAGGAGGTCGAGACGGCGCTCGAGCCGCGGCTGGCCGAGGCTCGGCGCCACGGACTTCACCCCAGCCTCGCCCCGATCATCAAGACCCCCGCCGAGGTCGCCCTCGGTAGTCCCCTGTTCCTCGATATGATCGAGGACGCCCGAATCCTGCACGACCGCCACGGCTTTCTCGAGCGCGCGTTCGCCGACCTCAGGTCGCGGCTGGAGCGCCTGGGCGCGCGCCGCGTCTGGCGCGGCGATGCGTGGTACTGGGACCTCAAGCCCGACTACCAGCCGGGCGAGGTGTTCGAGATATGACGAACGACTCGCTCGCGCGCAGCTACCTGCGGAAAGCGCAGGTGCGAGTCGGCGTGCTCGAGCTGCTGCAGGACAAGGGCGCGTACTCGGATGTCGTCCGCGAAGCCCAGGAGCTGGTCGAGCTCGCGCTCAAGGCGCTCCTTCGGCACGTGGGGATCGAGCCCCCGAAGTGGCACGACGTGGGCTCGATCATCTTGGAGCACAAGGATCGGTTCAGGGGCACGGCCGCCCACGACCTCGAGCGTGTGGCGCGCGCGTCGACGTGGCTTCGCAAAGAGCGCGAACTCGCCTTTTACGGAGACGTCGACTTCGTCCCGACCGAGCAATACGGCCCGGACGCCGGGGCGCGGGCCATCGACGACGCTCGGTTCGTCCTCCGTGTCGCGGAGCGGGTCATCGGCGCCTAGCAACCCCTTTCGTAACAGCCGGCCCCTTCCGTAGCGGCTGACTCCGCATCCGTAGCGGCCGACCTTCAGGTCGGCCGAGCCCGAGCCACGGCCCCGGCCGGTCTAAAGACCGGCCGCTACACGTTCACGCTCCCGCGCGCGCCCCGCCTACCAGCTGAAGCGCGCCACGAGCTGGATCATCCGCCGCGTCACGTCACCCGTCAGTCCGGTCACCTCGTAGTTGTTCGGGTTGCTGCCGAGCCCCGCGACCGGCGTAAAGTTCACCCAGTTCAACGCGTTGAGCGCCTCGACGCGGAACTCCGCCGTCGTCCGGCCCTTGAGTCGGACCTGCTTCAGGATGCTGAGGTCCAGCATCTTGAACATCGGCCCGCGCACGATCAAGCTCCGACTGCCGCAATCGCCGAACCCGGGAGCCACCTCGATGCAGTCCGGCCCGTTCGCCGGCGCGAAGTAGCGTCCCTCGGGCGGCCCGAGCGCCCCGTAGCCGGTCGCCGACGTCGCGCTCACGCTGTACGCTTTCACCGTGTTGTCGATGACGTCCTGCGGCAACATCCAGACCCGGCGGTTGTCGTCGATCCGAAGCTGGTACATCTTCCAGAGATCCTTCGGCGTGAACCCGACCATCCGGACGTTGCCGAAGTCGATCAACCGACCGCTCTGCACCCTGAGCGCCCCGTGGATCTGCCAGCCGCCCACCAGGCGGTCGAGCACACCGCCGGCGTTGCCGAAAAACCGCCGGCCGCGCCCGAAGGGCAACTCGTAGTCCCAGAACGCCTTGAGCGCGTGCGTCGTCTCTCCAGGAGCGCCGGCGTCGCGCACCTCGAACCGCGGCTTGCGGTGCGATGTGTACACCGACGCGTACATGTGAGCGAAGGTATAGCTCGCCTGGAACTGCAGCCCCTTCGACAGGCGGCGCCTGAGCTCGACCTCCATCGAGTGGTAGTTCGTGTACCCGCCGTTGCCCGTCACGTTCACGCCACCCAGGAGATCCGGGTTCGCGATGAAGAAGTTCGCCGGCAGCCCGGCCGCCAGCGCGTTCGCCCGGCGCGCCGGCGTCCCGAAGAGCCCGCTCGTCGAGCTGGCCGACGCTGGTGTGTACGGGTTCGGGTTGTAGGTCGCCAGCGGGTTCGTAAAGTTCGAGCTCCGGAAGAGCGACGACGTGTAGCGCGCCGGGTCGCCTGCCAGGGCGGGCGGCACCCCGCTGAAGTACGCGAGGTAGATCGGCAACGGCACCGTGCCGGTCCCCGGGCCGAAGTACGCAAACGTGGTCCCCCGGCCGGCCGCGAGGTTCGCCTGCAGGTTGCGCTGCGCGTTCCGGAATTCCTCCAGGAACCCGTTCTCGACGATGTTCACCTCGTTGTAGTTGTAGGTCGTCCACAGGTCGCGGGCGCGCGTCCCCAAGTAGCGTACCTCCACGGCCATCGTCCGCGTGATCGCGCGCTGGACCCCGACCGTCCACGTGTCCGCCCACGGCACCTGGAGATCCGGGGCGAACATGCCCAGGCCCTGGGTGATCTGGTAGTCGGTGATCGGGAACGACCGGGTCTTGGCGAAGGCCGGCGGCCCCAGGCGATCGCGCTCGCGGAAGAGCACCGGCGGCGTGCCGAGGTTACCCAGCGTGCTGTCCCGGTTCGCCGTGATGATGATGCCCGGGTTGTCGTCGATCCGGCCTGTGAACTGGCTCATCCCCTCTCGGTTGAACGAGCGGTTGAAGCCCGCCCGGATCGCTGTGTCCCCCGGCTGGCCCAGGAGCCGTCCGAGCAGGCCGCCCTCGGCGCTCGGCGTCCAGTTGACCCCGACGCTCGGGGCAATGTTGTTCCAGTCGGTGTTGTACGCGTGGACACCTTGCTTGAACTCGATGAACTCGGGCTTCGTCCCGGTCATCACGCCGGGCTTGAAGAGGTTGCAGCTCGCCGGCGACGGCTCGCTCGCCTTGCACCCGGGCGCCAGGCCGGAAATCCCCCACGCCGATTCCAGCGTCGCGTACGAGTAGACGTTGTTCCGCGCCGTGAACGGGAACTGCAGCTCGTAGCGCAGCCCGAAGTTAAGCGTCAAGTTCTTCCGCGCGCGCCAGCTATCCTGCAGGAAGAAGCCCAGCTCGCGCATCCGCGCCCGCTGGACGCGCAGCGCCAGATACTCGTATTCGCCCGTCTGCTCGTTGAGCCCGATATTGCCCGCGATCTGGCTCACGCGCCCGGTCAACAGCGCGTAGAGATTGCGTGCGTTGGTCAGATCGGTGCTCGAGGCCCCCGGGAAGTTCGCCGCGGTGAACATCGAGTCGGCCGGGTCACCCGTGACGATCCCGAAGCTGATCGTCGGGACGAGCGTCTGATTCTTGAGCCACAGGTTTACCTCCGTGAACGACCCGCCGAAGCTCACGCTGTGCCCGCCGCGGATCCAGTTCACCGTGTCCTCGACGACCCAGTTCGACGCGTTCCTGGAGCTCGGCGTCGGCGCGTTGCCGGCGTTGGTCAGCCCCAGGCCCAGGTTCAGGTGGAAGCCGCCCTGGTCCGCGACCCCGCTGCTCCCCCCGCGCCACATGTCGGCCGTGAGCTCCTTGAAGAACTGCACCGGCGCGCCGGCCGAGCCCGAGCGGAACTCGTTGACCAGCGTCGGCGTCAAGGTCGACCGCACCGAGCCGGTCAGAGAGATCCGCTCCGACGTCTGCGTCGCCGTGATGGGGAACCCCGGGAAGAACGGGTCGCGGTTGTTGAGCGTGTCCGGCACCGACAAGAACGTGTGCCAGTTGAGCGTTGTCTTCAGCCGGTGCTTGTCGGTGAGGTTGAAGTCGAAGCTCAGCGTCGGGAACCGGTTCTTCGCGCGCTGATCCACGAGGTAGCGATACTGCTGCAACAGCGGGTTGGGCTGGTCCAGAATCGTCCCCGTGGTCTGCACGGCTGCCCGAATGTCCGCCAAGAGCTTTGTCACCGTCGGGTCCATGGTCGACGTCTGCCCGCGCGAGGCCGCCAGCGCGAGCAGGTCCACCTCGCGCACGCCCCCCGCCACGTTGTAGCGGAAAAGCCCCGTCTGCGCCCGCGGGTGCAGTATCGTCCGGGTCCGCTGGAGCTGCTGCGGCTGTCGGAACTCCTCGTAGTTGACGAAGAAGAACCCTTTGTTGCGGCCGTCCCAGACCCCCGGGATCACGATGGGCCCGCCGACCCGGATACCGGGCTGATTCTGCTCGCCGGCGGGAAGCGGCAGCTTGTCCCGTTCGTTGAACCACGTGTTCGCGTTCCAGCGGCCCCGGCGTCCGTACCAGTACGCGCTGCCGCGAAGCTCGTTCGTGCCCGAGCGCGTGACGAACCGGATGTTCACCGCGCCCTGACCCGCGCTGTCCGACCCCTGCGCCGCCGTCGAGACCGTCACCTCTTCGACGGCGTCCAGGCGCGGCTGCACGATCGTGAAGAATCCGTCCGTGCTCCGGAGCGTGTTGTCCTGCACGTTGATGCCGTCGAGCGTGATGTTGATCATCCCCCGCGGCAACCCCGCGACCGTCGACTGTCGGTTGCCGCCCGGCGTGCTCACGCCCGGCAAAAGCGTCACGATGTCCAGCACGTTGCGGCTCACGATGGGGATGTTCGATACCGACGTCACGTTGAGCGTCGTGGCGACCGTCGACGTCTGCGTCTGCACGATCTCGGTCCCGCCCGTCACCACGATCGTCTCTTCGAGCGTGCCGACCTCGAGCGTCGCCTTCACCGTGGCCGGCACGGCCGTTTCGATCACGACGTCGTGCAGCACGACCGTCTTGAAGCCCGCAAGCGACACAGTCACGGTGTACCGCCCGTTGGGCAGCGCCGGCAACGAGAACGTGCCCTGCGAGGTGGTCACCGTTTCGAAGGTGGCGCCGGTGGCGTCGTTCTTCGCCACCACGGTCGCGCCCGGAATGACCCCGCCTGAGGTGTCGACGACGACTCCTGACAGTGTCGATGTCGTGCTGCCCTGCCCGTACGCCAGACGGCCGGACAGCAGGACGGCCACCGCCACAAGCAGCGTCGACCCGAGTCGAACCGCACGCTGTCTCATGCGCATCCTCCTCCCGAGTTGGTGGGCCCCGCGGGAGTTGCCGGCCCCCCACGAGAGCCGCGCGGCGCGAGCCTCACGCCCGCTGCCGCCGGCGTGCCCTGGGCCCGTGGCGCCGGGGCGACGCCGTGTTCTCAAACGCCCTGACGAGACGCTGTTGCGGGCCTGCCTTCCAGGTGCGCCCACAGATTACGCATCGGCGGCGCCGGCGTCAAGGCGCCCGGAGCCTCGGGCGACCGACCTCGGCCCCGAGGCCCCAGGGCGGTGGGAAACCTCACAGCGTCGGGTCACGGTCCCGAGCGCCCGCGGCGGCCCGGGACCGAGGCTCGCCCGTCCCCGGCACGCGTGATAGGATACGCGCGCCGTAAGGACGCGTCGCCGGGTCCTCCGATCCGCGCGGCGGGAGAATGCCCCTCGGCAGGAAGTGGGCTGTGGAGGAGTTCCCCATGTCGAGACGCCTGGTCCCTCGGCTCTTCTCGCGTCGCGTAACCTTCCAGACGCTCGCGTGTCTGGCGCTCCTCTCGGCGCTCGTCGCCGGGCGTCCGGCCGCTCCCGACGGCGGGCCGACTCGGCTGCTGCGGACGCCGACCGTCAGCGCGACGCACATCGCGTTCGCCTACGCGCAGAACATCTGGGTCGTCGAGCGGAGGGGCGGCCTGGCCCGCCGGCTCACGAGTTTTCCCGGCCAGACGTCGAATCCCCACTTCTCGCCCGACGGCGAGTCGATCGCCTTCAGCGGCGAGTACGCGGGCAACACCGACGTCTACGTCATCCCGGCCGAAGGCGGCGAGCCACGCCGCCTGACGTGGCATCCCGGCGCCGACGTGGTTCAGGGCTGGACGCCCGACGGCCAGGCGATCGTCTTCGCCTCGGGCCGCGCGACGTGGGCGCCGAGCGCGGCCCCGCGTTTCTGGACGGTGCCGGCGGCCGGTGGCGTCGAGGAGCCCATGGCGCTGCCGCGCGCCTACCAGGGGGAGATCTCGCCGGATGGCAGGCGCGTCGCCTATCGGATGAACACGTCGTGGGACGAAGAGCGCCGGAACTATCGTGGCGGGCAGAACCGGCCGATCTGGATCGTCGACCTGAACACCTACGACCTGGAGACGCCGCCGTGGACCGACTCGAAAGACATCGACCCCGTGTGGGTCGGCCACACCGTGTACTTCATCTCCGACCGCGACGGCGTGGCGAACATCTGGGGCTACGACACGAAGACGAAGAAGCTCACGCAGCTCACGCGGTTCACGGACTTCGACGTCAAGGCTATCGACGCCGGGCCGGGAGTGCTGGTCTTCGAGCAGGCCGGCCGCATCCACGAGCTCGACCTGCAGACCGGCCGCTCCCGGCCGGTGGACATCACGGCCGTGGGTGATTTTCCGTGGATGATGCCGCGCTGGGAAGACGTCACGAGCCGCATTACCCACATGGCCCTCTCCCCCACCGGCAAGCGGGTCGTGGTGGAGGCTCGGGGCGAGATCTTCACGATCCCTGCCGAGAAAGGCGACGTGAGGAACCTGACGCAGTCGAGTGGCTCGGCCGAGCGGGCGCCGGCGTGGTCGCCCGACGGCAAGTACGTCTCGTACTTCAGCGACAAGTCCGGCGAGTACCGCCTGGTGATCGAGGCGCAAGACGGCTTGACGCCGCCGCGCGAGGTCGTCCTCGAGCAGCCGACCTTCTACTACACGCCGGCATGGTCGCCCGACTCGAAGATGATCGTCTACGCCGACACGCATCTGCGGGTGTGGGTGCTCGACGTCGACACCGGCCGGGCGAAGGTCGTCGGGCGCGACGTGTGGATGGTCCCGCAGCGGACGCTCAACCCGGTCTGGAGCCCCGACTCGAAGTGGATTGCTTACGCGACCCGCCTCCCGTCGCTGTATCACGCGATCGTCGTGACCCGCGTGGACACCGGTGAGACGCACCAAATCACCGACGGGCTGGCCGACGCCGTGTGGCCGGCGTGGGACGCCAGCGGCAAGTACTTGTGGTTCCTCGCGTCGACGGACTTCGGCCTCCGGTCGCAGTGGCTCGACATGACGTCGTACGACCGCGAGGAAACTTACGGGCTGTACTTCGCCATTCTCAAGGAGGGCGAGCCGACCCCGCTCTTGCCGGAGAGCGACGAGGACAGCGGCGTCGGCAGCGGCGGTTTGCCCCCGGGGCGAGGCGCGCCCGGCGGAGGCGGGGGACG
>FWWM01011156.1_pt1 | contig 15523 bp, 13 predicted proteins | sample 2228351 | NCBI WGS metagenome assembly FWWM01 (sample SAMEA103939774, study PRJEB20133) | metagenome | reverse complement strand
AGGCCGGCCGCCACGCGGCGCGGCACGCGGCCTTGAAGCGCCTGGCCGACGGTTCAGACCGCAGCAACCCGAGAGGACGAGAGCCAAGCCCGTCTCCCGATCGCGATGCGGCCGAAAAAAGAGCGACCCGCCCATGCCGCTGCGCCCGCCGACCGCTCTGGAGCTGACGAACCTGCAAAGCGCCTGATCAAGTTGCCCGGTCACGCCGCGCAGGAAAGCGCCATCCGATGACGCTCACGAAGGCCGGCGATGGCACGGTTCTGGCGCGCAAGCATGCGCGACAGTGCGTCGATCTCCGGCTGGAGCTCGGCCGTCAGCGCTGCACGGGTCGAGCGATAGCACTCCAGCACCATGCATGCACCGGATGCGTTGCCTCGCGAACGGCCCTGCCGCCGGCGCTGCTGCGAGACCAGCGCGATCGCCCGACGTGCAATCTGCCGGTCGATCAGCTCGAGCTGGCGCTGGACCTGGCGGCACGCCTCCTCCATGCGAGCGAGTTGCGCCAACGTCTCAGGGAGGATCGTCACGACGACGTCCCGCGCTGCCAGCCGATGAAGCTGGACGGCCCAGCGTAGACAGCGTGGCGGGATGGATCGATGACGAAGCCGAAGCGCCCGACGACATATTCGTTCGCGGATACGAGAAAGCGGCGCTTTTCGGTCCCGGCGCCGCGGCGGCCGCCGGGCGTCGCGACGCACTCGACAAAGTCCTTCCGATGACCGGACGCAATTGCCGAGACCACGATCCAATCGCTGGCGTGCGCTTCATGAAAAGCCAGCCGATCCTTCTCATGGGATTCGCCGGGTCCGAGCACGGTCCCGGTGATCGTCTCCCACGCATCAGGCCAGCTATCCTTGATCGAGCGCTCGGCACAGCGCCGCTCGAAGTTGGTGAAGAGGTCGGGGAAGGTGATGGCGACAATCGCCCAGCCGCAGTCCTCCTCGTACCAGCCGTCTTTCGCGCGCAGGAGAGGATGGACGAGTGCGTTGCGCTCGGCCGAGAGCTTGAAGCCGCCATGTCCGGCAGTCGAATGGGATTCGATGCCGTCGGCGTAGAGGGTCGCGCCCTGCGAGATACCCCACGGCGTTCGCGCCCTGCTGTGGATCTCGCGGCGACCAAGCGCTCTTTTCTCGCGCAGATGCTCAGCATGCTCCATGACTTTGGCGCGGAACACGGCCTCATCCGCCAGTTCCCCAGAATGGCCGTAAAAGTCGGATCGACGCCATGTCGCGAGTGGCCGCGCGATCTTCCAGCCTGTCGCGAGATAATGACGCCCATCGTGCGTCGGCAGCATGGCGAAGGCACTGTCGCCGACCCGGGCGACCGGAAACCGCTCGGTTGATCGCCCGAACTCGACCTCCGGCGCTTCGGGATCCGCGCCGGTCGCGGGGTCGCAAGCCAATGCGCTTGTCATGCCGCCCTCCCCTCGACGACAGCGGCCCCGACCTCATCGGCCGTGACCTCCTGGAGCACGGCGCGCGGATAGCCATGACGAGAGAGCCATTCCTCCGCCGCCGGGAGATGCGACGCGAGATGGACAAGCTCGGCATCCTCGCCGGGCCGATCGAAGACACGCACCGACCCGATCGCCGGGCGCTCGACCACGTTGAAGTGCAGGCTCGAGCCCAGCGAGAAGCTGCGATGGACCCGGATCGCGACGACGCCGCCGGCGCCAAAATCGGCCTCATGCAGTGTGAAGCTGGCGGACAGGCTGAGAGTGCCCATGCTCCTGCTGGGCTGCTTCCGGATCAGGCGGCCCTTGCCATTGCTGGTCAGCCAGGCCGCGAGTTTCCTGGTGAAGCGCTCAGGCGGGCGCGGTGTGCCGTCGGACCAGGCAATGATCGAGCCGATGGGTGCATTGTCATGGATGGCGTGCGCGGACATTTTTTGTCCTCCGTGATGGCGCTGCGTGAAAACGAAACCGCCGCCGGCACGAGGCCGGCGGCGGGAGGTCAATCGGGCGTCAGTGAGGGGGTCGGAGTTATTCCGCCGCGACGCGGTAGGCCTCGTCGATCGCCTCAGGATCAGAGTCATCGAGTGCAGCGGCATCGCCGGACCCGATATCAGCATCGTCCGCCGTGACGTCGGCGTCGTCATCCGCGCCGACCGTGCTCTTCGAGCGCCAGGTCGCGACCTCAGCCGCCGTCGGCGCGAACGCCGCCGACGGATGGACGAACCGCTGCTCCGTCAAATGCTCCACGAGCGCAGCGCGCGTGTCCTTAACCCGGGCGCGAGGAAGCACAGGTGTGTCCTTGCAGGAGCGCTCCAGCGCCTGGCGCGACAGACACGACAGGAACTCCTCCGTGCCCATGGTCGGCAGAAATCCGTCCGCGCCGACTGCGTCGCCGGCAAGGCGCGCGACGATGCCGCTGTTGGTCCGGTTCTCTCGCGCCGAGAGGACGTCGATCAGGGCCGACCGTGCCGCAACGCGCAGGGTGTCGCGGTCGAAGGCGAGCTTGCCGTCGGCATCGACGAGTTGCACGGCATGACGCTCCATCCGGGCGAACCCATAGACGCCGTCGGACGCGCCCGACTGGACCGAGATGTTGCGGCCGGCGAGCGCGAGCACGAGCAGCGCCATAAGCGTGTCGTCCTCGATCGGCGCCCGCGCCAGCGCCTCATGCAGGGCATCGGTTCGCAGGTCGCCGATCATCTCGACACCCTTGCGCGTCACGTCGGGTCGCGGCTTGGCTATTGCGATCGCATCATCGCCTTCCGCCTCGTCGGCGCCCTTGCTCTTCTTCGGCTCCGGCAGCCGAAAAAGAACGCTCTGCACCTTGCCCTCACGGTCGAGATACATCGCCGTCCGGTCTCTCTTGCCCGGCTTGCCGTGAACCCGTTCGGCCTTGGGCGGCAACACGACCTGACCCCAGTTGTTGACGTCGGTGATGACGCCGCGCTTGGGTAGGTGGATGGTCATCCATTCCTGCTGGGCGCCGAGGAACCCTTCCACATTGGTGGTGTAGCGGCTGTCCTCATCGGCCGGCGCGAAGAGATCCTCGACCCATGAAATGCCGTAGGCCTGGGCCAGATCGTCGCCGAAGCTCGCGTCGCGCGCGTACATGCGCTTCTTCGACAAAGCGTTCGCGACGCTCCACCAGGAGACCTGCGGATCGCCTTTCTTCGGCTTCTGCGCCTTCCAGACGTCGCGCTGCTCGTCGAGGTTAGCTGCCGCGATCGCGCGCAGTTGCTGCTCGCCCGGCATATCGCCTTTGGCCATGTGGTCCAGCATTGCGGGCAGCACATTCGCCAGCAGCCTCAGTTTCTTGATCTGGCGCACCGGCAGTGCGAGCGCGATGCCGATCGCTTCCTCCGTCCAGCCGAGCGCGACGAGACGCTCGATCGCCCGCCACTGATCGACCGGGTTCAGCGGCTCGCGGGCGATGTTCTCGACCATGTTGCGCATCGCGCCGTTGTCGTTCGCCGCATCGACGACGAGGACCTCGATCTCATCGAGACCCGCCGCGATCGCCTGCTTCACACGACGATGGCCTGAATCGATGATGTAGCCGTTGCCGCCATCGGTCTCCGGCGCGATCACCGGCGGCTGGACGAGGCCGACCGCCTTGATCGTCGCCAGCAGCAGCGCATCGGCCTGCGGCGTCGATTCGGTCTGGCGCGCGCGATCGGGGTTCTCCTTCAGTGCGCGCGGATCGACTTTCATGAGATGCATGGGATGCTCCTTGAGAGGTTGCCGGACCAAGGCCTTGACCTGTCCGGATCAGTCTTCTTCCCGAAGACCCCTCCCAGCCCGCGGAGCGGACAAGCCGGTGCAACTGCGGCCGAGCATCTCGGTTCGGATGGCCAAGCGGGGCAAAGCCCTGCGCGGGACAACGGACCGGGATCGCGACGGCGGCGGTTGAGCGTCAGCGTCACCGGAATGGCCGGTCGGCGAGCAAGGTTCATTTCTCTCTCTCGCCCCGCTTTCCGCCCTTCTGCTCAGAACAAGCTGCGACCGCCGGCATCGCATCAGATCCGTCCGTATCGCTCGCCAGCGCTGTCTCGATCTCGACCAACTGTCGGCGTTTCTCCGCCAGCTCCTCGCCGAAGGCGAACGTGCCATCCTCGCGCGACCGATACGACGCCAGCCGGCGCTGGGCCTCAGCGAGACGCTGACGATACCGCTCCCGCTCGCCCTCAAGATCCCCGAGTGCGTGTTCGAGCCGCGACACCGCGCCAAGCGGTGTCACCGTGAGCGGCAGATCGATCTCGTGCCCGGCGCCGGTGCGAAGCAACATCGTCTCATAGCGATAGCCATCGCGGCCCCCGCGCTCGCCGCTGAACTCCAGGTCAAACCCGCCGATCATGGCGATCACCACCTCTCCCTCATGGCGCATCTGCACGAGGGTCAGGATTTCCCGGAGCAAGGCGCGTCCAGCCTCCTTGCGCTCGCGATAGGGTGAGCCCGCCACCGTCATGGCGAATGCGTCGCCGGTGGTCGGAACGAGGCGCTCGATGTCGCGCCCAATCTCTTCAATCCGGCGGGTCGAGACTGCCATATCCCGTTCGGCATCGCGAAGCTGGCGGCGCACGGCGAACTGATCGTCCTGATGGGCGGCGCGCAGGCGCTCAAGCCGGGCGATTTCGGCCTCCAGCCCGGCCTTCTGCATCAGCCGCTGATCGCCCGACGCGATCGCTTTCGCCATGGCGAACTGGCTGGCCTGTCCCTCGCCGAGGTCCTCCAGCCGGCGGATCGAGGTGTCGCCCGAAAGCGCCGCCGCGATGAAGCGGGCCTTGCGCTCATTATTCTGCCACATCGTGGCGTCGAGCGAGCCTTGCGTCGCATAGGCGAAGATGTCGACCTCGTCATGCTGGTTGCCCTGCCGCACGATCCTCCCCTCTCGCTGCTCGATCTGGGAGGGCAGCCAAGGCACGTCGAGATGATGCAGCGCTTTCAAGCGGAGCTGCACGTTGACGCCGGTCCCCATCGTCTCCGACGAACCGATCAGAAAGCGCACCTTGCCGGCCCGGACATCGCCAAACAGACGCTGCTTGGCTTCCGACTTCTTGAAATCCTGCATAAAGGCGATCTCGGAGGCCGGCACGCCGCGTCGGACCAACTCGTCGCGGATCCAGCGATAGGCCGAGAACCCCCGGCTCTTCTCGACGTTTATCGTGCCGAGATCGGAGAAGATCATCTGTGCGGCGCCGGCGACCTCATACGGCTTGCCGTCAGTCCGAACATAGGTTGCGTCCGTGGTTTCCCGCCAGATGCGTAGCGCATTCTCGATCAGCAGGTTGAGCTTGTTCTCCGCCTCGTTGTCGTTGTCGGGATCGACCAAGCGCAGATCGATCGCGGCATGGCGGCCGTCGGTGATGACCGAGAGCAGGATGTCGTCGCCGGGCTCCGGCGGCCGGTCGCGCATCTCGATCGCCTTAATGCGTTCGTCGAGCAGGCGCTGGTACGATTTCAAGGCCGACGTCGGTTTGGCGGTCAGAATCTGACGGCGGCCGGTCGAAATCGCCGGCACCTTCACATAGCGCCGCAAATCGTCGGGGAGCACGACATCCGCGAAGGAGCGGAACATGGCGATCAGTTCGGGCACATTGACGAAGCTGGCGAAGCGCGAGACCGGCTTGTATTTGCCCGATGGCTGCAGCTCGAGTTCGGTCGTGGTGTCGCCAAAAGTCGAGGCCCAGGCGTCGAACTCGTGCAGCCCCCGCTCTCGAAGCGCGGCATGGTCCATCAGCCGCTGCACCGAAAACATCTCGCCTAGCGTGTTGGTGATCGGCGTGCCCGAGGCCAGCACCAGCGCCCTGCCTGGGTTCTTCGTCTCGACGAAGCGGGACTTCACATAGAGATCCCAGGCGCGCTGCGAGCCGTTGGGATCGACACCTTTCAGTGTCGACATGTTGGTGGCGAAGGACAACTTCCGGAACTCCTGCGCCTCGTCGACGATGATCTGGTCGATGCCAAGCTCCGAGATCGTCAATAGATCGTCCTTGCGGGTCGCTAGCGACTCAAGCCGCTCCTTCAAGCCCTCTTTCAGGCGTTCGAGCCGCTTGCGCGAGACGCGGTCGTCGGTCTCAACCTTCATCAGGAGACTCTCATAGAGTTCGAGTTCGTCCTGGATCATCTGCTGCTCGAAGGCGGACGGCACGTCGATGAAGCGGAAGGCCGAATGGGTGATGATGATAGCGTCCCAGGTCGCGGTCGCAGCGCGCGACAGAAAGCGGTGGCGCTTCTCCTTCATGAAATTGCTCTCGTCGGCGACGAGGATGCGGGCGTTCGGGTAGAGCGCCAGGAACTCACGCGCGACCTGCGCCAGGCAATGGCCCGGCACAACCAGCATGGCCTTGGCGATCAGCCCCAGCCGACGCTGCTCCATCACTGCGGCAGCAAAGGTCATGGTCTTTCCGGCGCCGACCGCATGGGCGAGATAGGTTGAGCCGGCAGCAATGATCCGCCAGATGCCGCGCTTCTGGTGCGGGTAGAGGGTGAAGGCGCCGCTCGCGCCGGGTAGATTGAGATGCGAGCCGTCAAAAGCGCGCGGCGCGATGTTGTTGAAGCGGTCATTGTAGACCCGCGCCAGCCGGTCGGTGCGGTCGGGATCGGACCAGACCCAAGCCTGGAACGCGGTCTTGATCTTCTGCAGCTTCTCCTTGGCCGCTTCGGTATCGACGACGTTGAGCACCCGCCGCTCGCGGCCGTCCTGTTCGACCGTGTCGAAGATCTGCGGGATGCGGCTGTTCAGCGCGTCGGTCAGCAATTCGCCGGCATGGCGGCGGCCCGTGCCCCAGTCAGATGTTCCCGCCACCAGCCAGGCGAGCTGGCGCGCATCCACTGTCCATGAAGCCAGCTCCGGCATGTGGCGGATCGTGATGTCCGCGCCCATCGTCTCCTTGACGAAGGCGACGACGTCGATTGCCGGAATCCAGGGCGCGCCGAGGCGCGCGGTGATGTCGGACGGCCCGAGATCGGACGGCTGGACCGCGGCCAGCGCCCGGACATTGCGCTCGAAGGCAGGGTCGAGCGTGGCCGCGGCTTCGGCAACCTTCAGCTTGTCGCGCACCGGCCCCGACAGATAGGCGTCCGCCATAAGCCAGGCGCCGTCGGCCGGATTCTGGAAGATCGCATCTCCGAGCTCGAAGACGACATCGGCGACATCCCGATGGAGAAGCTCGGCGATCTGCTCGAGATCGACCCGACCGCGTTCGTTCAAAACGACGGCAAGGGCGTCCGTGGCGCAGGTGATGACGGGCGGAGCAGGCGGCGCGATGACGCGCTCGCTGAAGAGAGGACCGGGCTTCGCCGTGTCGGTGTCGAGATCGTAGTCCTCGATCGAGGCGACGAGCCAGCAATCGGGATCGTCAAGGAATGGCTGCAGGTTTGGCCGGCGGTGAGATTCGCGGACCTCGCCGGTCGTCTCGTCCTCCGAGATCGAGACCGTCGTGCGATTGATCGGGCCAAAGTCCCGCAAAAAGCTCGACCAGGCGATGCGCATGCGAACCTGCGCGTCCTTCCATGGTTGGTCCTGTTCCTGGCAGGTGAGGATCTCGCGCACGGCGTCGCGGATCGGGATCAGCTTCTGGATGATCCGGACGTGCTTTTCCGGGATGCCCCCGGCACTCCGCCCTTTCCGGACTTTCACCGAGACCGGCTCGCCGTCGATGAGCTGCATCAGCCCGCGGCGCGTATCGACGAAGTAGCTGCCCGCGCGGAGGCGCGCTGCCTGCGGAAGCGTGAGATTGGCGTCAGGTAATGCGTCTTCGTCCAGATCGACAAATTCCGGCTCGCCGTCATAGAGACCTTCCGGGAGGAGGCGAATTGCTGAGTCCAACGCGGCATTGAGCGCGACGTCGGCCTGGGGCAGGCAGGTATAGGCTTCGCCGAACGGGCCTGAGGCGAGCGCATGCGTGCCGAGCACGAAGCCGGGATTGCGCACGAACCAGCGATTGACGCGGATCGCACCCTCGTCGACTGTGGCCGTCCGCACCTCCTCGATATCGATCCACGCGAGATCTCCTTGCGGCTCGCCCGGCTTCCGCTTCCGGAAGAACAGGATGTCGACTTGCGTCTCCGTCCCGGCGTCGGCGCGGAAGCTGCCTTGCGGCAGGCGGATGGCGGCGATCAAATCGGCAACCTTCGCGATATGCTCGCGCGCTGACGCGTCCACCTTGTCCATCGTGCCATGTGAGGTGACGAAGGCCGCGAGCCCGCCGGGCTTCAACAGATCGATCGAGCGCGCGATGAAGTAATCATGCAGCCGCAGTCCCATCGATCGATAGGCGCGATCGGAGCGGACCGTGCGATCGGAGAACGACGGGTTGCCAATGGCGAGATCGAAATTCGCGGGCAGCTCTGTGCGTGCAAAGTCGCCGGTGACGATGCGAGCGCGCGGCTGCAAAAGCCGGGCGATGCGCGCCGTCGTCGGATCGAGCTCGACGCCGGTGACGTGAGCGCAATCGCGAAAGGCTTCCGGCATGAGTGCCGCGAACAGCCCGGTTCCGATGCCCGGCTCCAGGACGCGGCCACCGCGCCAGCCGAGCCGCTGCAGACTGGCCCAAATCGCCCGGACGATGAACTCCGGCGTGAAATGGGCGTACTGAGTGCATCGCGCCAGCGAGGCGTAGTCGGCGTCGCTGACCGCATGCTGCAGCGCGCCGCCGATCGTCTCCCAGCCCTTGCGAAACGCCGTCTCGCCCGGCCGCAGGAAGACGCCATTTGCGAGGTCGGATGCGCCAAATCCGGTGAAGCGTATCAGCCTGCGCTGCTCGTCCGGCGTCGCCGGTCGCTGCTCAGCTTCGATTTGCGATGCGAGCCGGATCGCAGCAATGCTGTCGCGGGCACGATCCTTCCAGCCTGCGGCGAGGCCGCGATCGCTGTCGAGGACGAAATCGACGCCCCGACAGAGCGCGGAGGGCCGCGTCGCGGGCGGAGTGATCCGCTGCGCTGGCGAAGGCGGCGTGGGCTCTGGGTCATCGTCGTCATTGGCTACGACGTCGCCGGCGAAAGCCGTCACGCCGAGGCTCAGGCCCGATGAGAGCGAGGTGTCGTTGAAGAGATCGATAGTGAAGGGATCGAGATTCAGGCGGTGATCTTGCGCCATGGCGAATTCTCCTGAGTTCGGGCGCGCGCCGTCGTTCCCGCCAGATCAGGTCCGACGAGAGTTGCGATGGTCGCGAGACGTTGGATGGGACGGCTGGTCAGCCCGGCGGATCAGCGCCGGACGAGGGCGAGCGACAGGGCGTTGTCGGTCATCGCGATCGTGAGGTGCGTCGCGGTCGGTGCTGCGTTGATCAGCTTCACGAGCACTGCGGCATCGAAAAACTCGACGCCGTCATCGCCGCCAAAGTGTTGGCGCTTGTAATGCCAGTAGTCAGGGTTGGTCTTGGGATCGCACTCCTGCGCGTAGACGACGAGCGGACGCTGATCCTCGGCGAGCTTGCCGTTGGACATGATGTAGACGCCCTCATCGCCGACCAGCCAGAGTCCGGGCCGCTCGTTCTGGCCGGGGGTGAGGCCATGCGGATTGCGAAAGCCGCCATTGAGGACGGCGTCGATCCGTCCGCGCGTGATGACGGCACGGACATCCGTGACGGAAAAGCTGAACATCACCGGCGCCCATCACGCCGCGACCGCGTCGGGCAGGTAGCGCAGATGCACGGGCAGCTTTTCGCTGACCTCCGCATCCGTCAGGCCATCGAGGAGCCTCAAACTGGTTCCCTGCCGGCTGCCATAGACGGTGACGGTGCGCTTCCCCCGGTCGAGCACGGGCCAGCGCTCGCCGGCATAGCCGCGATAGTCGTCATGGGTGCTCGACCAGATGTGCTCCAGGCGCTCCTGCCGCGTCATCGCCCGAACCGGGCGGGTCTCGCGCTCGATGATCGCCTCGCGCATACGCCTGCCGGAATCGATGTCGGCGAGATCGCAGTAGCTGTGGAAGTACCGGGCCCGGCCGTCGATCCACAAGGTGAAGAAGACGCTGGTGATCGAACCGGTCAAGAACTCGCGCAGCGCGAACATGTCGACGCGCAGGATCAAAGGCGGCAGGACCTCGAACATGTAATCGTGCTCGGCCTGCCCGATCTCGAACCACTCTCCCGCATAGAGCGAGCGGCCATCATCAGGTCTACGGTCGGGCCGCTGGGCATGACGGTCGAACAGCCGAAACATTTGCCGCCGGTCGGCGACGCCCTGGAACACTTTGCATATGGGGAAGACGGTCATGGGCTGCTCCTGTGGTCTCGTCAGACCGGAGCGCGGCTCATCCTCGCGACATCGCCATCATCTTCGGCTCTTCCTGACCCCTCCCCCGCGGCCGCCGTCCCGTTCTGTCGGGTCAAGGGCCGGCGCAGCCGGGCGAAGCGTCACCCTTGATGCGGCCGGCGGGCATGCGGCAGGCCTCCTCTCCTTTCTCGTCTTTCCAATTCCTCCCTCGCATTCTCCTTCAGAGCGTCGTTCCAGTCATCGCCGGGTGGCCTCAGCCGAAACCAGTCGCAGCCGGCGGTCTCGGCGATCTCACGCAACCGCCCGGCATATACCTCACCTTGGCTGTTGGCGTCCGTCGCCGCGACGAGCTGGGCGCCAGGACGCGCGGCGAGCGATCGCACCGCCGCATCTGTCGCAGGCGACCAGCCGCCGCCGGTGCTGAGATAGAGGCTGCCATCCCGCAGCCCCTCAAGCGCCGCGAGGCTCATCGCGTCGATTGCCGCCTCGGTGACGCAAAATCTTAGCGCTTCGGACGCGCCGATCCGGAACAGCACCTTCGCACCGCCGGTCGAGAAACCGCGCCATGCAGGGCCGCGCTCCTCCCAGCCGGAGACAATGCCGCCGCTGTCGGCATGGGCGGCCCATAGGCTGCCATGTGGGCCTTCCCGCAGCCGGTCCTGACGGATCGCGGCGCGCAGCACGCTTTCGGGGAGATGGCGTTCGTGACGCAGGTAGCGCCAGGTGGCAGAGCCGGGCCGAAGGGCTGGCCTAGCCCGCCAGCGTTCGGCAAGAGGAACAATGGGCTTTTGCGGGCTTGGTCTTTGCCACTCAGGTTCGGCCGGTCGAAAGCCGACCAGCTCGGCCGCGCGCGCAAGTGCCTCCGTGAAGGCAACGCCGTCCAGATGCTGGATGAGCGAGAGCACGTCGCCCTTGGCGTCCGACAGCGGGTCGAACCAGCCCCTGCCCTCGTGGATCACGATGACGATGTCGCTGCCGCGCCGATGCTTGACGGCACGGCCCGTGCTCTCCCTCAGATCGATGGCGAAGCCGGCTTTCTCCAGCACCGCCGCGCACAGCACGCGCCCCTTCAGTTCCTCGAGTTCTCGTTGCTCCATCATCTTTTCCGGCGCCTTCCGTCCGGCCTCTCTCTTTCATCCACCATTCCGCCCATCTCGCGGCACCACCCCCCCCGCCGCGAAGAGCGGCGCGTGCAAGGGCGCGGATCGACGGTCGACGGGAAGTTGAGATCAATCGTTCGCGGCGCAGCCTCCCTTGCGGGCGACTGCTCGCCAGCGGCACTAAGTGCCGGCTCAGTGAGCCGGCCGGCGATCATGGGGGTCGAATTCGTGAATGACGTGGAGCTCGTCATCGGCGTCGATCTCGTCGCTCGGTAGCACTCCATAAGCGCCATCGATCTGGAAAACCGTGACCGCGACCATCAGCATGCGGGCGAGTGCGAAGGCGTGGCTCTGGGCAAGGACAAGATCGTTCGACATCGTGAGGCTCCATCCGGGAGCGGGGCAATTCCCGCTCGATGGCTCCTCGAAGGGCTGGTTCCGGTCGCGATCACCGCGAAGGCGAAGCCGCAGCGGCGGCACGCTCGCGTAGCCGACCCCTTGCGGGTTGATCGTGGAAGATCCGGAACCGGACCAGGACGCCATCGCAAAAGAGCGGGATTTGCGCTGCTCTCGGTGGACCGCCCGTTCGAATGAACCGCTGGACCGGCCAGCTTTCTGCCTCGGGCATTTTAAGCCGGATCAGACGCTTTCAAATTCCGAAATGGACGCTTACGGGTTCCGGATTGGACGCTGGACCGATAGGCGTTTTCGCATTCATACATGCCATGCCGCAGGCCGCTTTCGTATGGCACTGATCGATGGAGGCGCGACCCGCATTCTGTGTCGGGGCGCTGTGGGCAACGTATCCTATCACATTGAGCCGTTGCTGAAGTTCGCCATGTCCTAAACGTCAACGCTCTCTGCACAAGAAATATATCAGGCTCGCAGCCCTTTGGTAAGCGACGGGTTCATCGACCCTTAACCAACTCCGGACTTCAGTTTCGCAATGTGGCCTGCGCCCTACATATGCGACCTGCTGGATTCGCTCGACGTCGCGATTTGCGAATTCGACGCGGAGCATCGCGCTGTCAGGTGGAATGCGCGGTTTCTGGAATTCTTTCCCGAGCACGCCAACTTCATCCAGCCCGGCGAGCCTTATGCCGATAATCTGAGGCGCTTTTACACGATCCGCCTTGATCCCACCGAGCTTCCCGATATCGAGCGCTACGTTATCGAGGGCGTTACGCGCCATACGCAACAGCAGCAGCCGTTCGAATTCACCCATCATGGCCGCACCGTCAAAGTCGCCTCGCTGCCGCTGCCTGACGGTGGTCGTGTCAGGATGTGGCGCGAGGTCCGACGGCCGGACGCCAAGCTGTCTTCGACGATCCCCGCCTTCGATCTCCTGGACCTCATTCCAGACGGCGCCTGCGTGACAGATGCCAGCGATCGCATCGTGATCGCCAACGCCGAGTTTCGCCGATTGTACGATGTGCCCTCGGACCTCGTGATCGTCGGCCAGACACTCGAGGACATCATCGCATCGGCCTGGAGCTCGGGACCTGCTATCGGTGCCATGCGGGCCAGGATCAGGGCGGGCCTCACCTATGATGGCGCGCCTTTCGAAGTCGAGCTCCCGCGCAACCGATGGCGACGCGTCGTCAACCGTCATGAGACTGACGGCCTTTCCTATCAGGTCCACGCGGACATCACCGATACCAAGCTGCAGCAACAGCAACTCGTCGAAGCGCGCGATCTACTCCGGCAGAAGAATGAAGCTCTGGCGGAGCTTGCCAGAACCGACAGCCTGACCGGGCTTCCAAACCGTCGTCAGTTCATCGACCAGCTCACGCATGAGCTCGACTGCTCCGGCACGGCAGTCCTGATCGCGATCGACATCGACAACTTCAAGGCCATCAACGACCGGTTCGGCCACCCCATCGGTGACGTCTGCATCCGCAAGATCGGGCGGATCATCGACAACTGCGCGAAGGGTGCCGGCGCGATGGCGGCACGCATCGGGGGCGAGGAGTTCGCGATCATCGGCTCCAAAGATCTCACGACGGCCGACGGCATAGCGGTCTCGATACATGCTGCCGTCGCGTCGGCAGATTGGCGCGCGGTTCACCCAGACCTGACACGAGTCACGCTCAGCATAGGTATGGCGGAAGGCGCTTCGCTCGAAGACCTGCAGGGCGCGGCTGATCGAGCCCTCTATCGAGCAAAGACCCAAGGCCGCGATCGGACAGAGCGCTTTGTCGCCTGAACAGCCCGAGCCATCCGCTCGGGCCCTTCCATCACGACGCTTTGGCGACGGTTTTCACGACCCAGTGCGTGATTTCACCGACAATTTCGTGTTTGAACTCCAGATTATTGGCTTTTTCCCGCGCCTGGAGCGCGTCCTTTGCCTCGATCACGGCGGTCACGGTTCGAGTGACTTCGAGTTCGACGGCAAAGGCCTTTAGTTCGCTCATTTGATATCCCCGCATCGCCCCACAATGGCAGGACAGGCGTTGGCGTACGAGAACCCTGATCAGATGGACTAGTCGCACCGTTGCGAGTAACCGCGCTGACTTTGCGACGTCCAATCATTCAAAGGTAGTTTCACGGGACGGCGCGTCTGCGCTGGCGCCCTCACTACGACGCCGACGCTGCACTTCGCCGCAGGGTGTCGCGAAAGCTGGTCTGAGCGCGCCCCGGCTGCGTAATCGCTCCATGCCCGATCTCTATGACACCCGGTCGTTTGACCCATGCCGAGCCGAAGGGTTGCGTCGTCTCGCTGCTTTCCTGCCGGCAGCGGGGCGTTCTTATGCAAACGGTCGAAACACCGATAGCGGCCCAGACGACCGCAGGCATGTTTCGACCCTGTCTCCGTATATTCGTCATCGCCTCATCACCGAGCGGGAAGTGCTCGATACGGTGTTGCAACATCACTCGCTGACGACTGCGGAGAAGTTCATTCAGGAGGTATACTGGCGGACCTACTTCAAAGGCCACCTCGAGACCCGTCCTCAGATCTGGCGACGATACCGCGAGACGCTGGACCGTCAGCTCGCAACGATCGCCGATGGCGGCGGGCTGGCACGCGCCTATCATAAGGCGGTCGAGGGACGTACGGGAATCGACTGCTTCGACGCCTGGGTCGATGAGCTTCGGGAGACGGGATACCTGCACAACCACACGCGGATGTGGTTGGCGTCGATCTGGATCTTTACGCTGAAGCTGCCCTGGGAGCTCGGCGCAGATTTCACCTACAGGCATTTCATCGACGGCGATCCCGCCTCGAACACACTGTCCTGGCGCTGGGTCGCCGGCTTGCATACCAAGGGAAAGACCTATCTTGCACGCGCGGCAAACATCGCTGAATTCACCTGCGGCCGCTTCGATCCGAAGGGGCTCGCAAGCAGCGCGCCGCCTCTTGACGAGCCGCCGATGGGCCCGGCGCGCGCGCTGCCCGCGGCCGCTACTCGCGCTCCAGGCGGCCCAGCCATCCTGCTCGTTACCGAAGACGATCTTCATCCCGAGAGCCTAGATCTCTCCGACGCCGACATCCGTGCGGTGATCGGTCCGCATCCCGACGATCATCGTTCGCCTTTGGCCTCCGCAGAGAGCGTCGTGCGATTCTCGCAAGAGGCGCTCGTCGACAGCTTGAGGCGGGCTGCGGATCATTTCGGCGTCGCGGCGGACACTGATGTCGAGTTCTCTCCTGCGTCACTCGCCAAACTGGCTCGCAGCCACGACGTCAGCCGGATCGTGACCGCTTATGCGCCAGTCGGGCCGATGGCCGACAGGCTCGCGGCTCTGACGTCATCGCTGTCCCACGAGGGAATCGAGATGGTGCAGATCCGGCGCGTGGACGATACCTCAGCCTGGGCGTACGCGACGAAGGGCTTCTTCGGCCTGAAGGATAAGATCCCCCACCTCATCCGCACGCTCGGCATCGGCGAGGCAAGCTTTCAATGACGGAGATTTTCGACCGTCCCTCCCTCGGCGCAGAAAAGCCGGCGCCTGTCACGATCTGGTATGACAGTCTCTGTCCGATCTGCTCGCGCGAGATCGCCATCATGCGCGGGCTCGATTGGCGACGTCGGATCGCTTTTGTCGATCTGCACGCGGCTGGCGCCGACTGCCCGCTGGACCCTGCCGTGCTGCTTGCCCGCTTCCACGCCAGAGATGACGATGGCCGCGTCGTATCTGGTGCAGGAGCCTTTGCCCTGATGTGGCGACAGATACCCCTGCTTTGGCCGTTGGGGCAGATGGCCCGCATTCCGACGATACTCGTCCTTCTCGAGCGCGCTTATGGCCGCTTCTT
>FWWM01011150.1_pt1 | contig 15527 bp, 13 predicted proteins | sample 2228351 | NCBI WGS metagenome assembly FWWM01 (sample SAMEA103939774, study PRJEB20133) | metagenome | reverse complement strand
TTTAGTTTTTCACTTTAAAACCATTCGAGCATTGAATAAAATTAAGACTTCACTTCTTTAAGAGTCCAGGCCATCTTTATTGCCCTCAGATTCTCTTTCACATCATGCACCCTGATAACATCTGCTCCTTTGAAGGTAGAAATAGCAGAAACAGCTAAGGTGCCTTCAAGTCTCTCCTCCGCCGGCAAGTCAAGTGTATATCCGATAAAAGATTTGCGAGAATGTCCAACTAATAGCGGCTAACCAAGCGAAACAAACTCCCCTAGACGAGAGAGAATAGAAAGATTGTGCTGTAGCGTTTTTCCGAAACCAATTCCGGGATCTAAAATTATTTCTTCCTTTGAAAGACCACACTCCTCTGCAAGCTTGGCCCTTTCTTTCAAGAAAAAGCAGATTTCAGAGACAACCTCCGTATAGGTAGGGTTTTTCTGCATATCTTTAGGCACCCCTTGCATGTGCATAATCACCACCGAGACTTTTGCTTCCTTCACCAATTCAAGCATACCTTCCTGCCGCAATCCATAGATGTCATTTATAATTTCTGCTCCTGCTTCTAAAGCTTCCCTTGCCACTTCAGGTTTGTATGTATCAATGGAAATGGGAACATCTATCTCTTCACACAGCTTCTTTATTAAGGGAATTACTCTCCTCCTTTCTTCTTCCAAAGGAACAGGTTCGGAGCCAGGTCTGGTTGATTCTCCACCGATATCAATAATATCTGCACCTTCTTCAACCATACTTAAACCCCTCCTCAATGCATCGCTAAATTTAAAAAATTTGCCTCCATCGGAAAACGAATCAGGAGTAACATTTAAAATTCCCATTACCAAAGGAGGCCTTTGAGATAAATCGAACGTCTTTTTTCCGATTTTTACCCCCCGCTTCCTCTTTTTAAGTAAGCTCAAAATCTCCTCCTGAATGTCATCTGGAATTCTTTTTGCCAACTCACTCAGGTTTAATTTCTCTCCCCCTATCAACAATCCACATACACCACCCCGTTTGTAAGGATAGGTAGTACAACCACATGATTCAGCTGCAGTTATAAGAACCTCAGGATATTCTCCCTCAAACTGGATAATTTTCTTTTGCAGATGAAATAGCTTTTCCCGTGTTATCTCTGGAGCAATTTCATGAAGAAAAGAAGGGTTTGCTTCTTTTACCAGAAGTTTTCTAACCAATTTTTCCTTTCTTTTTTCTTAAAAAATAAGGCTCGTAAGTGCAGAAAGGTTCCTCTTCAAGATAGTCTCCGGTTAAAGCAAAGGCACGAGCTCGACATCCTCCACATACTTTGACGAATTCACAGATGCCGCATTTTCCTTTTAAACGTGAAAAATCTCTTAAACTGCGAAAAAGGGCTGACTCCTCCCAAACTTTTTTTATACTTTCTTTTCTTATTTCTTTTCCATAAAAATTCATAATGGATACTGCTATTGGAACTTTTTTTATACCTTCTTTTCTTATATCGCCTGCTTTTAAATCGAGATACCCACAGGGGTAAACCTCGCCCATATGAGAAATGAAGCAGAAGGAGATTCCTCCTAAACATCCGCGCGTCATGGCTTCATATCCCCTTTGGCTGAAAGAAACTTTCTCCCCCTCCTTTTTAGCTCTTTCACGGGCAATTCGATAGTAGTGAGGAGCACAAGTGGGCTTCACGAAGATGCCTTCATTCTTCTGAACATCGTAAAGCCAATTCAGCGTCTTTTCATACTCCTCAGGCGAAATCTCTTCACTTTTCATCTCCTTTGCTCTTCCTGTAGGTACTAGCAGAAAAACGTGCCAGGCAGCAGCACCTAGCTTCTTTGTTAGGCGAAGAATATTTGGAAGATCTTTAAGATTGAAGCGAGTAACAGTGGTGTTTATTTGGAAACTGATACCCCCTCTTTTTAAAGCTTCTATTCCCCTCAATGCTCCTTCGAACGCACCTTTAACCCGCCTGAAACTATCGTGTTTTTTAGGTGTGGAGCCGTCAATAGAAATAGAGATTCTATCAATACCAACTTCATTTAACTTTGCTACAACTTCATCGTTTAAGAGTGTTCCATTAGGAGCCATTACCATTTTTAAACCTATTTTCTTTCCATAGGCAGCTATTTCAAAGATATCCTTTCTCATCAAAGGCTCTCCACCGCTTAAAATTATGACGGGATTGGAAAAAGAAGCTACTTCATCTAAAAAAGAAAAGGCTTCTTCAGCTGAAAGTTCACCTGGAGGTGGCTCATTTACTGCCGCAGCTCGACAGTGCACACAATCTAAATTACAAGCCTGGGTCACTTCCCAAGCGATCATTCGCAAAGGTGGAACAGGAATGTCCTTCTTTACATTTGTAACCATTTCGCCACATCCTTAGCGTGATAGGTAAGAATTAAGTCAGCACCTGCTCTTTTTATGCTGGTTAAAATCTCCAAAACAATTTTTTTCTCATCTATCCACCCTTTCTCTGCCGCTGCCTTAACCATTGAATACTCACCTGAAACATTATAAGCAGCCGTTGGATACCCGAATTCCTCCTTTACTCTCCTCACCACATCAAGATATGAAAGGGCAGGTTTCACCATTACAATGTCTGCTCCTTCTTCAATGTCTAAAGCAACTTCCTTCACAGCTTCCAAAACATTCGGGGGGTCCATCTGATATGACCTTCTGTCACCAAACTGAGGAGCAGATTCTGCAGCTTCCCTGAAAGGACCGTAAAAAGAGGAAGCGTATTTTGCCGCATATGACATAATGGGAATGTGGGAAAAACCATTCTCATCTAAGCTATTTCTGATGGCTGCTACTCTTCCATCCATCATATCTGAAGGGGCAACCATATCAGCGCCTGCTTCAGCATGGGAAACAGCTGTTTGAGCTAAAAGCTCTAAAGTGATGTCGTTATCGATTTCTCCATTTTTAACTACACCGCAGTGGCCATGACTCATATATTCACAAAGACAAACATCAGTAATTAAAATAAGTTCAGGAACTTCTTTTTTTAAAGCTCGTAAAGCTTCCTGAATTATCCCCCCTTCATCATAAGCTTCTGAAGCTGCTTCATCTTTTTTCTCAGGAATACCGAATAAAATTAGCGCAGGAATTCCTAATTCCTTAACTTCTTTTGCCTCTTTTACCAACTCATCAATGGAAAGCCTGAATACACCAGGCATAGATTCGACTTCCTTTCTCACGCCTTCGCCATGTTCAACAAAAAGAGGATAAATTAAATCATCAACAGAAATTTTCGTTTCTCTGACCATTCTGCGTAAATTTTCATTTCGCCTCAATCTCCTCAAACGGGAATAGGAAAATACATATTCCCGCCTCCTTTCTCTCGCTTATTCTAACAGCCAATGAAAAGGAGGAGTAGTTCCTCTCTAGTTGACTTTAAAAAAATCTCCTTTTATTCCCACAATCTTTTTGGGCAAAATCTCGATTTTCCTCTCCACATCTTTAAAAACTCTCCCCAAAATATATGCTCCAATGTCTTTCTCTTGACTCACCTTCAAGACTTCCTCCACATCTTCTTCCCCCACCACCATACAAAAACCTACGCCCATATTGAAAACTCTAAACATCTCCTCATCCGAGATATCCCCTGTCTTTTGAATTAATTCAAAAATTGGGGGAGGCTCAGGAAGGAAGTCTATTCTGTAACCTACTTCCTTTTTTATTTTATTTAGATTAAGAAAGCCATCACTTGTAATGTGGACTAAAGCTTTTACTTTCAAATTTCTTCTGAGGATTTCTAGCGCCAGAGGAACATATATTCTCGTAGGTTCTAAAAGTTCTTCACCTACCGTTCTACCCAATTCATCCACGAAAGTCTCAAAGCTCAAACCGCCTTTTTCCAACAAAGCTTTTCTCGCCAGAGTGAGACCGTTGCTATGTATTCCACTGCTTGAAAAGCCGACCACTACATCGCCCTCGGAAATGTTTTCTCCAATAACTATCTTATCCATTTCTACCAACCCCAAGCCCGTTCCCACCAGATCAAAACCAGTTCCCGGGAAATATCCTTTTAAAATCTCCCCCATCTGGGCAACTTCACCCCCAGGGATACATATCTGAGCAATTTTTGCCCCTTCATAAAGCCCTTTTGCAATTTCACTTATAAAAGAAGGATTTGCTTCTTCTACCGCCAGATAGTCAACCATAGCTATAGGCTCCGCTCCCACACAAACTATATCGTTTACATTCATCGCAACACAATCTATTCCTATAGTGTCATATTTCCCCAACGCCTCTGCCACCAAAATTTTTGTTCCTACACCGTCAGTTGAAATAGCAAGAGCAAAATTACTACCAATTTTCAATAAATTTGCAAAGTAGCCGATATCTAAAAGGGGTTTTCCTAAATCTTCTCTAAATTTAAATGTTTCTTTTAACAGCCGGATTAAGTTGGAAAGCCCAAATTCTTCACTCGATAGAACGCCTATCTCTTTGTAAGTCAATTTTTTAGAAGAATTTTTTGAAAAGCGAGGTTCTCTCTCCCTTGAACTCAAACTTTCCCTCCTTTTCTCCTTTCATTGATTAATAACAATGTTTCAACAAAATAATAACATAAAATAAGAAAAATTTATATTCCAAAATGAAAGTAAGGTGGCTAAATATTAAGTTGACTGCACAATTTGGCAAAAATCTTTTTCCATGTTATATTTCCCCAAAAAGGAGTAGGTTACAGAAGTGACGAAGCTGGAAAAAATATCTTTGGTTGTGATTATTATTTTAGCTACTCTGAATATTCTCTTATTTCTTATGAACCTTGTTTCTCCCTTAACTCTCACAGAAGCTGCGGGTATTTGGTGGTATAAGACCATCCATATATTCCAAAATTACGATAAAAAAGAGCTGGAAAATTTACATTTAAAAGCAGGAGGAGTATCTTACCTTAACTGCATCTCCTGCCATGGATTGAAAGCGAGAGAAAAAGGCACCCAAACTATTCACGCCATTCACCTTCCTTCTCCAGAAAACGATTTTAAGTGCACAGACTGCCACATAAGAGTGGAATTCAATAATATCGTGGGGAAAGGAACCTAAAAGAAAGGCAAAAGGTCAAAAAGGATATTATCCATAAACTCAAAGCGCTCAGAGCACTAGCAAATCGTGCCCTGGTATGCTCCCGCAAGACGCTGATATGCCCTTCAAACTGCAAAACTGTTCTGGAATTAATAAGTTTAACAACATGGGGTTTAAGCACATGCTCGATGTAGAAAGTAATATCTCTCACGTAGCGAAGTTGCATTACAACATAAAGCTCTATTGCAAACGCAATCCACCGTACAATCATCAGAAAGGTAACAACTGTGTATTCGGTAAACTGATTAGAAGTAATTTGATTAGAACTGCGAGCAATAATAGGAGGGATTATTGCAGCCAAGGTTGAAAGAGCTGGAAGAATGAAATCGAAAAGCGAGAATACGTTTTTTAATCTATCAATAGCTTCGCTCCTAAGCGAGTTGTACTCAGCCAAGTAAAATTGCAATGTTCCTTCTTCCCTATCTACCGCAACCTCACATTCTAAGTGCAGAAAAATAAACTTTTTAGAGAACTGTTCTTATTATATTATGATTATATTATGATAGATATTCTTTACAAACTCATTCAAATAATAAAAAGCCCCGATAGGCTAAACCGGGGCAAAAAGCTACAGATGACCTTCTTCTTTTAAACTGATAGGTGATTTTTCTCCAAAGATGAATATGGTCAGTAAAGTTCAAATTCCATCAGGAGTCAGAGAAAAAAATGGCTTCGACCAACTATTTTTAGTTGGTGGGCGTGCCTGGACTCGAACCAGGGACCTCCACATTATCAGTGTGACGCTCTAACCAGCTGAGCTACACGCCCAAATATCTTTATCAACACAAATAAATACCCCCAATTACTAATCTATACCAAATAATATCTTAAATGAAAAAGTAAATCAATAATAAAAAGTTGGAAATTTGGATTTGTTATTTAGAATTTAAAAAATAGCCCCTGGGGGCTATTTTTTATCCTTACCTTATTGAGGGTGGGAAACGATCGACCTGGGTTATTCCTCAAAAATTGAGGAAAAATCCCTAGAAAGGAGGTGGTCCATCCGCAGATTCCCCTACGGATACCTTGTTACGACTTCACCCCAATCATTGACCCTACCGTCCTCCGACAAACGTCGAAGTTCGGGTATTGCCAACTTTCGTGGTGTGACGGGCGGTGTGTACAAGACCCGAGAACGTATTCACGGCTGTGTTGCTGACCAGCCGTTACTAGCGATTCCAGCTTCATGAAGGCGGGTTGCAGCCTTCAATCCGAACTGAGAGTGGTTTTGGGGATTAGCTCCGCATCACTGCTTGGCAACCCATTGTACCACCCATTGTAGCATGTGTGTAGCCCAGGGCATAAAGGCCATGCTGATTTGACGTCATCCCCACCTTCCTCTCCGTTGCCGGAGCAGTTCCCTAAGACACATGTAACTTAGGGTAAGGGTTGCGCTCGTTACAGGACTTAACCAAACACCTCACGGCACGAGCTGACGACAACCATGCAACACCTGTCACCCGGCTCCGCAAACACGGCACCCCTGATTTTCATCAGGGTTCCGGGGATGTCAAGCCCTGGTAAGGTTCTTCGCGTAGCGTCGAATTAAACCACATGCTCCACCGCTTGTGCGGGTCCCCGTCAATTCCTTTGAGTTTTAACCTTGCGGCCGTACTCCCCAGGCGGGTCACTTAACGGGTTACCTTCGATACTCCAAGGGTCGATACTCGGAATATCTAGTGACCATCGTTTACGGCGTGGACTACAGGGGTATCTAATCCCTTTCGCTCCCCACGCTTTCGCATCTCAGCGTCAGGACTAGCCTAGAAGATTGCCTTCGCCATTGGTGTTCCTCCCGATATCAACGGATTTCACCCCTACACCGGGAATTCCATCTTCCTCTGCTAACCTCTATTCTAGTAGTTTCTTTGGCAATTTTGATGTTGAGCATCAAGATTTCACCAAAGACTTACTAGAACGCCTACATGCGCTTTACGCCCAGTGATTCCGGATAACGCTTGCTCCCTACGTATTACCGCGGCTGCTGGCACGTAGTTAGCCGGAGCTTATTCTTCAGGTACCATCATCATTTTCCCTGAAAAAAGGAGTTTACAACCCGAAGGCCTTCATCCTCCACGCGGCGTCGCTCGGTCAGGCTTTCGCCCATTGCCGAAGATTCCCCACTGCTGCCTCCCGTAGGAGTCTGGTCCGTGTCTCAGTCCCAGTGTGCCTCAAAAGCCTCTCAGCCGAGGTACCCGTCATAGCCTTGGTAAGCTGTTACCTTACCAACAAGCTGATAGGACGCAGGCTCCTCCTAAAGCGCCGAAGCTTTACTTGACAGAGTCAAGACTATTTGGTATTAGCCCCGATTTCTCGGAGTTATTCCAAACTTTAGGGTAGATACCCACGCGTTACTCACCCGTTTGCCTCCCGATATAAAATCGAGACAGACTTGCATGTGTTAGGCGCGCCGCCAGCGTTCATCCTGAGCCAGGATCAAACTCTCCCTAAAACAAAGAAATTTGCAAATTAAAACGTTTCCCAACCTCAAAAAGGTTAGGATTAATTTTGAAAGGACAAACAAAAATATCTCAAGAAAATTCTTGATCTCAAAAATCTAAATTTTTAATATATCAAATAATTATTATCTTTTATCTTTAGATTACCACAAAAGAATATCCTCTGTCAAGAGGAACAATAATTTTTCAAAAAGTCAAGCTTGATATTGGCCTCTTTTCCCTTCTTTGGGATAACCTTTCCTACCATTAATTTCTTCCCGGTCACCAAAATAGTCAATCTCACCTTCACACTTAGGACAAATCCAATCACCATTCTCTTGAATCATTAAACTGCTACATTCAGAACAAAGAGGGGCTCCTTCGTCTGTTAATTCTTCTTTTTCAGACATATTTATTCCTCCTCAATATTAACACTGTCTTCTGGAAATTTTAACTCCTCTATTTGTTTATTCAATTCATTAATTTGATTTTGAAGCTCTTGTTTTTCCTGGTCTAGTCTATCTTTTTCTTTTCTAATCTTTTGACTCTGCCAATACCAAACACCTCCACCCACACCACCTATTAAAAGAATCGAAATAATAATTGTGATTACAAGTAACTTTTTGGACATAGATTTTTTCTTTATCTAAAATTGAGCTTATTTTCTAAAAACCAGCCCGTAATGATAAGTACCTGCCTTAATTTCAGAATCAAATTTAAGGCCTAATTCTTCTGTTATTTTCTTTAAATCTAAAGGAGATACTCTGACATCCTGGAGTGGCCCAAGGGAAGCTTGTTTTTTCCATTCAATAATAACTATTTTGCCACCTTTTTTTAATACTCTTTTGGCCTCCTCCAAAATCTCTTTATGTTTTTTTGATTGGAAGAGCACATTGGAAATCAAAACAAAATCACAGGAAGCATCTTTAATCTCGGTGCCCCCCAAAACTTCAATATCCCCTCTAATAGGTATGATATTGGAAATATCTTCTCTACGAGCTTTATTTATCAAGACCTCTAACACTGGCAATTGGATATCTACAGCTAAAATCTGACCTTTATCACCAACAAATTTAGCGGCAGGGATAGCAAAAAACCCCGGTCCGCAACCAAAATCAGCAATGCGTTGGCCTCTTTCAAGTTTTAGCTGACCTAAAACTTCATCTGGATTCATAAACTGAAATCGTTTTTGAGAAAACAAAATTTGGGGAATTGGAGTTGACATCATAGACACCATAGGAAGTTATTTTGGCTGAAGAGTAGGAGTTGGAGCTTGGCTTTTTTCAAAAAGCCAGTCCTCCATAATTTGAACTCTTTCTTTGAGCCAAATTCTATATTTGGAAGGGATCCTATATTTCCAGATAAAAGAAACCAAAAAAGCTAAAATCAAAGCTAAAATTATTATAATAATGATTTGAAAAAATCCCTTTCGACCCATAAAACCTCCAGTTTTAGGGTAAACTTTTTTCAGTAAATTTGCAAGGTTTAAAGTTTCTTGGCCCCACTCCAAAGATTTTGACCTCTTAGTTTTTCAACTTTTTTGCTTGGCTTAATAGCCCTATTGGTCTTTCCAGAATAAACTATCTTCTTTTGAAAGGTCACCTTTTTCTGTTCTTTAGAAGACTTACTTTTTAAAGATCTTGGAGATCTCCTAGAATTCTTAGGTAGATTAGTTTGAGATTTCTTTGACTTCCTAGATTTTCCCTTTAAAGATTTTTGCTTTTTGGTTTTTTTATCTTTCTGGGTTTGTCTTGGTTTTGACTTCGGGGTTGATTTGGCTTTTTTTATTCTCACTGGCTTGGGAGGGGACTTTTTTATAATCTTCTCCTCTGGTATAGATAGTGGTTTAGCTTTCTTGGCAGATTTAAGTTTTATCCTTTCTTTATCCTTAACTTCCAGAGAGGATCCCGGTTTACTAATTTTTTCTACTTTTTCCTCATCGACCTCATCAAGGCCCTTCTCAGCAGCACAACAGATGGAGGCTACAGAATCTCCAGAATTAAGCCTCATAATCCTCACCCCTTGAGTGGCTCGGCCAATTCTAGAAATTGCCTTAATGGGAACTTTAATAACCTGGCCTTGAATAGAAATAGCAATTAACTGGGAAACTTCAGGAGTCACTACCTCCATACCAATAATAGAGCCTGTTTTATCAGTAATCTTAGCAGTCTTAATACCCAGGCCTCCTCTTCTTTGAAGATGATATTGATCAATAGAAGTCCGCTTGCCATAACCTCGCTCTGTAACCACTAAGACATCCTTCAAGATTTTTGGCTCCCGACCTCTTTTTTTAGTTTTTTTAATCTCTAATTCTAAGGCCTTAATCTCGCCAATAGGTAAAACATCCATTCCTACCACTAAATCTCCTTTTTTTAACCTAATACCCCTCACTCCTGCCGCTGACCTTCCCATAGGTCTAATATCTGTCTCTTGGAAACGAATAGCTTGACCATCTTTGGTAACAATAATCACTTCGTCTGAACCTGTTGTGGGACAAGTCCATTTAAGTTTATCATCTTTCCTCAATCTAATAGCGATTAACCCCGAACGTCTAATGTTGGCAAATTCTTCAATTTTCACCTTTTTGACTTGACCTTTTTGGGTAGCCATAAGAAGGAATTTAAATTTATGGTCCTTAGATAAAGAAACAATGCCTGTTACTGTTTCTTGAGCTCTTAGTTGGAGAAGGTTAACCAGGGCTTGTCCCCTAGAAACTCTACTTGTTGCTGGTAGTTCATAAACTTTTAATTGAAAAACTCTCCCCAAATCAGTAAAGAAAAGAATATCATCATGGGTCCTAGCGACAATTAAGTCCTTAATCACATCTTCTTCTTTTGTGGCCATGCCTATAACCCCTTTACCTCCCCGATGTTGCGCCCTATAAGCAGAGAGGGGAATTCTCTTAATATAATTAGAAGCAGTAATAGTAACTACAACCTGCTCGTTGGGAATTAAATCTTCATCAGCCAACTCGCCTACTTTTCCTTTAACAACTTTGGTCTTTCTTTCATCACCATACCTTTCTTTAATCTCCTCTAACTCTTTTTTAATGAGATTGAGTATCTTTTGGGGATGAGCTAAAACATCCTCAAGCCACTTAATCAATTTCTTCTTTTCTTTATACTCCTCTTCTATCTTTTCTCTCTCCAAAGCTGAAAGTTGCTGAAGCTTCATTTCCAAAATAGCATTGGCTTGAATTTCAGTTAACTTAAATTTTTTCATTAAATTAACTTTAGCTTCCTCTCTATCCGCTGATCTTTTAATAGTCTTAATAACAGCATCCAAATTATCCAAAGCTTTCTTTAATCCCTCTAAGATATGAGCTCGCAACTTTGCTTTTTCCAGATCATACTCGCATCTTCTTCTAACCACCTCTTGGCGATGCTTAATAAAATTATCCAAGATCATTTTTAAAGTCAAAACTCTCGGCTCTAATCCGTCTACCAACGCCAGCATATTAACATGAAAAACAGATTGCATAGGAGTGTATTTATAAAGTTGGTTGAGTATCTTATTAGGATAAGAACTGCGTTTAAGATCTAAAACAATCCTGGTGCCTTCTCTATCAGATTCATCGCGCAATTCCGAGACACCCACTATTTTTTTTTCTTTAATCAGTTCAGCAATGCGAGTAACTAAAGCGGCCTTATTAACTTGAAAGGGCAGCTCTGTAATAACGATTCTAAATCCCGACTTCTTCTCCTCAATCTGAGCTACTGCTCTCATTAAAATCCTTCCCTTGCCCGTGGCATAGGCTTCTTTTATTTCCTCAAAATTATAAATCAGGCCACCAGTTGGAAAATCAGGGCCTTTTATAAATTCCAAAAGATCTTCTACAGTAGCTTGGGGATTATCTAAAAGACAAATCAAAGCATCAGCCACTTCCACAATATTGTGAGGAGGAATGTTGGTAGCCATCCCCACCGCAATACCTAAAGTACCATTTAGAAGAAGGTTGGGAACCTTAGCAGGCAAAACCTTTGGCTCTTTCCTTGTGCCATCATAATTATCCATAAAATCAACTGTGTTTTTTTCAATATCAGCTAGCATCTCTTCAGTAATAGGAGCCATCTTCACTTCTGTATAACGCATAGCTGCTGCTGAATCCCCATCAATAGAACCAAAATTTCCCTGGCCAGTTATCAAGGGGTAGCGCATTTTAAAATCTTGAGCTAAGCCCACCATAGAATCATAAACAGCAACGTCGCCATGGGGATGATATTTGCCTAAAACCTCACCCACTACAGTAGCTGATTTTCTAAATTTGGCAGTAGGGCGCAAACCCAGCTCAGACATAGCATAAAGAATGCGTCTATGAACCGGCTTAAGTCCATCTCTAACATCGGGCAAGGCCCGAGACACAATAACACTCATAGCATAATCAAGATAAGAAGACTGCACTTCCTCTTCTATCTTGATTGGTTTTATATAACCAACCCCCTCGTCTTGAAATTCTCCTTGGTTATTTGAAAATTCTGCTTCAGCCATTTTGCTCCACTTTTATTATCTACCCTTGCGGTCAATAATATACCAATTTCCTGATATTTTTTGAACGGTAAAATAATATAAAGATTTACTGGTCTCGGTAGAGCCGCTTTCTATGTCCACAGGATATTCCATTCTCTCCTCCGCCAAAACTGAATATTTCCCCTCAGATGATCTTTCAGAGCTTACCACCTTACCTCCCCGATAAAAAACTTCAGAAGCAAAAAATACTTGATAGTCATTTTCAAAAATGGCCAGGCCGGCACTAGACCAATACTTTTTAGCAATTTTTTTTGCTTCTGACCAGGTATCTCCTTCGGGCAAGACATCATAAGCGTTGGGCAATTCACTTATGAAATTAGAAACCACCTTTTCGGCTGCTGCTCTCTCTAAGGCCTCAAGTTGAGCTTTTTCTTCCTGTTGCTGCTTCGACTTATAATCAGAAATTAATTTTACAATATTGGTGACATTAAAAGATTCCTCAGAAACTGTTTTTTGGATATAGGAGTTGCTTTCAGTAAAGCTACGACAAGATTCTTTAGCTTTATCAGCTTTAGCTAACAATTCATTTAGGTCAGCATCTTCGGCAGTCTCTACATTATTTAAAACACTCTTTAGGTTTTCAAGATAAGCTTTATAATCAGCTAAGACTTGGCTTAATTTTTCATAAGAATCAGAATATCCTACCGGAATTTCCATATCGGGCAAGCTCAAAATTTTATCATTCAAAAATGATAAAAACTCATCTGTAGTATCTCCAAGTGTTGGGAAATCATCAATTTTTTTCACCTCTTTAAGATTGGTGGCAAATTCTTCACTCTTCTGAGATAACTCCTCCCACAAAGCCTTAGTTTGGGTTTTGTAATTCTCGGTTTGTTTTTTGTTTCGAGTATAAGCACTCCACCATAAAGCTGAGGCCCCAATTAAAACTCCCAACACCAAAAGAGAAGAAATTATAATAATTTTTTTCTTCCTTCTCTTTTTCCGCTCATCTTGGGAATTACTGGTTTTGGCAAATTTAGTCATATCAACGCCACAATTAGAACAAAACTTAGCATCTAAAGTCTCTTGAGCACCACATTTAGGACACTTAAACATTTTGGGACTTTTTAAAGTTTCATTAAAATTTAGCTCTGGCATAATAACCTCCTAAATCCCCAATTTGAGGGGTAAGCCCTAAATATCCATCTTAGATAGAAAGTTAAAGGGCTCAATTACTTGTTAAGATCTCATATATTATATATCCAAATTTTTAACTTTGCGGGCATGAGTTTGGATAAATTTCTTTCTTGGAGGAACCTCACTACCCATCAAAACTGAAAAGATTTCATCAGCTATAGCAGCATCTTCTATTGTTACTTTTAAAATAACCCTGTTTTTAGGATCCATAGTTGTCTCCCAAAGCTGAGAGGGATTCATTTCACCCAAACCCTTATAGCGCTGAATTAAAAGGCCTCCTGATTTCTTACCTCCCTCATCTTTCACCTCTTCCAAATCTTCTCCAGATGCAATTTCAGATTTGACCGTCTTTCCTTCTTCAGAAACCTTCTTTTTTCCTCTAATTTCTTGAAGAATCTCCTCTTTTTCAGACTCGGTATAAGCATAGTATTTTTCTTTCCCAGCTTGAATCTTATAGAGTGGTGGTTGGGCAATATAAAGATATCCTCTCTCAATAATCTCAGGCATATATCTATAAAAGAGGGTTAAAAGCAAAGTTCTAATATGAGACCCATCAACATCAGCATCAGTCATAATAATAATTCTATGATAGCGCAGTTTGGAAATATCAAACTCTTCACTAATACCTGCTCCTAAAGCTATAATCAATGATTTAATTTCGCTGGAGGCAAGTATCTTATCAAGTCTGGCTCGCTCAACATTCAAAATCTTACCCCTTAGGGGCAAAATAGCTTGAAAGGATCTATCGCGTCCTTGCTTGGCAGAGCCGCCAGCCGAATCTCCTTCTACAATATAAAGTTCAGAACGAGCAGGATCTTTGTTAGCACAATCAGCCAATTTGCCAGGCAAAGTTACCCCCTCTAGGGCCCCTTTTCGAATCACTGTCTCCCGGGCCGCTTTGGCCGCCTTTCTGGCTCGAGCTGCTAGGAGACATTTTTCAATAATCCTCCTACTGTCTTGAGGATGCTCTTCTAAGTAAGTTTTAAGATATTCAAAAACTACATTTTCAACTTGAGGTTTAACTTCAGGATTGCCTAATTTTTGCTTAGTCTGTCCTTCAAATTGAGGATTTCTCAACTTAACCGAAACAACTGCTGTTAAGCCTTCTCTAATATCATCGCCTGAAAGAGTTGACTCTCCATTTTTAATAAATTCCATCTTTTTAGCATAATCATTAATAGCTCTGGTAAGACCCCCTTTAAAACCAGTTAGATGCATTCCTCCTTCAGAAGTATTAATATTATTAGCAAAGCTAAGAATATTCTCAGAAAATCCATTGGTGTATTGAATAGCTACCTCAATTTTAGTATCTTCAATTTCTTTCTCAGCAACAATGGGCCCAGAGATAACCTCCTTTGTTTTATTTAAATATTGGACATAAGAGCTAATACCTCCTTCAAAATAAAAGGTATAGGAGGTATCTATCTTTTCATTAATGACTTTTATTTTAACGCCTTTGGTAAGATAAGCTTGGTGGCGACAATGATTAACAATAGTCTCGTAATTAAAGTCTAAAACCTCCATTATCTGACCATCGGGTTTGAAGGTGATTTTAGTACCGGTCTTAGAATCTGGTAAAGGAAAGGGATAATCATCCTTAGATCTTCTAAGGGTTTGGAGTTTTGACTGAGGTTTGCCTCGCTTATAACTCTGGGTATAAATTTTGTTATCGCGAGCCACCTCCACTTCTAAATATTCAGATAAAGCATTTACTACCGAAACCCCCACTCCGTGAAGACCACCAGAAACTTTGTAAACTTGACCTGAGAATTTACCCCCAGCATGGAGTTTAGTCATTACGATTTCTAGAGCTGATTTTTTAGTCTTGCCGTAAGTATCTACAGGAATTCCCCGACCATTATCAATAACGGTTAAGGCGCCATTAGCTCTTAAAACAACCCAAATCTCATCACAAAAACCAGCCATAGCTTCATCAATAGCATTATCCAAAACCTCCCAAACAAGATGATGAAGGCCAGTGGTACCTGTAGAACCAATATACATTCCCGGTCTTTTCCTAACAGGCTCCAACCCTTCTAAAAGTTGAATAGCTTTGGCAGTATATTGAATATCTTTCTGGGGTTTACTTTTAGGCATTTTCTTTCCAAATAATAAAATTGATACCCCTAGTTTGGGTCCAATTTTTTAACAAAATAGTTAAAAATAATCTTTCCAATTTCATAAAATAACATTTTTATTGTAGCAAAAAATCAAGTTTATTGCAAGAAAGAAAGAGAATAATTTGCCAAATTCTATAAGTGAAATTCAATATTTGTCTTAGCCGCTAGTTTTGGTGTAACTACTAATTCCCCTTGCAAAAATTCAAAAACATACCAGACTGGGATGATAAGATAAAATGCAATCAAG
>FWWM01011147.1_pt1 | contig 15530 bp, 12 predicted proteins | sample 2228351 | NCBI WGS metagenome assembly FWWM01 (sample SAMEA103939774, study PRJEB20133) | metagenome | reverse complement strand
ACTCGCATTATGCCCGGGTGAGAAACTGGGGGACCCTCATCCCTGGTCCAGACTGTCATAGTCGATGGACCACTCAGAAGGGGGCAGCTCACACTACCGCCACGAGCGCAGGAACAATCGGCGCGAGGGGCGTGGGCACGATCAGTACCCCCATGTGGGCATGGTGTACGCCATCTACAGTCTCATGGGAGGCCTCTCTTTCGTCGCATTGGGCTTATCCTTTGTACGAGCCGCGGTCAGCGACATCGCCACGCAGGCAGGGTGCCGACATCGGACCGGACCTAAGTCGAGGTCGCCTATGACGAAGCGGGGCGCTGTGTCGGGCGCACCAGCCCCAGCGGCGAGACCGCGCTCAGCTTTGACGAGGCTGGGCTGCTGCGGCGCTATGAGAGCAATGGCCATGCGCTGCGCTTCGCCCATGACGCCAGCGGGCTGGAGACGCTGCGCGAGGCGGCCGCGATCGGGGTGCGCACCGCCTTTCAGCTGACCCAGGCCTATGACCCCGCCGGGCGGCTGGCGAAACAGCGGGCGGGCGGCGTCGCGGTCTTCTCGGGCACACCGCCCGGACCCGGCGAGTTGGTGCGCCACTATGACTGGGACCGTGCCGGGCGACTGGCGGGGATCAGGGACGCAGGGGCGAGCGGCGTCCGGGGCGAGACGCGCTTCCATCACGACCTGCGCGACCAGACGGTCGCCGTCGAGCGGCCCGGTGTGCGTGAGGCCTATCGCTACGACGCACTGATGAACTTGGCCGAAGGGCTGGCGGGCGAGCACCGCTATTGGCGCGACTGCGTGGTGGAGGCGGGGCCCAACCGCTTCCGCTACGATGCGCGCGGTCGGATGGTCGAGCGTATCCTGTCCGAGCAGCGCTTTCGCCCGCGCCGCTGGCGTTATCGCTGGGACGGGTTCGACCGGCTGATCGAGTTGGAGACACCCGACGGGGCGCGCCCGCTGGCCAAGGAACTGGTGCCGGCCGGACCGGATGCCGAACCGGTGCTGGCGGAGGCGCAATGGCTGCCGATCGTCGCCGACCAACTCGGCGCGCCGCACGCGCTGTTCGGCGAGGACGGCCAATGCCACTGGCGCGCCGAGCCGGAGCTATGGGGTCGCACCCGCACCGCCCGCGCGCTGCTGCGCGAACGCGGTGGCAGCGATGCCGGAGGGGAAGGCGACACCGCCCCCTGCGCGCTACGCTTTCCCGGCCAATGGGAGGATGCAGAAAGCGGGCTGCACTATAACCTCAACCGCTATTACGATCCTGAAACCGGCCAATATCTGTCCCCCGATCCGATCGGCGTCGACGGGGGTCTGCGGACCCATGCCTATGTGCACGACCCGTTGCGGTGGTTCGATCCGGATGGGTTGGCCGCATGCGTGAAATTCAAACGTTGGAAACCTGGCGACGCGATCGATAAGCCAATGCCCGATGGCAGCCCTCCCAAATGGGACGTGGTGCGGTCGCGATATTGGAAGAACCGGGCAGATGCAGCTGTACGAGAGAATACCGGCGAGTTTGATGCTGCGACCTTGGCCCGGATGCGCCGAGGTGCAGCTCCTCTTGGCTCAGGACCTATTAAATAGCTTGCAAGGTCAAGGTAGGGTCGATTCATTGGCGTCGAAGGAGCCGCTGATGAGTGACCTGTTTTGGCTGACGGACGAGCAGATGCGCCGGATCGAGCCGTATTTTCCATTGTCGCATGGCGTGCCGCGCGTGGATGACCGGCGGATCGTCAGCGGGATCATCTTCGTGATCCGCAACGGTTTGCGCTGGCGGGATGCACCGGCGGCTTACGGTCCCCCCAAGACGATCTACAACCGGTTCATCCGCTGGAGCCGGATGGGGGTATTCAACCGCATCTTTGCAGGACTGGCAGCCGAGGGCGGGCCGCCGGATCAGTTGATGATCGATGCCACACATCTGAAAGCACACCGGACGGTGGCCAGCCTGCTCAAAAAGGGGCTCTTCCCCGATGTATCGGGCGAACCAAGGGCGGTCTGAACTCCAAGCTGCACGCCGTCTGCGATGATCGGGGACGCCCGCGCGTCATGCTCCTCACCGAAGGGCAGATGAGCGACTACAAGGGAGCAGCCCTCATGTTCGAGGCGATGCCTGCCGCTCCGGTGCTGCTTGCGGATCGCGGTTATGACGCCGACTGGTTCCGCCAGGCGCTCGCAGCGCGCGGCACCGCGGCCTGCATCCCCTCACGCAAAGGCCGCAAGGTGTCGATCCCGCACGATGCTGTGCTCTACCGACGTCGCCACAGGATCGAGAACATGTTCGGCCGTCTCAAGGACTGGCGGCGCATCCACACCCGCTACGACCGATGCGCTCACGCCTTCATGTCCGCCATCGCTCTCGCGGCAACCGTGATCTTCTGGATCAACCAATGAGTCCTGACCCTAGATGCGAACGGTAACCCGATGGAATTACATCACCACGTCCCACAACGAGCGCCGAGTCCAAACACCCATAATCCGGGTAACCTACGCGAAGTCACCCACGAACAGCATTCCGATCTTGATCCGTTCAGACATTTGTGAGGTATTTTGTGAGCCTGATCGAAGATATAAAGTCATTTGTCGAAGGTCGGACTTCTGCCAAAAATCTTTATGAGAAGGTAAAATCCAGCCCAGAATCAGAATTATTTTTTGATGGTTTTTTTCGAAGCCATATACAAATGATGGCTCTTTCTACCTTTATATAATTAGCCAAAATTACGACAATCCTGCAACCTCCGTTAACCTGCAGAATGCGATGGCAAAATTTCTAGATTTTAAGGGTACACCCTATTCTCAGGATAATTCTGCGCTACGAGAATATGAACTCATACTCAAATCCAGCCCCGATTGGCTATCACTCCCGGAGTTTTACATCGAAAAAATCAAAGATGACATAAAGGGAGCAGGTACAAAACAAGCTCGTTCTATCGTCAAGGATGTGATCAAGCGAGATTTCGTTTCATTAGGCAAGCCGCCAAAATGGTTGCAGTCACCCGAGTGGCAGTTTGACGACAAGCAGCCGATGATCTTCGTCGGTCAATTGAGCCTTGACAAGCTGAAGCACGACACATCCCAAATCTATATTTTTATAAATTCTAAAAATGAAAAGGTCCATTCCGTCATCCAAACCGCTTAGTAGTAAACGCCCTCCTTTCAGCGAAGCGGATTTTGGGATACGTGTTGGCACTATAATCTTCACTACTTTCACGTGTCTCAACCTCAAGGGGGATCAATAAAATTGACCCCCCTTGAGGCCGATGCGCAACACGCGCCCCGCCCATCACCCAAAATCGATTGTGACACCACCGTCACCCAATCGTCATCCCGATAACATCGCTCCGTAACAAAGCGCCGCCACGGGGGCGGGAACGACCGGCGCCGGGGGGTGTCGGCACGATCAGCACCCAGGGGGAGCATCATGCACGCCATCCGTTCCGGCATCCGCGGTCTCGCGGGGGCCTCTCTCATCGCATTGGGCTTTGCCGCGAGCCCTGCGCTCGCGATGGCCAGCGACGCGGCCACGCCGGCGGGCGTGCCGGCATCGGGGCCAATCCTGTCGGGGCGGATCTATGACGCGACCGGTGTCGCGCTGCCGGGCGCGCGGGTCGTGGTCGAGGGGACGGGGGCGCAGGCCACCACCAATCTCCAGGGCGAGTTCAGCATCGTCACGCCCGAGGAGGCCGGCGACGTCACGCTGCTGGTCGATTATCTTGGCCGCCCGCCCGTCACCCGCATCGTACCCGCGGCCGAGCGGGGTCGGCCGCTCTCGCTGACCCTGCCCGCCGCCAGCGGGGAGGCGGGCGATATCGTCGTCACCGGCGCCTCGCTGCTCGACAATACCGCACGCGCGCTCAACCAGCAGCGCACCGCCGACAATACCGTCACCATCATCTCGTCGGATGCGATCGGCCGCTTCCCCGATCCCAATATCGCCGAGGCCCTCCAGCGCGCGCCCGGCGTCGGCATCGAGCGCGACCAGGGCGAGGGCCGCTACATCAACGTGCGCGGCGCGCCCAGCGAGTGGTCCGCCATCTCGGTCGACGGCATCCAGATCCCCTCGGTCGACCCGACAACGCGCGCGGTCGACCTCGACACGCTGCCCTCCGACATCGTCGCCAATCTGGAGGTGACCAAGTCGCTGCTGCCGTACCAGGATGCGGACTCGATCGCAGGTACGGTCAACATCACGACGCGCTCGCCCTTCGACCGCAAGGGCTTCGCGCTGACCGGCATGGCGGGCGCCAGCTACAACCAATATGGCAAGGGCAGCGACTATCGCGGATCGGCCGCAGTCAGCGACACCTTTGGCCCCGATCGCCAGTTCGGCCTGCTCTTATCGGGCAGCTATTCGCGCACCCATCGCCGCCCCGACAATGTCGAGAATACGTGGAGCCAGACGCCCGCAGGCTTGCGCGTCACCGAGACGCTGTTCAAGGATTACGACACCAAGCGCCAGCGGATCGCAGGGACGGGCGCGTTCGAGTGGCGGCCATCGGACCAGACCCATGCCTGGGTGCGCGGCACCTATGCCCGGTTCGAGGATGACGAATTCCGCGACCGCATCGGCATCCTGTGGAGCGAGGGCACGCTGCAGGCCGGATCGACCGACCGCGCCGCGACCTGGCGCAACACCCGTATCGAAAAGCAGGTGCGCCACCGCAAACAAGTCAACGAGATCTGGTCTGCGACCGCTGGTATCGAACAGCGGCTTGGCGAGGGCACGCTCCGCGCCGACGTGGCCTATAGCGAGAGCTCGCAGACCTATCCGCGCCGCGACGAACTGCTGTTCCGCTCCACGCTGCGCCCGACTTTGTCCTATGATTTTGCCGATGTCGATCTGCCCAGCTATTCGCTCTTCACGACCAAGGAGCATCTCCAGCTCGGCACGTACGGTTTCCGCGAAAACGCTTACCGTTCGAACACGACCAAAAATGACGAGCTGACGCTGGCCGTCCGCTCGGACGTGCCGCTTGGCGATTTCATCACCCTGTCGAGCGGCGGCAAATATCGCGAGCGGCACATCAACGCCGATGAAGAGCGCTTCCGCGATCGCCGCGCCTCGGCCGCGCCGACGCAGAGCCTGGCGGGGCTGTTGTCGGACGAGGACTCGCGTAATTTCGGCTATGAGCTGGGCAAGCGGTTCGACACCGGGCTGGCCGATGCCTATTTCGACGCGACCAAGGCCGCCTCGGAGCGTCGCCTGCCGCAGTCGCTGACCGCCGATTATGTCGCGGAGGAGAAGATCCTGGGCCTGTTCGGCATGGCGAAATACGTCAAGGACGGCACGACCCTGATCGCGGGGCTGCGCGTCGAGACCACCGATTTCGAGAGCAGCGCGCCCAGCGTCTCGCGCACCGGCGTCGTGACCACAGCGCGGGGGGCAAATGGCTATGCCGATTTCTTCCCCAACCTGACGCTGCGCCAGGCCTTCACCCCCAATCTGATCCTGCGCGGGGCGCTCAGTCGCGCGATCAACCGCCCCAATTTCCCGCAGATCGCCCCGCGCGTGCTGGAGACGAGCGAGGGCAACACCGTGCGGGTCGAGTTCGGCAACCCGGACCTGAAGCCGACCCTGTCGAACAATGTCGATGCGGGGCTGGAATATTACATTCGGCCGCTGGGCGTGATCTCGGTCAACGGCTTCTACAAGGACCTGACCGACTATCGCTACACGCTGAACACTGTCGGCGTGTATAACGGCGTGGGCGGCGCGACCCTCAGCCGTCCGATCAACGCGCGCAAGGGCGAGCTCTACGGCGTCGAGCTGAACTGGCAGCAGCAGTTGAGCTTCCTGCCGGGCGTGCTGGGTGGCCTGGGCGTCTTCGCCAACTATACCTATACCAAGGGTAGCGCGACCTTCGACGCCGCTTATGGCGGGCGCAGCCGCTTCGCCCTGCCGGGCCAGTCGACGCATATGTGGAACGCCAGCGTCTTCTACGAACGCGGGCCGGTGAACTTGCGCGTCGCCTATACCAAGCGCTCCGACTATCTGGACGAGATCAACGCCGACAATCCCGCGCTCGACCTCTATTGGGAAGGTCGCGGCCAGCTCGATGTGACGGGCAGCGTGCAGCTGGCCAAGGGCATCAACCTGTTCGCCGAGGGCAAGAACCTGACCAACACGCCGGGCGTGCGCTATTTCGGCGAGCGCTTCCGGACCTATGAATATGAGAAATTCGGCTACACGCTGTTCGGCGGCCTGCGGGTGAAGCTGTGAGGGCCGCGCTCCCCGCGCTGCTGCTCGCCGGGTGCGCCAGCGTGCCGGCCGCGACACCGGTCACGGCACCGATCGTCGCCGCCAGCGCCGAGACCGATCCGATCGACAGCACATCGGACGCGGCGGACGATCCCGCCATCTGGCGCAACCGGGCCAACCCCGCCGCCAGCCTGGTCATCGGCACCGACAAGCAGGTCGGCATCCATGTCTATGACCTGAAGGGCAAGCGCCTGTCCTTCACGCCAGCCGCGCGGCTCAACAATGTCGATTTGCGCGAGCTGGCGGGGGCCCGTGTGATCGTCGCGGCCAGCGACCGCGCCGACACGGCGAACGCGCATGTCGCGCTGTTCACGCTGGACACCGCGGCGCGCCGGCTGGTGCCCATGGGCCGCTATCCGGTGGGGGCGGGGGAGGCCTATGGCATGTGCCTATGGACCCGCGCCAGCGACAAGGCGCTGTTCGGCTTCGTGGTACTGAAGGACGGGCGGATCGACCAGGTCCGCATCGACATCTCCGGGGCCACCCCGCGCGTCGAGACGGTGCGTAGCATGAAGCTGGGTACCCAGGCCGAGGGCTGTGTGGTCGATGACCGTACGGGCACGCTTTACGTCGCCGAGGAGGATGTCGGGCTGTGGCGCTTTGCCGCCGATCCCGCCGCGCCGACCACCGCCAGCCCGATCGCCAAGGTCGATGGCCGCACGTTGGTCGCCGATGCCGAAGGGCTGGCGCTGGCGCCTAAGGGGAAGACCGGCGGCTATCTGATCGTCTCCAGCCAGGGCGACAATGCCTATACGCTCTACCGCTTGGCCGACATGACCTATGCCGGGCGCTTCCGCATCGGCGGAGGCGCGATCGACGCAACCAGCGAGACCGACGGGATCGAACTGGCGCTGGGCGATTTTGGCCCCGATTACCCCAAGGGCCTGTTCGTCGCGCAGGACGGCGACAATGCGCCGGACACCCAGAATTTCAAATATGTCAGCTGGGCCAGGATCGTGAAGGCACTCGGTCTGTAGGATTGTCGACAGGTCGACGATGTGACGAAACGGGACAGGGGAGTGGTCCGCCGACCCCCTGTCTTTTGTCACAATGTTTGCGCTTGTCGGACCACTCATGCATGGCACCCGGGCAACGTCGCTATACAAGCTGACGGACAGTCCGATGGTACTGCCTGTTTGGGGATGAAGAATGAAGATCGCTGTTTTCGGCCTGGGTTATGTCGGCTTGTCCAATGCCGTGTTGCTCGCGCAGCATAACGAGGTCGTCGCGGTCGATATTTCCGCTGAGCGGGTGGCAATGGTCAATGCACGGACTTCGCCGATTGTCGACACCGAATTGCAGGATTTCCTGACCAGCCGCGAACTGAATCTATCCGCGACTAGAGACTCGCAGGCCGCGCTGTCGGATGCCAAGTACGTCATCGTCGCGACCCCGACCAATTACGACATCGACACCAACAGCTTCAACACCGCCTCGGTCGAGGCGGTCATCACCCTCGCCAAGACTCATGCGCCGGACGCCACCGTGGTCGTCAAATCGACCATCCCGGTCGGCTTTATCGACGATGTCCGGGCGCGGCTGGACACGCAACAGGTCGTCTTCAGCCCCGAATTCCTGCGCGAAGGCCGTGCGCTGCACGACAATCTCCACCCCTCGCGGATCATCGTCGGCGAACAGTCGGAGCGCGCGCGCATCTTCGCCGACCTGCTCGCCCAGGGCGCCGAGAAGACCGACATCCCGGTCCTGTTCACCGGCAGCCGCGAGGCCGAGGCGATCAAGCTGTTCGCCAACACCTATCTCGCGATGCGCGTCGCCTTCTTCAACGAACTCGACAGCTATGCCATCGCCGGCGACATGGACACGCGGCAGATCATCGAGGGCGTCGGCCTCGATCCGCGTATCGGCAGCCATTATAACAATCCGAGCTTCGGCTATGGCGGTTATTGCCTGCCCAAGGACACCAAGCAGCTGCTCGCCAACTACACCAACGTCCCCCAGAACCTGATCCGCGCGATCGTCGACGCCAACCGCACCCGCAAGGATTTCCTGGCCGACCAGATCATCGCCAAGCGCCCCAGAAAGGTCGGCATCTTCCGCCTGACGATGAAGGCGGGATCGGACAATTTCCGCCAGTCCTCGATCCAGGGCATCATGAAGCGGATCAAGGCCAAGGGGATCGAGGTGGTCGTCTTCGAGCCCAGCCTGGGCGAAGACAGCTTCTTCGGCTCGAAGGTCTATCGCGACATCGCTGCCTTCAAGCAGGAAAGCGACGTCATCATCGCCAACCGCAACGACCCCGAACTGGCCGATGTCGCCGACAAGCTGTTCACGCGGGACATTTTCGGCTCGGACTGATCGCCTTTCGCTCCCCGTGGCGGCAGCGACCGTCCGCCTCGCAGAGCAAGGATGACGTCGAGCCGGAGGCGAGTAAGGATCGTGTTGTACCGGGACGCGCTAACGCGTGTACCGGTACAACACCTATCTTGCCTGCTCCAGAGCCGCAACGTCGCGTCGCCATAGTGAAGGCGTTTGTTGGTTTACCAAACGATGGCGGGATATGTTCAAGCCGCCCGCACATCGCATCGACAAGCGGCCTACACAGAGATCACGACCGGCTTTCGGAGAGAAGCTCGCCGAGCAATGCCACCGGATCAACCCCGATCGCTAGGGAAACTGCGACATAATCGTCGACGCTCAACTGACGCTCGCCGGTCTCGTAGCGCGATACATAAGCCTGCTTCCATCCGAGCCGTTTCGCGAGATCGACCTGACGAAGCCCGGCGTCCCGCCGCGCCACGGTCAGCGCAGCAACGATGCGAGCGTGCAGGTCAGATGGGGCATGGGCGATGGGCACCCCGAAGTATCTAGACTGGCTTGAGCGATATACGGAAAACGTATATCGCGTGAACAGCCGATCGGAAGTGCTGACATGAGACTGTTCGAGCGCATTGCCATCTGGTTCGAAGACAGGACAATGCCGGATAACCCGGGGATCGGTAGCCACGGCATGGACATCAATCCGGCGATCGGATTGTCGACGATCGCCGGGGCGGAGACACCCGACGTCGCCGGCAATCCCTATGGCTCCACCCAGCCGAATGATTGCCAGTGTGAATGGCAGCACTACGATCGCCGGGACAGCGGGACCCATAACCATTTTCAGCATAACGATAGCTGGTTAGCGAGCAGCCATGGTCCCTGCGTGGCTAAGCATATCCCGGTGGCTGACCGATTAGTCGCACGATGGGAGGTGAGCCAACTGAGCATCATTCCCTATGGGATCAGCCTCATGGCCGTTCTGCCGATGCTGATAGCGACGATCGGTATCGCCAAGGCGATCGGGACCAGGCCGCTCGTGCTCGGGCAAGGCATGGTCATCCTCTGGATTGTGCTGCTCGGCACTGAGACAGGGCGGATACTCTGGACGCTGAAGCACCGTTACGCCTCGCCCCGCTGGCTGCGCGCGGTTCATGCCGTGGTCGGTGATGACCTCGCTGTCCACGCGCTCGCTGAGCTGATGCGCCAGCATCGGTACGAGCCCGATTACGTCCTTGTCAGGTCTGACATGACCATCGCGATCCAGCAGGAGCGTTCCAGACGCAAGGAGGCGGCACTACGTGCTGAGGGGGTCCGGGTGATGGAGAAACCCGAACCTGCCTTGGGTTCAGAGCTCGGAGACGAAGATTCTCGGATCGGCGAAGATCAACGCGCCTGGGCGCGGCAGCGTCGTGCCGCCGAGAGGCTACTGGTTGCAGCAGAACCGGTAACGGGCAGTATCTACAGCGGCTCGCATTGAACCTGCTGTCCCGCGCCATGGATGGCGCAATCGAAGTAGAATGACCACGAGTCCACTATCCGGCTGACAAGCCGGTCTGGGTGCCCCGCCGGAAGCCGGAATGAATGCCGGAGCATCCCGGCATTGATACGGCAAGCGTCCGGATCGTGCAGGGAAGGGGCACACACCACGCTATGGATAGCGGTCGCGCACGGATCGAAAAACCACGATTTATCATGACTGTAGCAGAATATCGATCGTGCTACAGCTCCCGCGAAAGCTGCCTTCTGACGTGCTACAAGGCTGCTACCGCGCTACGGAGACTATGCTTCATCGGGCTGTACGGCGCCTGAGGGGCGCAGGCATGCGGCCCGTGCACCGACCCTTGGAGGCACGGCCCATCTCTCGGCAAGCGTCATGGATAACACCGGGGCGCCAGCACCGGCCGGTATCGAACCCTGCTGTGTGCTTGCGCCAGCGCGATCAGGACGTGCCAGGCGGCCGTTGTTTGAAGCGGCGGGGATCAAGGAACCAGACGAGCATGGCCATGCCGGCGATGGCCGCCGCCACCCAGCAAGCCGCTGTCAGGACAGAGGGGTAATCCAGCAGACTGGCGGCCAGGCCTGCCAGCAACAGTGCGACGGTCAGCCCCGCCAATCGGCGCACGACGGGCCAGTTGCGCCGCGCGAACCCGACGCGTTTGGTATCGGCCGTCCAGGCCGCTAGCTGCTCCTTCGAAGGTCCGCTCATCTTCAATCCCCCAGCGACAAGGCGAGCAACGTGCCGCGCAGCTGCTTGCGATTGGCGGCGCCCGCGTCCGCCCCCCCGTCGTATAGTACGCGTGCGAGCGCCTGACTGCGTTCGTCAGGCAGCTTTAGCCCTACGTCCCTGCAAACGGCGTCCACGTCGCTGCGTAGGCGATCAAGCCGGTCCCAGTCGACGGGGCCGTAATAGCTCTGGGGGACGGTGTCCTTGGCCAGGATCACCCATTCGGGATCGACGTCGTAAGTGTGCCGGAGCTTTGCCATTAGGGCGACTGGTGGCTCCGCCTCGCCTAGTTCCCAGCCGACCAATGTACGCTTGGCATAGCCCAGCGCCTTGGCGAACGCCTCCTGTCCCAAGTTAGCTCTGAGCCGTACCGCCTTGATTCGCTCGCCGATAGTGGATGAACCGCTCACGTCGTCATGGCCTATTCCGTCATCCTGCTCATTATAGCAATTTTCCACCACAACGCTATCGTGACACCATAGCGGCGCCGGCGACAAGCAATTCGCCGGAATTTCACTTGGCGGGGGACGAAGATTTCATGGGCGGTCAGGTCAATGTGCGGCTCGGTGACGAGGACGATGCAGCCCTTACCCGTTGTGCGGCCGAGCGCGGGGTCGAGCGCGCGACCCTCGCCAAATCGTTCGTTCGGGAATGTCTCGATGCGTGGCGGGATGGGCGGGCGGTATTCGATCGGCCCGAGCAACTGGGGCCCGGTGATGTCGTCGCCTTCGGAGCCAGGCTGGACAAGGCGGTCATGGAGATCGACCGCATCGCCCAAGCTTGGGCAGCGCATGAGAGCGACATGCACAAGCTCGAGCGTGAGGATCAGCTGGCGCTGACGCGGGTCCGGGCCGAGTTTATCAAGGGCATGCCCGAGCGCATCACCGCGAGCTTGAATCCGATCAGAGCGGAAATGTTGCTGCTTGCCGAGCGGATCGACAGGCAACCCCGTCTAGACGCCATCGACGAGCGGCAGCGCGACCATAGCGAGCTATTACGAGAGAACACCGCCGCCATCAGGAGCCTCGAGCGACAGCCCCGGACAAACGTCAGCTACACCATCTGGGACAGGGAATTGTCAGGCCGCAAGGTAGGTGCGGCGCTGGCGGTCATCTGGCTGCTCTCCGTCTCCAGCTACTTCGTTGGAGCGATGGCGCTGCCGCCATCGTGGTTCGCCGTTCGATCGGCCAATTATCTGCTAGGCGGCGGAGACCAGGCGGTCTGCGCCCTGGTGAACTACCGGCTGGCAACCGATAGCTGCCGGACACAGTTCGAAGGGAAGGCAAGCAAGGTCACTGTCCGGGCGACACCCGGTACGCCACAGGGCAAACAGTGATCTCGGTTGCGGCGGTCGGTTCGGCCTCCGACGCAGCCGCCTATTACGCTCGCGACAATTATTATACCGCTGATCAGGCAGAAGGGGTCAGTGCCTGGGCAGGCGAGGGGGCCGCCGAGCTGGGTCTGTCCGGGCCGGTCGATGCCGAGCGGTTCGAACAAGTGCTGGCCGGCAAACTCCCCAATGGCGTCGTTCTGGACGCCAAACGAGGTGAACACCGGGCGGGTTGGGACATCACCATGTCCGTGCCCAAGTCGGTGTCGATCCTGGCGCTTGTGGGCGGGGACGCACGGCTGGTGACTGCGGTGCGCGAGGCGGCGGCCGCGACTCTCACCTGGACGGAGCGCAACATTGCCGAAGGGCGGGTCTGGAATGGCAAGGGACAGGGCCCCGAGGTGACCGGCCGGTTCGTCGCCGCTACCTTTCTTCACGACGTGAACCGCAGCGGTGAGCCGCAGCTGCACGTCCATAACGTCATCGCCAACGCGACCCGCACTGCGGACGGCCAGTGGCGGGCCCTGCACGCGGACCAGCTGTACGAGCGCCAGCATGTCATGGATGCGGTGTTTCTGTCCGCACTCCGCAGCCGGGTTGAGGCGCTCGGCTTTGCCACTATCCCTCGGCACGACGGCCGCAACGGCGCCTTCGAGATTGCCGGCGTGTCCCGCGCGGTGGTGGAAGCATTTTCCGGCCGATCGGCCGAGATCGATGCGTACATCAAGGAACGCGGACTGGAGAACACAGCCCAGACGCGTGAATATGCCGCGCTGGCGACGCGCGCGCCCAAATCGTCAGATATTGCCGCAGAGCAGCACGCGGAAGGATGGCGAAAGCTGGCTGCTGAGAAGGGGCTGAATCCGGCAGCGCTGGTGAAGGATGCACTGGCGGAAGCGCGGCGGGGGGATGATGTGTGGACGCGCGCAGTGCGGGGCGTACGCGGAATAGGCGAGCGTGGGGTGGCCATCGCCGGCCGTATGGGGCTGACCCCGCGCGACGGCGACCCGCTGGTACCTGAACGGCTGGGACGGCTGGAGCCGCGAGCCTATGCCACGGCGCAGGCGGTCGCATCGGCGGTGCGCGACCTAGGTGAGCGAGAAGCAGCGTTCGACCGGCTAGAACTCATCCGCGAGAGCTTGTCGCGTGGCGGGCCGGTGACGGTCGGCGATGTCGAGGCCCGGCTGGCGCTGTTGCAGGAGAAAGGCCTGCTGCTCAACGATGACGATCGCATGGTGACGACGCAGGGCGCGGTGCGGTTGGAGCAGGCGTATCTTGCCATGGTCGAGGCGGGGAAGGGACAGTCCGCCCCGATCGTTCCGCCGGTAGACGCCGCGATCCGGGTGCAGGAGGTAGCACGCGAGCTGGGGCTGCGCCGGCTCAATCCAGGCCAGGAAGCCGCAGCCGTGTTGATGCTGTCCTCGTCCGATCGAGTGGTGAACGTGCAGGGCGGGTCGGGACGCGGCAAGTCCACCGCGATGGCGCCGGTGACGGCGGTAGCGAAGGCGGAGGGGCGAGCGGTGATCGGGCTTGCCATCGCCAGCGTGAAGGCGAGTGAATTCGGCCGCGACACCGGCGCGGACGTGAGCACTGTCGCCCGTTTTCTGACGCGTCATGCCCGCGTGATCGACGGCACCGCCCGACCGGAACAAGTCGCCCGCGTGAAAGCGGAGCTGGCGGGTTCGATCATCATGGTCGAGGAGGCCGGGCAGCTCGGTACGCGCGACATGGAACGGATCGTGCGGCTTGCCAATATCACGGGCGTCGCGCGCGTCGTGCAGACCGGCGATACTCGCCAGCTGACCGCGATCGCAGCCGGCAAGCCGTTCGAAGCGAGCCAGCGAGCCGGTGTCGTCACAGCCCATATCACCGAGAATCTGCGTTCCAGATCCGATCGGATGAAGGCGGTCACTGCCGCACTCGACCGCGGCGACGTGTCGGGCACGTTCGAGTTGCTCAGGCCTGCCACGACCGAAGTACCGGGCAGCGAGGTGGCGACCACGGCTGCGGCGCAGTGGGCAACGCTACCGCGAGCCGAGCGTGACGCCACCCTCCTCCTGACCGCCGGCCGCACCATGCGGAGCGAGGCCAACCAGGCCGTGCAGGCCGAACTGAAGGCGCGTGGCGAGATTGCCGCTACCGGCACATCGTTCACCGTACTCGACCGGGTCAACGCCACTAGGGAAGGCGCGCGGCTGATGCGCGCCTACCGGCCCGGCCATGTGGTGGAGGTGCGCACCAATCTGCCGAGCCAGGGCCTCGTCCGGGGCGATCGTGGTGTCGTGACTGGCGTCGACGAGGATCGAGTGCGGCTCGGCATGGCGGACGGGACCGAAAAGCTGTTTCGTCCCGGTCGGCTAGCCAAGAACCTCGACCGCGATGCCGTGTCGATTTTCGCGTTGAAGCAAGTCGAGTTGCACGTCGGCGACCGTATCCGTTGGAGCGACAACGACCAGACCCGCGAGCTCGATAACGGTGCGATGGCGCGGGTGGAGGAGGTGGGCAGGGGCAGGCTGGTCGTATCCTCACTCGTCGACGGCGCTGTGCATGAGATCGCGTCCGGCGATCGTATGGCCGAGCGGCTGGACCTTGCCTATGCGATCAACGTCCATGTAGCGCAGGGAGTCACGACCGACCACGGCATCGTGGCAATGCGGTCGTCAGAGCGCAAGTTGCTGACTGAGCGCTCTTTTCTGGTCGCGCTGACCCGCGTGGCAGACAAGGTGGCGCTGGTGGTCGACGACGGGCGGAAGGTCGAAAGGCATGTCACCCGCAATACCGGCGACAAGACCTCAGCACTCGACGTGGTCAAACAGGTGCCGGAAAAACATCTGTCGCTTGATGGACCATCGGGAGGCGGGGGACGGTCGCGGGACTTCGGTCTGGAAATGTAGGTGTGATAGAATAGCAGTCATTGGGACGTCCGATTTTGACCATCCTCTCACCCCCCCCTGGTCGCGCACGTCCGAACCGTTGCGATCGGCAGGAATCGGCGTCCTACCACCCCAATTCAGAACAGCTTGCGCACCCCGATCCGGATCGATCGGCCCACGGGGTCGATCAGCGCCGGCTGAAAGCGGTTCGGCGTCTGGCCGTTGCGATCGGTGACGTTGATCCGGTCGTTGAGCAGGTTCTCGATCGTGAAGTGGATCATCAGGCCCTTGGTCCAGGGCTTGTCCACGATCTTGTGAGTGTCGAGAAAGCTGTAGAGGACCAGCCAGGTCCGCCCCGAGAATTGCAGGTCGGAGGCGGCGATGTCGCTGCGGATGCGGGTCGGCCCCTGGACCCGGCCATACATCCCCAGATTGGCGATCCCGTAATTGACCGAGCCGTTCAGTTCGACATCCCAGCGCGGTCGCCCGCCGGTGCCGCTGAGCGTCGCGCCGTCGAGCAGGTCGAGGACCGCCCCGCCTTCGCGCAGGGTCAGCCGGTCCTCCAAC
>FWWM01011143.1_pt1 | contig 15537 bp, 16 predicted proteins | sample 2228351 | NCBI WGS metagenome assembly FWWM01 (sample SAMEA103939774, study PRJEB20133) | metagenome | reverse complement strand
TGCGGGTATACAAATCCTCCAAATGATGTATTATTTTATATTATTATATCAGATTAATTCTGACTAAGACCTTATAAATAAAATAAGGATCATCTCCAAAAAAGTTGGTAAGATCATGAGGATTCAAGGAGTCAAGGATTCGAGGGAAATGCTTAAGAATTACAAAGACTTAAAAGTTTGGCAAAGGTCTTATTGACTATGTGTAGATATCTACAAATTACAAGAGGGAAATAAGCACTTAAACCCCTGAATCCTTGAATCCTTTTTAGCAACTAAATTGGAGAAGAACCAAATAAAATAATAAGTTAAAAGGGGGCCAAGATAATGAAGATAATTTCAGAAAAAATTATAGGAGAAAAAACAATTCGCTTAATTCAAGGAGATATTACGGAAAGGGATGTTGATGCTATTGTCAATGCAGCAAATTCCTATCTTCAGCATGGTGGCGGTGTTGCGGGCGCCATCGTAAAGAAGGGAGGGCAGATTATACAGGAGGAAAGTGACAAGATAGGTTTTGTTCCTGTAGGTAGTGCTGCCATTACAACAGCGGGTAAACTTCCAGCAAAATTCGTAATTCATGCAGTTGGACCTCGAATGGGAGAAGGAGATGAGGAGAATAAGCTCAAGAATGCCCTTATAAGCAGTTTATCGTTAGCATCCAAAAAGGGATTAAAAAGTATTTCTATCCCTGCAATTAGTTCGGGAATCTTTGGTTTTCCGAAAGATAGATGTGCTATGATACTTGTAAAGGAAGCTGTTGAATATATAAATAAAAATCCCGACTGTAGTCTTGATTTGATTGAATTCTGTGTTTATGACGACACCACAGCTACTTATTTTAAAAATGAATTTGAAAAAATAATATAATTTTGTAAAATTATTGGCGACATTATTATTGATAAAATTTAATATAAGCAGATGTATAAATCACATGATGTTATTATAATTGGAGCCGGTCCAATAGGAAGTTATATAGGATACTTGCTTGCAAGGTCGGGATTTGATGTCGGGATATTCGAAAAAAATCCATTCGCAGGGAAAGAAGTTAATTGTACAGGCATTGTGAGTCCTGAATGTCTTAGAAAGATTGAAGTTTCAACAGAAATAATTCAAAGACCGATAAATTCTATTAAGGCCTTTTCTCCATCAGGAGATTTTATCCATTATAATTCTGTTGAACCATTAGCTTATGTAATTGATAGGTGTCTTTTTGACAGAGAGATTAATAAAATGTCCAAAAAAGAAGGAGCAGTTACTTATTTTAATATGAGAGTAAGAGAAGTAGACAATAAGAATGGTGCTTTCAGGATTAAGGTAGAAACAATGCAGGGCGAAAAGGAATTCAGTTCAAAAATTGGTATCATAGCAACTGGTTTCGAATTGAATTCCCTTTTTGGCTATATAAACAGAATGGATGATTATTCCTACGGTATCCAAACTGAGGTGATGATGGAGGATGTTAACGATGTTGAAGTTTATTTTGGAAGTGTTATCGCACCTGGTTCATTTGGATGGGTTGTGCCGACGAAGGATAAGACCACTAAAATAGGTCTAATTAGTAGAAAAAATCCATCGCATTATTTAAAGAATTTTCTTGAGAACCCTTTTATTTATAATCGAGTTAAAAAATATTATAAAAAGACAAAATGTAGTCCTATTCCTCTGAAGCCCATTTCCAAAAGTTATGCTGAAAGAATACTTATAGTTGGTGAGGCCGCGGGTCAGGTTAAGACCACAACAGGAGGAGGTATTTATTTTGGCTTTCTTTGTTCAGAAATTGCTGTAGAAACAATTCTCAAAGCATTTAAGGATAATAATTTTGGTGAAAACATGCTTTCAGAATATGAGATAAGATGGCGAGAAAGAATTGAATCAGAATTGAAGGCTGGAAAGAGATTAAGAAGTCTTTTTTCAAAACTATCCGATCGTCAGATCGATCTTATCATTAATTTGGCTAAAAAAGATGGGATAATGTCTATAATTAAAAGATCAGATTTTGACTGGCACAAAGATATAATTACATACTTCATTCGTCATTTTATATCTAAAAAATTTTTAAACTCCTAATACACTTTATTCATTGATTCATAAGTACTTGGCAGACGCAATATTATCGCTCAAGTGTTACCCCAAAAAGTCTTTGACTTTTCGAGAACCCCTCTGTCGGCTCGATATTCATCGAGCCTCTGAGTAAAATTCTTTCTTCGAAAGAATTAAAACCACTCAAATACTGCATCTATCAAATTTTTTCATGAATGATATGGGCTAATTGCATTTTTTAAAGGGCAGTCAGGGGGGAATCTGACTGCCCTTGGAAGTGATGGTGAGGAAGGCATTTACAAAGTAGTCTCCTTTCGTGGAGGGATAATTAAGTATAATAAGAAATTGTGAAAAAATGATGAATATAATATGAAGAGAATTTGAAGAAAAAAATAAAAGGGGACGAGTACTCGTCCCCTTTTATTTTTGTTTTTTTATTGGAGCAATTTTCCAAAAGGATTGACAAAGATGAGGATTAGTACTACAACAAGGGCATAAATAGCAAGTGACTCAATCATTGCAAGACCAATGATAAGGGTGGTGGTAATCTTACCGGAGGCTCCTGGATTTCTTGCAACTCCCTCACAAGCGCCACCTAATCCAACACCCATGCCGATGCCTGTTCCAAGTGCAGCTAATCCCATTCCAACCGCACAGCCTAATGCCGCTAATGAATAATACAGGATATTTGAAGTTTTTCCAGTACCTGCAGCCGCCTCTTCTGCAAAACATACCGGGGCTACTACCCAGATTAATACAAGAGCAAGTAAAATCGCAGTAAAAACCCTTTTCATTCCTTCAAGTCCTCCTTTCTTAAAATTTGTAAATTAATGTGCCTCTTCGACGGCACCAGCAAAATAACAAATACTTAATAGAGTAAAAACAAGAGCCTGAACTACACTCACAAGTACTCCTAATCCTAATATTGCAGTTGGAATAATCCATGGAGCAATAATCGCTAAAACGAGTAATAAGATGTGTTTACCTGTCATGTTTCCAAAAAGTCGAACCGTTAGGGTTAACGGACGGACAATATGGCCTATTATCTCAATGAAAAACATGAGGATCATGAGTGGAAGTCCTGCCAGTGAACGGATAGGTCCAAGAAAGTGGTTGATATAATGAACCCCATGAACCCTTATCCCATAATAGTGGTACAGGAAAAAGACAGGCACGGCCATTGCTGCGTTGGTATTCACATTGCCTGTAGCTGCGGTGAACCCCGGGATAAGGCCCATAAGATTACATGTGAGGATGAAAATAAAAATCGTGCATATGAATGGAAAAAGTTCTCGACTCCATTTGTGACCTATGGTTTCATCCGTCAATTTCAAAATTGCCTCGATAATCATTTCCATAAAATTTTGAAATCCCCGTGGAACTAAGCGCAATGACCCTCTGATAACAAGAGCTGCAACAATTAAAAGTATTGATGCAAGAAAGGCATGGCTAACATTATGAGGAATTACTTCCGGATTAATAATAGCATCCATCAAAAGTGTTTCATGCAAACCTTCCATTTGGGCCTCCTCTTACAAAAAGTAGCGATAATATTACATACTCTTTTCTCAAAAGTCAAGAGGTCGAATTGCCTCATCAAAAATCTAAGCGAAACTGATTCATTGCCTCATTTAAAAATCTAAACGAAACAGATCGAATTGCCTCACCAAAAATCTAAATGGAAATGAATTGTTGCCTCATTTAATAACATTTCGTAGCGTCGCCTTCAATTCACATCTTCGGTTTAGTTTTTTCCCCTTTCTATTCTATTGGTGCTGTAATTTTCGAGGAAAATTCTTATTTCCGATATAATGAAATTTTATGGTGGTAGAGAAGAAAAGGAACTGAAGGATTACTTTAAATTAAACTTCAACAAAATGAAATGATATGATTTTACAAAAGCAGAAGCATCTTATACAGTTTGCCGTATAAATTGAAGATATTTTCATCATTTTGCCTGCTTTAAAATTGCACTTGCAGGATTTATAAAGCGGAATGTTTTATAATATTTTTTATGGGAATACTTGAGATAAAAAAATACCCGGACAAGGTTTTGAAAGAGAAAGCTAAACCTGTTGATAATATAGACGGCCAAATCCAGCTTTTAATCGAAAATATGATAGAGACTATGCACTTTGCGAGGGGGATAGGGTTAGCTGCCAATCAGATAGGTGTTTTGAAAAGACTATGCGTGATAGATGTATCATCGAGAGATGAGAAAGGATCACTAATAGTTTTAATAAATCCCCTTATTTTAGGTAAAGAAGGTATTATCGAAGGTGAAGAAGGATGTCTGAGCATTCCTGGTTATATGACAACTATAAGGAGGGCAGAAAAGGTCTTTGTTAAGGGTTTTAATAGAGAAGGCAAGGATTTGGAGATCGAAGGCACAGGCCTTCTTGCCAGAGCTCTACAGCATGAGATAGACCATCTTGATGGTCTACTCTTTATCGATAGGATGAGTCCTATTAAACGTGAGTTTTTCAAGAGAAGATATAAAAAGTTTTTGAAGACATTGGAAGAAGAATCAAAAAATCTTAGTCCGTAATCCTTTAAAATCTTTAATAAAATAATGCACATAGTTTTTTTTGGAACTCCAGAATTTGCAATTCCTTCATTAAAGGCATTACTTGCATCCGAAGATAAGGTAATTGCTGTTGTGACACAACCAGATAAAAGTAAGGGAAGGGGGCATATCTTTACTCCACCACCTGTGAAAGAATTAGCTTTAAAAAGAGGAATCGAGGTTATACAACCTAAAAACTTAAAAGATGCCGGTTTTATAAATAAAATTTCTAATTTAAAGCCAGATTTAATAGTTGTTGCTGCGTATGGAAAGATATTGCCCTTAGATATTCTCACGCTTCCTGCTTTTGGATGTATAAATGTTCATGCTTCACTTCTTCCAAAGTATAGAGGTGCGGCTCCAATTCAATGGGCGCTAATTAAAGGGGAAACAAAAACAGGCGTTACAATTATGATGATGGACGAAGGGCTCGACACAGGTGACATTCTTTTTCAAAAAGAGATAGAAATATTAGAAGAGGATAATGCAGAAACGTTAAGCAAAAAATTATCGGAATTGGGTGCTTCCTTATTAATAGAAACTATTAGAAAAATGAAAGAAGGTTCTATTGAAAGGATGCCACAAGTTGGAACGCCGAGTTATGCACCACAACTTAAGAAAGAGGATGGACTAATTGACTGGTTAAAGTCAGCAAAAGATATATTTAATTTCGTGCGCGGTATGTATCCATGGCCATGTGCATATTGTTATTTAAATAGAGAAAGAATTAAAATTATTAAAGTTAAGGTTATAGAAGGCACAGGTATTCCCGGCAGAATAGAAAAGTTAAATAAAGATTTTATTGTGGGAACAGGAGGGGGTTTAATATCGATAATTGAACTCCAGCCTGAGGGGAGAAGGGCCATGACAGCTAAAGAGTTCTTGCAGGGAAGACGTTTGGAAGAAGGTGCCTTTTTTAATGAGAAGTAGATGGATGCGCTGTATTGTTTTAAAGATTTTATATCCAATTTTGATGTTGATAGCGTCTTTTTCGAAAAACGGAAAGGAAAGATTCCAGAAGTTTATCATTCAACTTAATAACAAGCTCATTATTAGAGAAAAAATTCATCCCAAGAAACTCCTTCTATTATTACCACATTGTCTTCAAATCAAAGAATGTGATGTCAGATTGACTTACAATATCTACAATTGTAAAAGATGTGGGAAATGCGAGATAAGAGACCTGATAGAAATTGCTGAAGAAAATAAAATATCACTCTTTATCGCCACAGGAGGTTCACTGGCAAGGAGGATAATAAATGATGTAAAACCTGATGCGGTAGTTGCTGTTGCTTGCGAAAATGATTTAAGCAGTGGTATAGCAGATACTTATCCGATTCCTGTATGGGGCATACCAAATATAAGACCATTCGGACCGTGCATGAATACCCTTGTTGATTTAAATGAAGTAAAAAAAGCAATAGAGTTTTTCGGCCGTGTTCATTAAAATATACAGCACACTCGGAGGAACTTTGCATAAAGAAATAAATAAAATAATAAAAGTATTTGTTTATACGATTGTTTTCATTTCGTTAGGGGTATTATTCGGCTATCTTACATTTAAGATTTTAAGTTTTAGCAGGAGTGTAGAGGTTCCAGACCTGTATGGGAAGAGTCTGTTGGAGGCTAATAAACTTTTAACAGACAGAGGTCTTTATCTTAAAATTGAGGGAGAGGATTATGATACCGTGGTCCCCCAAGGCCATGTAATAAGACAGGATATACCTTCGGGGCAAAAGGTTAAAGAAAAGAGGGGGATAAAGGTTGTAGTAAGTAAAGGGCCGAGAGTTAAATCTATCCCGATGCTTGTTAATGATACACTTTATAATGCTGAAGCATTATTACTTCAGAAGGGATTAAGAATATCAAAGATTATTTATTTACATTCGGATACAATAGAGAAGGATAAAATAATAGCCCAGAGTCCGGCGCCAGACGAACAGATTAGTGACTACATAACTGTTTTGGTAAGCCTCGGTCCTTACGAGAGGCTTTATTATTGTCCTGATTTTAGGAATATGTCTTTAGAAAAATCACAGGAGATTATCAGAAGTTTAAATTTAAACGTTGAGTTACAAGGAGAAGGTGAATTTGTTGAAACACAGAGGCCAGAGCCTGGCACGCTTATCAAAACAGGTGAGACAATTCACCTGAAATTGTACTAATACTTAACAAAGAATGCAGTTAGAATTTAGGAAGATATTCCGAAAAAATTTATTTTCCGATTCCTTAGTGTAACGGATATTCGTTATTAGTTAAACGTTATCCGTTTATTAGTATAAAAAATATTTTTACAGACACAGACAACGGACACAAAACTCGAATTTCTCTTTAGGCAATCTCTGTATCATCGGGTGAAATAAGTAGCTTAGAAATTTTTATTGTAATTTAGTAATTATTATGTATATTCTTAAATTCTAATGATTAAAATAGCACCTTCGATACTTTCAGCAGATTTTTTAAGACTGGGTGATGAGATTAAAGCTGCTGAGTTAGCAGGCGCTGATATGATACATATTGATATCATGGATGGGCGTTTTGTTCCTAATATTACCATAGGTCCATTTATTGTAGAATCTATTCGCAAAATTGCCAAGTTACCACTGGATGTTCATCTGATGATAGAAGAACCTGAAAGATATCTGCAAGATTTTATAAAGGCCGGTGCTGATTTTTTAACCGTTCATTATGAGGCCTCTACACACCTTCACAGGACTATACAGTGCATCAAAAAAGCAAATATAAAGGCAGGTGTTTCTATTAACCCTGCAACGCCTGTATGGTGCCTTGAAAGTATTTTATACGATATAGACTTGGTTTTACTTATGTCAGTAAATCCGGGTTTTGGAGGACAGGAATTTATTCCTTATACACTCGAAAAGATAAGGAAATTAAAGAGGCTTATAACTGAAAAAGCGATTTCTTTACATATCGAAGTAGATGGGGGTATAAAGCCAGATAATGTTAAAAAGGTTGTGTCTGCGGGGGCAGATATAATTGTAATGGGTTCTGCTTTTTTTAATTCTGAAGATTATGGAAAAGTTATCAGACAGATCAGAAAAGTCGTCAAAGATAGATAGCATTCTCTCCGAGGCTGAAACCTTAAAAGGAAGATATTTTTTTAAGCCATCTCTTAAACTTTTCAATAAAGCACTAAAAGAATATGAGAAATTGAATGATATATCAGGAATATTCGATTGCGCAATCTCTCTTGGCGATATATATAGGATGATAGGTGATTTCGATTTTTCTGAAAAATATTATAAAAAGGCTATTGATTTAGCTAAAAAGATGGGTTCGGAGATTAAGATGGCAGACGCAAAAATGGGGCTCGGTCTTTCTCTAAGGGCGAAAGGTAAATGGAAGCAGTCGTTAAAATTAATTCGGTGGTCAAGAGAAAATTATAAGAAAAAGAACGATGCAGAAGGATTTGCTTTCTCCCTGTGGGCGGAAGGGGGAGCATTAAGAATAAAGGGAGATATAAGAAAAGCTATAGAGATCTTTAAAGAGGCTTTTTATGTCTACAAAACTCTTAAGGACTTACAAGGAATGGGATATTGTTTATGTGGACTTGGTGGGTCATCAAGGGTTGCTGGTCTTTCGTTGAGATCATTGAATTATTATAAAAAGGCTAACGAAATATTTACTTTTTTAAATGATACATTTGGCAAGGCTTATTCTTTTTGTGGAATTGGTAATGCTTACAGGATGTTAAAAAAATATAGGGAAGCTATCAGTAATTTTTCTAAGGCTACAAGATTATATAAAAAAATAGGAGATAAAGTAAGTTATGCATACACAGTATGGGGTGTTGGTACAACATATAAAATGATGGGAGATTTTGAGAAAGCTAAGGATTACTTATTGAGTGCATTGAAACTTTTTAAAAAAACCAAAGACTTACGAGGCATAATTTATTGTAAACTCGGATTAGGAGAAATTGAATTATTAAAGAGAAGAAGGTCTTATGCCTTAAGACATATTCTATATGCCAAGAATGAATCTGAAAAAAATAATTTTGCTTTAGAAAAGTGCTATTCCAAAACATTATTGTCATTTGTGTATGAGAGTATTTCAAAGAATTTATCAGGTAGAGGATTAGATGAGGGGTTTTTCAATAAAAAAATAAACAATAAATGTTATAATGAGCTTGGGCTAAAATTCAAAATCAATGGGTTGCCTTTAAATATCCCGTAGAACAAAAAGTTAATTTGAATCATTTTTTTCATATTTTCATATAAAATTATTCGCAGATGTTGTTTTTTGGGCTCTTTTAACCCCTATTATTCATAAAAAAATTGGCAGATGCAGTATTTGGGTGGTTTTAAATTCTTTCGAAGAAAGAGTTTTCCACGGAGGATCGATGAATATCGAGCCGAAAACCGTTGTCTCCGAAAAAGTTGAAGACTTTTCAGGTAACAGTTGAGTGAAAATACTGTATCTATCAAATATCTGTAAATTTATGAATTATGAATAAGGTAGGTTAAATGTAGAGTGAGCATATTTCGTCTGCATCATACAAGTTAAGTAGGAGCGGATGTGGGGGTTCTAAATATTCCTAACACAATAACAATAACAAGGGTACTCATTATCCCTGTTTTTATAACTACAGTAATTTACGCACAATATGATTATTCCTTTTTGCTTTTTGTTACAGCTGCTATTACAGATATGCTTGATGGTCTTTTTGCGCGTCTTACAAATCAGAAGACTTTACTGGGTACATTTCTTGACCCTCTCGCTGATAAATTTTTGCTTGTTACATCTTTTATAGTTTTATCGTATTACAATTGGATACCTGGATGGCTAACAATTATCGTTATAAGCCGTGATGTAATTGTAATTACGGGTTGGCTGATTCTTTATCTCGTATCGGGTATCTCAAAGGTTGAGCCGTCAACATTAGGGAAAATTACAATATGGATACAAAGCCTGTTTATTGCATATGTACTGTTAAATATAAATATTTCGATTTCCAAAGAATTGCCCAGAATATTTTTATGGATAACGAGTGTGATTACTATCATCTCAGGACTCCATTATATTTATAAGGGTTTAAAATTAACACATGAGGAAGCCTGAATATGGCGTAGAAATAGCAGATATTAGACCCCAAAGTATAGCAGAAAAAAAGGGTTTACTCAGGGGAGATATAATATTAGCAGTTAATTCACAAAAGATACGTGATCCTATCGATTTCATGTTTCATAGTGCTGATGATTATCTAAATATAGATTTGAGAAGGGGCCGAAAAAATATCAGTCTTGAGATAAAAAGAGAAAGAGATGGAGATATAGGAATAGTATTTAAACCCTTCAAAGTAAAGACCTGTAGAAACAATTGCATTTTTTGTTTTGTAAAACAACTGCCAAAAGGTCTAAGAAAATCGCTTTATGTAAAGGATGAGGATTACAGGATGTCATTTCTTTATGGCAATTACATAACAATGACAAATCTTAGCAAGAGTGATAAAGAGCGTATAATTAAACAGAGATTAAGCCCCTTATATATTTCTGTGCACTCGACAAATAAATCACTCAGGAATGAATTGATTGGAAACAGTAAGGCTCCTGATATAATAAAAGAGCTAAAGTTTCTTGCAGATAATAAAATCAGATTTAATGCTCAAATTGTTCTATGTCCGGGTTATAATGATGGAAAAGAATTACATAGAACGATATCCGATTTATCCAATCTTTATCCCTATTTACTTTCTATTGCAGTAGTTCCGATAGGGCTTACTATTTATAAAAAGCATAATATTCCTCCCGTCGAAAAAAGAGATGCAGAAAATGCTTTAGAACTAATACATCTTTTCCAAAAAAGGTTTAATAAGAGGTACGGGAACCCCATTGTTTTTGGTGCCGATGAACTTTATTTGAAGGCAGGATATACATTGCCATCGGTGAAGGATTATGGAGAACTCTATCAGATAGAAAACGGTGTAGGAATGTTGCCTTTATTTATAAATCGAGCTAAGAGCATCAAATTTCCTAAAGATTTATCCATTAATAGAAAGTTTATTACTTTCACCGGGACGTCGTTCTATCCTTTCCTTAAAAGATTTATAGATAAACTTACTGATAAAGGGAAGATAAACATTCAGTTAGTCCCTGTAGAAAATAGGATTTTCGGTTACTTTGTTACAGTTGCTGGACTTTTAACAGGTAAGGATGTGATGAAGGCTATTTTTGACAGGGTAAAGGGTAACGAGATAATACTCGTTCCTGATGTTGTTTTAAACTACGAAGATAAATTTTTAGATGACGTTTCGATTAGTGAATTAGAAGAAGCAGTTGGTATACCTGCAAAAAAAATAGAATCTACGCCCGAAGGCTTGGTAAAAGGAATATTAGAAGAAAAATAGCCTATTAATTTTATTGACACTCGTCACCTTTAATGCTAAGATTTTTAACATGAGGTGGTTATTTTTTACACTTTTTTTAAATCTTTTTTTGACTAATATTGTCCAGGCAGATATATATAAACAGATAGATGAGAATGGAGTTATTTATTATTCAGATATCCCGCAGTGGGGAAAAACAAGCGAGGTTATAAAAGAAAAATCAGTAAAAACTTCAAACTACTCGAGCTCAGAGCAATTTACTTCAATTGATAACTCTTATTATCATAATGTAATAAATGAAAAGGCAGCTATTTATGATATCGATCCTTCACTTATAAAGGCAGTTATAAAAGCAGAATCGAATTGGGATTATAGAGCCGTTTCAAGAAAGGGTGCAATGGGCCTCATGCAATTAATGCCAACTACTGCGATAGAAATGAATGTGCGAGATCCCTTTAATCCCGAAGAGAATATAGAAGGTGGAATAAAATATCTCAAGTATTTATTGGAAAGATTTAAAGGTGACCTCATATTGGCACTTGCAGCTTATAATGCAGGTCCAACCACAGTTGAAAAGTATGGTTATGTTCCACCATTTGCTGAGACAAAAGAGTATGTTCAGAAAGTTCTTACCTTTTATAATGGCAAAACGTCGTATCCTACATCAGGCAATTCATCAAAAAAGGGAAAAAAGGCCGACCGTATTTATAAGATAATAATGGAAGACGGAACCATTCTTTTTACAAATTCTTACCTCACGGCTGATAATCTTGTCAGGTTCTAAATGCCTCGACACACAGATTCTTTGCGGGATGAGATTCTAAAATTAAAAGAGAAAAGACGCGCAATTATACTTGCACATAATTATCAGCGCGATGAGGTTCAAGAGATCGCGGATTTTACGGGTGACTCACTTGAACTTTCAAGAACAGCTTCTACTATCGATTGTGATGTTATTGTATTTGCTGGCGTAAACTTTATGGCAGAAAGTGCATCAATCCTTTCCCCTGATAAGACAGTACTCTTACCCGAGATAAACGCAGGATGTCCAATGGCTGACATGATCAAGATTGATAAGCCCCGGCGAGAAATAAAAAGATTTCCAGGTTTTGATAATCCACCTTCTTTAATATATCCCGTAGAGTTTACGTTGAGGGATATAAAAGCACGATATCCAGGAGTTCCTGTAGTTGCCTATGTTAATACGACTGCTGATGTGAAGGCCGAGAGCTATATTTGTTGCACTTCAGCAAACATTGTTGAAATAATACACTCTTTGGATTATGATACAGTTATATGCGTTCCAGACAGGAACCTTTCCATGTGGGCTCAAAAACACACAAAAAAGAAGGTAATAGCATGGGATGGTTTCTGTCACGTTCACGAAAGGGTTAAGCCCGAAGATGTTGAAAGGGCGAGAATACAGCATCCAAAGGCGATACTAATGGCTCATCCCGAATGTAGAATAGATGTGCTCGAAATGGCGGATCATGTAACAAGTACTTCTGGTATGTTAAGATTTGCAAAGGCATCTTCTGAGAAAGAATTCATAGTCGGTACGGAATTGGGATTGATGTATAGACTTAAAAAAGAAAATCCTGGAAAATCGTTCTATCCTTTAAGAGAAGATATGATATGCCCGAGTATGAAGAGGACTACCCTTAAAAGTATTCTCAGGGCATTAAAAGAAAATAAATATGTTGTTAAGGTTCCGGAAGATATAAGAGTTTCTGCTAAAAGGGCATTAGATCGAATGCTCGGTATATTTTAAAATCTTATGGATATATTTTGTAAGATTGCCGAAAAACGCATCGTTGAAGCAATGGAGAATGGAGAGTTTGATAATCTCGAAGGGAAGGGCAAGCCTTTAAAAATTGAAGATGATTCTTTTATTCCCGAGGATTTAAGGCTTTCTTATAAGATTTTGAAGAATGCAGGTTGTATTCCTCCTGAACTCGAAATGAGAAATGAAATAATAAATTTATGTTCTCTAATAAATACTATCGATGATGACAAAGAGAGATTAAGGAAGATCAGAGAACTGAATTTTAAACTCTTAAAAATAAATTTAACGCGAAAAAGGCCACTTAATTTTGAAGATTTCCCCGAATATGAATTAAAGCTGACCGATAAGTTAATAAATAATAATGCATTTAAAGGCAGAGATAAGATAAAATAAAACAGCAAAAGGAATTGATCTGAATTTGAAGTTTTAAAAAGGGGGTGATATATCTATATAGTAAAAATTTGATTAAATAGTCTACGCAGGTCGGAAGTCAGGGAAGAGGAGTGAGCCTGAAAGGGCAATTCTCCCGCTGCCCCGCAGCCGTGACGGGAACGAAAGCCCTAAAGATAGTGATTAGTAAATGTGGTGTTAAAAAACCTTAATCACTGCAGAGAAAAGCCACTGTTATGGGTAATACCATAATGGGAAGGTGGGCGAGTAGAATTAAGCCCGAAGCCGGAAGACCTATCCGAACCGAGTAAAACCAAAATTAAATTTCCCGAGGGAGGAAAAAATGAAAAAACTTATCATCGTGGTTTCATTACTTTTCACTTTTAACTTTTCACTTTTCACTTCTGCATTTTCAGAAGAAAATATTGTATCATTAGAACAGATTGTTGTTACGGCGACACGATACGAAGAACCAGCTCAGGATGTTTCTTCCTCTGTGCAGATAATTACCCACGAAGATATTAAAAATTCAATTGCAAAAAATGCTGGTGATTTAATTTCACAGTCCTCAATCGGTCATATTCATAAATATCCCGGACTACTCACTAGTAGCATTGGTTTAAGAGGACTTAGAACAGATCTTTTTGATGATCTTAAAAGCAGAGTTCTTATACTTGTCAACGGACATCGTGCAGGTACTATAAATCTTGCAAAGATACCTGTTGAGGACATTGAGAGGATTGAGATAGTCAAAGGGCCTGCATCAGTCCTTTACGGCTCTTCTGCAATGGGAGGAGTCATTAATATAATCACAAAGGAAGGTAAAGAAGAAGGCATACATGGATCCGTTAACGGTGAGATTGGCTCATGGCAATACTGGAAGACCCAGGCAGAATTGAACGGAAAAAAAGGAGCGTTTGATTTCTATCTAACATTTAGCCGTTCTGCATCAGATGATTATGAAGCAAAAGATTACGGAAAAATTGAAAACACTGGATACAATGATGAAACAGTATCAGCTCGCATTGGATACAAGTTTTTTGATAAACATCATGTCTCTATTGGTTATCAGCACTGGAAAGGATGGAAAATAGGATCTCGAGGTCCGAGCTATTCACCTGATCCTGACGATTATTCAGACGAGGGAAGAGATAGCTTTGATGTTGCATATAAGACAGAATCATTTAATGCTGAATACCATCTTATAAAAGACAGGGATGAATGGCATGAAGGTCGCACGGCCGGGCTGTGGGAGACTCCTAACAGTATAGATTTGAAAAAAATAGACACACAGGGAACAACCCTTCAGAAGACATTCTCGATAGGTGACCACAGAATCATTATTGGTGGACAGTGGGATCGAATAGAGGTTGAAAGTTCAAGTAGCATAGGTGCTCCCTATAATCCGAATTCAAGATATGACAGTTATGGGGCATTTACTGAAGGCAGGCTGAGCCTTTTTAATAAGAGACTCCTTTTAAATGCTGGAGTTCGTTATGACTATTTTGAAAATGAAATACTTGTAACACCGGGCATCACGAGCCTTAAACCGAAAAAAGAAGAAATTGACAATGTTACTTTAAGGGGAGGATTGGTATATAAACTAACAGATGATCTAAATTTCAAAGGTAATATTGGTACAGCCTTTAGAGCACCCGCACCTGATGAGCTTGCAACTGATTATGTTTCATCATATGGTACTCGCTACAGGGGAAATCCTTATCTAAAACCCGAAGAGAGCATTTCTTATGATGTGGGAATTAATTATAGCAAAGGATTATTTAAAGGTGAGTTTATATTTTTTCACACAGAATTTAAAGACAAAATTTTGACCTACTATGATGGATCGCTTGATGCGGTTACCTTCAAGAATGTTGATGGGGCAAGGATTCAAGGCATTGAAGGTAGTTTTTCTTATGATGTAGGTTTAGCCCTCGGCTCAAAGATTTCTATAGAACCATTTGCTAACATCACCTATCACACAAGGTATTCAAGTAAGGATGAAATTGAGATAAAGAGTTATGGAAAAACGCTTCTCTATACCCCGAAATGGACAGGTGCCTTCGGTATAAGAGCAGGTCAGGATAAATGGGAAGCAAAGCTCATTGCTAATTATACAGGAGATGAAAAGGTACAGGATTGGTCAACATATCCATATCCTGTTGTTGAAAAGGGAGATTTTACAGTTGTAAATCTTAAGGGCTCATACAGACCGTTTAGAAACGTTGAGATAATGGTATCCATTGAGAATCTTTTTGACAGGGTGTATGAGTATGCTCAGCATTACCCAATGCCCAGAAGGACGGCTGTGGCAGGGATGAGGTGGATTTTTTAAACAGAAGGAATAAAATGATTAGAAAAAGCTCTCTTTTATTTGCTTTTTTTTATTTGGTGATCCAATGTATATCT
>FWWM01011140.1_pt1 | contig 15541 bp, 14 predicted proteins | sample 2228351 | NCBI WGS metagenome assembly FWWM01 (sample SAMEA103939774, study PRJEB20133) | metagenome | reverse complement strand
GTATGGATCGCTGAAGGCCCGCTGGGTGATGAAGCTTTTCTTGTCAATGGCGGAGGCGATGACCACCGGCTGGATCCGGGAGAGGAATCCCGCAAGGGCCTGCGGGAGCGCGGGGTTCCGGTAGATCTCCCGGCCTTTCAGTTCGCTGAGGTCTGCCTCCACGCCGGCTAGCCCCAGGCTCCCCCAGAACTCCCAGAAGGCTTGATCCATCTCCTTCCACTGCTCGTCCCGGATCCCCACCGCCGCCAGCAACAGGAGGGGCTGCTCCTCCAGGGTTTGGGGGCTGAGGTCCGGATTCCCTGACTCGTCAACGTAGAACAGGTAGGCCATAGGCGCGCGGCCTCCTCCGGGGTGGTGGCCCCAATACCGAAACGCCCCGGGGGTTTTTCCCCGGGGCGCCGAGTTGGGGGAGAGGCGGCGGTGGGAATCGAACCCACGTCCGGGGTTTTGCAGACCCCTGCCTGGGCCACTCGGCTACGCCGCCAGAGCGGGCGACGGGACTCGAACCCGCGACCTCCTCCATGGCAAGGAGGCGCTCCACCAGCTGAGCTACGCCCGCCTGCGATTGCCGAGAGGCGGAGTCGAACCGCCGACCCCCCGGTTTTCAGCCGGGTGCTCTACCCACTGAGCTATCTCGGCGATGTTCACTTTAATATCTAACATGGCCCGGGGGGTTTGTCAAGCCGCCCCCTCCCGGCGCTCACCCCATCTCCCCCACCACATCGGCCAGCGGCCGGCCCTTCGTCTCATACGGCAACGACAGGGCTGCCAGCCCGGAAATCCCATACGCGACGGCGAAGACCGTCAGCGCCAGGGGCATCGAGACCCCCAACAGATACCCCCCCAGGGTGGGCGCGAGGGTGCCCGCGATCCGGGTCATCCCGCTCGCCGCGCCCATCCCCGTCGTCCGAAGCTGCGTGGGATAGGCCTCCGGCGTGTAGGCATACAACGCCCCCCAGGCCCCCAGGGCGAAGAACGACATCCAGATCGCGGCCGCCACATAGGCCGGCGGCGAGACGGCAACCGCGAAAAGATACGTGAAGACCCCGCTGGCGATCAGATACAGCCCCAGGGTCATCCGCCGCCCGATCCGCTCCACCAGGTAAGCGGCCGAGAAATACCCTGGCAGCTGCGCCAGGGTCAGGATGAGGATGTATTCATATGAGCGCACGAAGGTCAACCCCCGCCCGACGAACAGGCTGGGCAGCCAGGTGAAGACGCCGTAATACCCCAGGGAGATCCCGAACCAGATCAGCCACAGCAACGCGGTGGTCCGCGTATACGGCCGACGCCACAGATCCCCCACGGTGACCCGCGGCGCCGCGGGGGCGATCAACCGGATCCCCTCCGGGAGCGCGACGCCGTTCTCCCGCGCCACCTGGGCCAGGACCGCCCGCGCCCCCTCCTCCCGCCCGTGGACCAGAAGGAACCGAGGGGATTCCGGCACATACCGACGGATCCAGAAGACAATGAGGCCGGGCAGGGCGGAGATCGCCAGCAAGGGCCGCCAGCCCACCCGCGGCACGATCAGCCACGCCAGCGCGGCCGCCGCCAGGGCCCCCAAAGCCCAGAACGCCTCGAGATAGACCAGATAGCGCCCCCGCTTCCCGCGCGGCAGATACTCCGCGAAGATCGCGTAGTCCACCGGCAGCGTGCCCCCCACCCCGAAGCCCGTGAGCGCCCGCAGGAGAACCAGGGTCGCGAAGTTCGGGGAGAAGGCGGAGAGCAGGCCGAAGCCCGAGTCAACAAGCACGGTGAGGATGAAGCCCAGCTTGCGCCCGATGCGATCCGACAGCATCCCCCAGAACCACGCCCCCGCCAGCATCCCCAAGAAGATGGCGGTGCCCAGCAGCCCCGCCTGGGCCGTGGTCAGCCCCCATTCCTGCCGGATGGCCGGCAGGGCGAAGGCGATCAACAGCACCTCCATCGCGTCCGCCGCCCACCCCGCCCCGCAGATCGCCATCAACTTGTATTGAAACCTCCCCACGCCCACCCGCTCGATGGCCTCTTCGAAGGTCATGGGCAGCGCAGCCATTGTTCTCCCCTCCGATGGGATGGATCTCCAGCGAACGCTTCCCCCTTCGGCTCACTCCACGAGATACCCCCGCCGGCGCAGCGCCTCGCGCGCCCGCTCCAGGGCCTCCGGGGTCCGGGCCTCCAGGGTGTGCAGATGCAGACCATCCGTCAGCTCGCTCAGCAGACGGGCCCCCGTCCGCCGCCACACCTCGATGAACTGGCGGACGTCCTCCCGAGAGGCAACGTGCAGGCTGCCCCGCAGCTCCCCATAGATCGCGTGCTCCACGATCACATCCACCACCTCCACCCCCAGGTCCACCAGGAGCGTCAGCTCGTCCTCGGTCTGATCCGGGGTGTGGCGGACGGCGACGAGGATGCGGTGGATCGGGCGGGCGCTGGGGAGGCAATACCCCCGCGGCGTGGCGAGGATCTCCACCCCGGCCGCCCGCAGCACGGCGATGTCCTGCACAATGGCCTGCCGGCTGGCCCCCAGGCGCTGGGCTAACTCCGCCCCCGTCAGCGGCCGGCCCGCCGCCCGCAGGAGCTCCAAGATCTGCGCCCGGCGCGCCTCCGGGCCCGCCCCGCGCTCCGTCGGCTTCCCATGGACCGCCACCATGCCCCCCTCAGGCCGCCACCGGCGAGCGCACCCGGATGGCGTCCACGGTGGTCAGCGTGCCCCGGAACAGGAAGGCGGTCTGGCGGTTCGCCGCCTCCAGATCGAAGGGGTGCAGGGCCGAGGTCGCGTCCACCGGGATGATCACGTGGAACCAGCGCAGGGCGGCGCTGGCCGCCGTGTAATGCACGCAGATGCTGGCCACCGTGCCGCAGATCACCAGATCGCGGATCCCCCGCAACCGGAGCTCATGCTCGAGGGGTGTGCCGTAGAAGGCATCGTAGCGCCGCTTCGGGAGGACCAGCTCGCCCTCCCGAGGCTTGAGTTCCTCCACAATCTCCCAACCCCAGGTCCCGGCCAGGCAGTGCTCCCCCCAGATGGGGAACTCCGGATCCCCCGGATAATGGGTGTCCTGGGTGAAGACCACGAACATCCCGCTGGAACGGGCCCGGTCGAGGAGCTGACGGATGCGCGGCACCGTGGCCGGGGCATCCGGGACGAAGAGCTTGCCCTGGGAGTGGACGAAGTCGTTCTGCATGTCCACAACGATCAGGGCCGCGGTTCGAGGGTCGAGCTCCACCGCCGGGGCCAGCGGATACTCGGGAACCTCCACCATCCGCCCCATGGCGACCTCCTGTTTCGACAGATGACTTGACAGATGTCATAACACATGATAGCCCGCTGGGCCGGGTCCTGTCAAGGGCGGGAAGCCAGGGGCATGCCGACAATTCCCGCCAGGCATCGGGAACATAACGATAGCCCATCCGACGGATCAGGTTCCGAACCTCATCGCGTAATACGGATTGGCTCATGTTCAAACTTAGTGCGATTGGGCTATAATTGCCTCCACCTGCCGTTTTAGCCCGAGAGTTCGGGCGCAGTCGGACGACGGTCCATTTTCTTTGGCAAGCTCTTCAAGAAAATGCCGTCCGTCTGCAACCGGAGACCCCTTTGGAAGAGGCCCAAACGGAAACGGACGAGATGTTTCAGAATGCGGGGGAAAAGGGGGAGAGACATGCCGACCCAGCAGATCCCCCAAGGCGGCGAGGACATGGAACGTATGCCCACGACCGTCCGCCGATCGTGGGGACGGTGGGCCGGGAGAGTGGGCGGGTGCGGTGGCGCGTCGTTCATCAGACCACACGGCAAGCCTTGGAGGCTCATGGCTATCGGTTTACTCGTGCTCAGGCAGTCGTGTTTACCGATGAATGGAGAGGATAGGATGACATCGTTCGGGTTCATCGGGCGGTGAATCACGGGAAGGAGGAGTGGGCAAGCGATGAAGATGGGGATGGGAAGGGGGAGGTTCATGTGAACACTGGTGAGGGGCTATGGACGGCGGTGCGGAATTTCTTGCGCCCCTTTCGTGGTGGGTATAAGAAGCACCTGGCGAGCCATGTGGCGATCCGCGAGTTCCGAATCAAGAGGTTGATGGCCTGGGGGTTGGCGAGCCGCGTTAGACCCACCACCTCGTCAAAGGCCACCACGTCCCACAGCCCCACAAGGCCCATTCTCCCCCGGCTGTGGACTGGGATTGCCTATGCCGCTGCCTTCCGTCCGCTCTCTGGTAGCCACACCGTCTGCGTGCGCTCCGTCCGCACCTGGGCCCGCACGTCGGACCTTACCCAACGACCCGGTGGAGAAGGCCCGCTTCTGGGGCTCCACTTGGGTGGATGCTGACGCCCAGACGGCCATCGCTGCCCTCGCCAGCCGCTGGGACATCGAGGTCTTCTTCAAGGACACCAAAGACCTGCTGGAGGTAAGGCCACGGCCATCATCCGCTTCTGGACGTTGGTCTTCTGCCTGGCTGCTTTCTTGGACGAACACCGGGCCCACCTCCAGCAAGCGCGACCTGAGGAGCACCTCACCCTCGGCGATGCGCGCCGAGACCGCAGGCTGACCATCAACACAATCTCTTAATATGGCTGGAAGAGCAATTCCGGTCAAGCGCTACCGCTGAGCAACTCTACGCCCACCTGCTCGCCTGACCCTTCGTGGGAAGCGCAAAGATAATGTGATATCGTTACAGCTCCGCCGTGTCGGCGCAACTTTGCTGCCGAATCTCCTGAACCACTCGCTCCACCACGGTCGGGAGGACGCGTTCCACCGCTGGGGAGAGGCCGGCTCCGGCGGCGAAGTCCTGCCCCTCCACCCCGTACACGATCAGCCGCCGAGGCAGGCGGCCCAGGGCACGTGCCAGCTCGATGGCTTCGGCCACGCCAAAGGCGTGAGTAGAGGTGTGGAAGAAGCGTGCCGGGATGGCCTGCGCGTGTGCTTCGAGGCGATGGATGGTGCCTGGCCGGGCACCCGAGCAGACGGCATCCACCAGGATCACCGTCTCGGCCTCCGCCCATGCCTCCATCAGCGCGGTCGCCTCGCCGCTCTCCTGCCGGATGACGGTGTCCGGCAGGTCCACAGCGCGCAGTGCCTGTGCCACCACGAGCCCCACCGCATCGTCGCCGCGATAGGCATTGCCCACCCCAATGACCAGCGTGCGAGGCCCGTCTTGCGCGGCACGTCCCAGGTCCATTCCCTGATTGTCCATGCAATGGGCGAATTGCCCATTCGCCCTGCGGTTCTGACGGCCGCAAGATACACTGGCACGCTCCATCGGTCTCACTCCCGCTCGATGTGCAGCTTCAGGAAGTGAGTGGCACAGGAGATGCACGGATCGTAGTTGCGGATGACCTGCTCACACTGCCATGTGAGCTCCTCCATCGGGCGGTGAATATTCTGCGAGACGAAATGCCACAGGTCGTTCTCGATGGTCTTCTGGTTCTGGGCCGTCGGCGGGACGATCTTCGCGTCCAGAATGACGCCGTTCCCGTCGAGTTGGTAGCGGTGGTAGAGGATGCCCCGTGGCGCCTCGGTGCAGCCGTAGCCTGTGCCGGCCCGGGGCTCGATCTCCACCACCGGCCGATCCGGCATCTCGTAGGACTCGATGATGCGCAGGGCCTCGTCGCAGGCGTACAGCGTCTCCACACTGCGCACGATGATGCTCTGGAACGGGTTGCGGCACTCCGGCCCCAGGCCTGCCTCCCGGGCGGCCTCCTGGGCCAGAGGCGACAGCTTGTCGAAGTTCAGGTTGTAGCGCGCCAGCGGCCCAACGAAGTAGGCACCGCGCTCCTTGATCACGGAGTGCAGCGCGTTGGAGTGGGCCACGTGCTCCTCCACGAAGTGCTCGTCGTACTCCCGGATGGCGATGTCCAGCCCCTTGTTCGACACGAGGCGGCCTTCCGTGATGGCGTACTCGTCGGGATGGCGCAGGGCGACGAACTCGTAGTCCTGCTCGAAGTCCGGGAAGGGGAGCGTGGCCGTCCAGCGCACCGTTTCCAGGGCCGCCTCTCGCGCCCACTTGAGCTTCTCGGCCAAGGGCTGCAACTCCTGCTTCGTGGGGACCCGGTAGAAACCACCGACGCGCAGGTTGACGGGGTGGATCTCCCGGCCGCCCAGGAGCGCCACGATCTCATTGCCGAGCTTCTTCAACTGCAGCCCGCGCTCCACGATCTTCGGGTGGTCCCGGGCCATCTGGATCGCGTCCTGATAGCCCAGGAAGTCCGGCGCGTGCAGCATGTACACGTGCAGCATGTGGCTTTCGATCCACTCGCCGCAGTAGATGAGACGCCGCAGCGCCCGCAGAGGTCCCTCCACCCGCACCCCGAAAGCGTCCTCAATGGCGTGAGCGCTGCTCATCTGATAGGCGACGGGGCAGATGCCACAAATGCGCGCCGTGATGTCCGGTGCCTCGCTGTACTTGCGACCGCGCAGGAAGGCCTCGAAGAAGCGGGGCGGCTCGAAGATCTTGAGCTTGACGTCGGCCACCGTGCCATCTTTGATGCGGACGTACAGCGCGCCCTCGCCTTCCACCCGGGCCAGGTAATCTACCTTGAGCGTTTTACGCTTCATGGGCCTCGCTCTCCTTGCGGAACGCTTCGGCATAGGCGTTGAACCCCCGGAAAGCCCGCACCAGATCGTCCTCCGCCACGCCGAGGTGGCTCCACCAGGCGCTCAGAGAGGCCGTGTTCGGCGTCTCCTTGGGACCGAAGCAACCATAACAGCCTCGGTGATACGCCGGGCAGATGGCGCCACACCCGGCCTGGGTCACGGGTCCCAGGCAGGGAGTACCGCGGGCGACCATCACGCAGACCGTACCCCGTTGCTTGCACTCCAGGCACACGCTGTGGGGCGGCACGTTTGGCCGGCGGCCGTGCAGGAAGGCGCTGATGACCTCTAGGAGTTGCTGCTTGCTGATGGGACACCCCCGCAGCTCGAAATCCACACGCACGTGCTCGGCGATGGGCGTGGATTTGTCCAGCGTCTCGATGTAGTCCGGATGGGCATATACGATGGAGATGAACTCGTCCACATTTTTGAAGTTGCGCAGCGCCTGGATGCCCCCGGCCGTGGCACACGCGCCGATGGTGACCAGGACCTTCGAGGCACGGCGCACCTGCTGGATGCGTTCGGCATCGTGCGGGGTAGTGATGGAGCCCTCGACCAGCGAGAGGTCGTAGGGGCCGCGCACCACCGCCCGCGTCGCTTCCAGGAAGTAAGCGATCTCCACCTCACCAGCCACGGCCAGCAGCTCATCCTCGCAGTCGAGGAGGCTCAACTGACACCCATCGCAGGAGGCGAACTTCCAGACGGCGAGTTTGGGTTTGCGCTTTCGGGCCATGGTCAAACCTCGCGCTTTCCGAAGAAGGGTTGCACCTGATCGAACCGAAACACCGGGCCGTCCTTGCAGATGAACATGGGGCCGAACTGGCAGTGCCCGCAGAACCCGATGGCGCATTTCATGTTGCGCTCCATGGAGATGTAGATGTTCTCCGACGGAAGGCCGCGCTTCTGCAGTTCGAGCACAGTGAAGCGCATCATCACCTCTGGACCGCAGACCAGCGCGATGGTAGAGGACGGATCGAAAGGGGCGCGGGGGATGAGCGTCGTGACGACGCCCACGTTCCCGCGCCAGCTGCTCGTCGCGCTGTCCACGGTGATCTCCACCTCCAGATCGAAGCGCGCGCGCCACCGGTGCAACTCCCGCTGATAGAGCAGGTCGCGCGGCGTGCGGGCTCCGTAGAGCAGGACAATGCGACCGTATTTCTCGCGGTTCGCGAGCAGGTGGTACAGCGCCGGGCGCAGGGGCGCCAGCCCGATGCCGCCAGCCACGACCACCACGTCGCACCCTTCGGCCTCCTCGACGGGCCAGTGGCTGCCGAACGGTCCGCGCAGGCCCACCACGGCGCCGCGCTTCAGGGCGCACAGGGCCGTGGTCACCACCCCGACCCGGCGCACCGTGTGTACCAGCACCCCTGGCCGGGCCGGGTCACCGCTGATAGAGATGGGCACCTCACCCACGCCGAAGACGTAGAGCATGTTGAACTGCCCGGCTGCAAAGCGTGGGGCCACGGCACCGTTCAGCGGTTCCAGCTCGAACGTGAACGTGTCATGGGTCTCGCGGCGCTTGCGCCGCACGCGGTAAAGTTGCGGAAGCATAGGATCAGAAGCGTTCCGATGCATCGTGTTTCACCCCGCCTCTCTCACGCATGCTCCGCGTATACGTCCAGCAACTGGATTCGTGTGGCCTGCAGGCGTTGCATGATGATGGAGGCGAACCGCTTCATGAACTCGTAGCCCAGGTCGTGGTCCTCCTCGCATTTCGTGCGCAGGCATTTGCCATCGAAGGCGATGGCACGTGTCAGCTCCAGCGCCCGCGCGTCAAAGTGCCAGCGGTAGGGCGGGAAGAGCCACGAGAATCCGAGGATATCTCCGGCGCTAATGGTCTGAATCGTCACCGAGCCTCGTTGGGGGACGTAAATCTCCAGAGCCACCTTGCCCTGGCGGATGAGGTAGAATTGCTCCGCCTCCTCACCTTCGCGGAAAATGAAAGTTCCGGGGTTAAAGCACACATTCGATGCGCACCCAACAATGAACTGAAGGTGCTCGGACTTGAGATCTTTGAAAAAAGGATGTTCTGCAATAATTAGTTCAAGCGTTCGCATCCTTGGCCTCCTTTGCCAACAGACCATCAGGCTCCCAAGGTCTCCAAAACCCCAGAGGTCTTGCCATCGCTCTCACGGATGGCCCGCACCTCCTCCGTGATGTCAATAGCCACCGGGCACCAAGTGATGCAGCGCCCGCATCCCACACAGCCCGAGGTGCCAAACTGGTCGATCCAGGTGGCCAGCTTATGCGTCATCCACTGGCGGTAGCGGGCCTTTGTGGAGGCCCGCACGTGGCCGCCGTGGATGTAGGAGAAACCCAGCGTGAAGCAGGAGTCCCACTTGCGCCACCGCTCGGCCTGCTTGCCCGTCAGATCGGTGACATCCTCCACCGTGGTGCAGAAGCAGGTGGGGCAGACCATCGTGCAGTTCCCACAGGTCAGGCAGCGGGCGGCGACATCGTCCCAGCGGGGGTGCTCGTAGTTGCGGTAGAGGAGCGCCTTGATGTCGGTGGTATCCATCGTGCGCCCCATCTGGGTCGCGGTCTTCGCCACGATGCGCTCGGCCGACTGCACCTCCTCCGGGCTGGCCGGGCTGTGAGGCACCTCTGCCAGCACCTCCGCGCCCTGCTCAGAGCCGATCTCCACCACGAAGTAGTGGCGGTCGCCTTCCAACACCTCGGTCAGGGCCAGGTCGAAGCCCGAGGTGGCCTTCGGCCCCGTCCCCATGGAGACGCAGAAGCAGGTGCCGCCGGCCTGCCCGCAGTTGACGGCCACGATGAAGAGGTGCTCTCGCCGTGCCTGGTAATTGGGGTCCACGTATGGCCCCCGCGTGAACACCCGGTCCAGGATCGCGATGGCGTGCAGTTCGCAACTGCGCACCCCGATGAAGGCATAGCGGGGTGTCTCCTGAGGCGTCTCCACGATCTCGAAGCCGTTGCCGTTGCGGCGGGCTTGCCACAGGCGCAGCGCCGGCGGGTGTAGGAACCGCTTCCAGGAATGAGGGCCGACCGCGTATCCGAAGAGCGCCTTGTCGTCGCGGCGTTTCAGCCGGTACGTGCCGCCGTCTTGTTCATCCGTCCACCCAATGGGCAGATCGGCGGTTGAGTTCAGGGTGTCGTAGACAATGGCCTGATCCCGCACGGTCGGCCCGACAAGCTGGTAGCCCCGCTGCTTCAACGTGTCGAAAAGAACATCCAATGCGTGGCGATCTAATTTCTGCATGGCATCCTTTCCCTTAGAGCTGCCTTAGCAGATACGGGGCAGTTGCTCGCCGCTAAGCATGTCCACAATGCGGCTGGCCCCAATGCGACTCCTTATCGTCACGGTGCCTGCTGGCCTCTCCGCCACCTGACCGATGATACTCGCCTCAGCACCGAGGGGGTGGGCACGCAGGATAGCCAGGGCGCGCTCCGCATCCGAAGGCGCGACGAAAGCCACAAAGCGCCCCTCATTGGCCACGTACAGCGGGTCCAGGCCAAGAATCTCGCAAGCCCCCTGAACCTCCTCACGGACCGGGATGGCTCCTTCGTCGAGCTGGACATGCACCTGAGCAGCCCCCGCGATCTCGATCACCGCGCTGGCCAGCCCACCGCGCGTGAGGTCCCGCAGGCAGTGCACCTCGACCCCGGCATCGAGGAGACGTAGCACTAAGTCGGAGAGGGGAGCGGAATCGCTCTCAATGGTGGTCTCAAAGGCCAGCCCCTCCCGCACGGCCATGATCGCGATGCCGTGGCGTCCGATATCCCCGTTGATCAGCACAACGTCGCCGGGGCGGACGTTCCCCGGAGCGATGGACACATCGTGCTCGATCACCCCGATCCCAGAGGTGTTGATGAAGACCCCGTCTCCTTTTCCCCGGTCCACGACTTTGGTGTCACCGGTGACCAGCTGAACCCCTGCCACCTCAGCGGCTCGCCGCATGGACTGTACGATACGCCACAGGGTCTCCATGGACAGCCCCTCTTCCAGGATGAAGCCTGCGCTGAGGTATAGCGGACGCGCTCCACACATTGCTAGGTCGTTCACCGTGCCGTAGACCGCCAGCGATCCGATATCCCCGCCGGGGAAGAAGAGCGGATGCACCACGAAGGAATCCGTGGTGAACGCCAACCTCACCCCTCCGAGTTGGAGGAGCGCGCCATCGTGGCGCGCGTTGAGCACCGGATTGGCGAAGGCCGGTATGAACAGCTTCTCGATGAGCTGGCGCATCAGCCGGCCGCCGCCCCCGTGCGCCAGCAGGATGTGCGGGTAGTCGCTGATGGGGATGGGACATTGCAGGGTGAACTCCTCTGGCTGCTGCATCATGACGCCTCCACCGGAGAGATCGCCGCCGGACGCTGCCGGCGATAGCGGTAGTACGCTGCGCATGCCCCCTCCGATGAGACCATCGTGGCCCCCAGGGGATGCTCCGGCGTGCAGCGTGTCCCAAAGGCAGGGCATTGGTGGGGCTTCTTCACACCCTGCAAGATCAGCCCGCTGATGCACTCCGAGGCTTCCTCCGCTGTGTATCCGGCCACATCGAAGCGACGTTCGGCATCGAACGCCGCATACGGCTCACGCAGCCCCAGCCCACTTTGGGGAATCTCACCGATGCCACGCCACTTGCGTGGTACGATTTGGAACACCTCACGGATAAGCTGCTGGGCCGCTTGGTTCCCCTCCCGCCGCACAGAACGTGTGTACTGGTTCTCCACTTCTGCGCGCCCCTCCTCCAACTGCTTCACGCACATGTACAGACCCTGCAGGATGTCCAGCGGCTCGAAGCCCGTCACCACGATGGGCACCCGGTACTTCTTCGCAATGGGTTCGTACTCTGTGTACCCCATCACCGTGCAGACGTGCCCGGCCGCCAGGAAGCCCTGCACCCGGCTGTTCGGCGAAGAGAGGATGGCCTCCATGGCCGGCGGGACCCGCATGTGGGCTACCAGCAGCGAGAAGTTGTGCACCCCCTGTCGCTTGGCCTGGTAGACGGCCATGGCGCTGGCAGGGGCTGTCGTCTCGAACCCCACGGCGAAGAAGACCACCTGCTTCGACGGGTTTTCGCGGGCGATCTTCAGGGCGTCCAGGGGGGAGTAGACGATGCGCACGTCGCCTCCCCGCGCCTTGACGCTGAGCAGGTCGCTGTGGGTCCCCGGCACCCGCAGCATATCCCCAAAGGAGCAGAAGATAACATCAGGACGGGCGGCGATCTCGATGGCCTTGTCAATCAGCTCCACAGGGGTGACACACACCGGGCAGCCTGGGCCGTGCACCAGGGTGATCCCCTCGGGGAGCAGTTCATCCACCCCGAACTTCACAATGGCATGGGTCTGCCCCCCGCAAACCTCCATGATCGTCCAGGGCCTGGCCGTGATCTTGGCAATGGCTCGCGCGAATCGGTGCACAGCCTCTGCGTCGCGATACTCACTAATAAACCTCATGCCGCGCTCTCCCCCAACTCCCGCAACTCGTCTATCTGTTGCAAGTACTCAAAGACCCGGGCTGCTTCCTCCTCATCCAGCCTGCTGATAGCGAACCCCACATGCACGATGACGTAGTCACCGACCTGGGCCTCTGGCACGAAGGCCAGGTTGACCTCCTTGACAATGCCACCGAAGCTGACCTTGCCGGTGCGCATGGGGGGCTCAGACTCGTTGATGCTGATGATCTTCCCCGGCACTCCCAAGCACATATGCCTCACCTCTCCGGTCGCTCACGCGATGCTGCGATCACCTGTCCCAATGCGATGCCGCCGTCGTTCGGCGGAACGCGCTGATGCCAGTAGGGGCGGAAGCCCTCGTCCCGCAGGCGGGCAACCGCCCGTTCGGTCAGATAGCGGTTCTGGAAACATCCCCCGCTCAGCACCACCTGCACCTCGCCCACCTGCCGAGCTACGGCTACGATGGCCTCGACCAGAGCGTTGTGGAACCGTGCCGCGATTACTCCCACCGGGGTCCCGTGTTGCACATCGCGGATGATGTGCTGGATCATGGGGCTCCAGTCTATGGTTAACGGGTAGTGGGTATTGGGAGGGGGGATTTCGAGGGCATAGGCTTCCTCTGTCTCCACGTCGTACAGGGCAAACTCCAGCTCCATCGCTGCTTGGCCCTCGTAGCTGGTGACCTGGCGCAGGCCTACAATGGATGCCACAGCGTCGAAAAGGCGACCTGTGCTGGAGGTCCACGGCGCGTTGAGGCCACGCTGCAGCATCCTCTGCAGGAGCCTGCGCTCCCGCTCGGAGAAGGCGAGCACAGGGGCGAGGCCCTTCATCTCGAAGAGGGTGTCGCCGAAGAGCTCGTAGAGCAGGCCGATGGCCGCGCGACGAGGCTCCCGGATCGCCCGCTCCCCGCCGGGCAAGCGGAAGGGGCGGAAGTGGGCCACCCGCCGGAACCCCTTCTCCGTCACCAGCAGAAACTCCCCACCCCACAACGTACCGTCAAGCCCATACCCTGTCCCGTCCCAGGCCACCCCCAGCACCGGCCCCTCGACCTTGTTCTCGGCCATGCATGCCAGGATGTGGGCGTAGTGGTGCTGAACGCGGACCTCCGGCAGGCCGCACGTTGCTGCGAACTGGGTTGAGAGGTAATCCGGATGGGCGTCGCAGGCCACGGCAGTGGGGCGCAGTTCGTACAGTGCCTGGAACTCCGCAATAACACGCCGAAAAGCGCCGAAGGTGGGCTCTGTCTCTAGGTCGCCGATGTGCTGGCTGATGAAGACCTCCCGGTTCATGGATATGGCCACGGTGTTCTTCAGGTGGGCGCCAACCGCCAGCAGCTTCGGGACCGGATCCTTGAGGTGGATCGGCAGGGGAGCGTAGCCCCGCGCCCGCCGCAGCATCAAGGGGGCGCCCAGCACGACGCACACAACGGAGTCGTCCACGGGCCGGGCGATGGGACGGTTGTGCACCAGGAACACGTCGGCGATGGTCCCCAGCCGCTGCAGGGCCTCGTGCTCGTCGGTGCAGATCGGCTCATCTGAGAGGTTGCCGCTCGTGGCCACGATGGGGAAGCCCAGTTCGGCCAAGAGCAGGTGGTGCAAGGGGGTATACGGCAGCATGACGCCGAGATACGGGTTGCGCGGCGCCACGGCGGGGGCAGGAAGGTAAGGCTCTCCCGCTTTATCAGGTTGCGCACGGCGGCGTAGCAGAACGATGGGGGCCTCCGGCGAGCGCAGGAGGCGCTCCTCCACATCGGAGACCCAGCAGTGGGCTTTGACCAGGTCCAGCGAGGGGTACATCAGGGCGAAGGGCTTCTCCCCGCGGTGCTTGCGCCGGCGCAGCCGCACCACGGCCTCCTCATTCCGCGCATCCACCACCAGGTGGAAGCCTCCAAGCCCCTTGACCGCCACGATGGCCCCCTCGCGGATGGCCGCGGCAGCGGCCTCTAGCGCAGCATGGTGCGAGGCCAGCACGCGGCCGTCGCGATCCCAAAGCTCTAGGTGCGGGCCACACTGCGGACAGGCGTTGGCCTGGGCGTGAAATCGCCGGTCTAGCGGGTCTTCGTATTCCGCTCGGCACGCCTCGCACATGGCGAAAGCCTTCATCGTCGTGTTGGGACGGTCGTAGGGCAGCGCCTCGATGATGCTGAAGCGGGGGCCGCAGTTCGTGCAGTTGGTGAACGGGTAACGGTAGCGACGGTCTGCCGGGTCGAACACCTCCCGCAGGCAGTCGTCGCAGGTGGCGATGTCAGGCAGGACCAGGACCGTCTTCGCACCGGATGCATCGCTGTGCCGAATCTCGAACGTCGTATAGCCCACAGGGTCGAGGAACGCGAACTCCAGGCTCTGGATGACGGCACGCGGTGGCCTCTCGCGTTCGATGCGACTCAGAAACACATCCAACTGCGGCGCCGGTCCCTCCGCCTCTATGAGGACACCCTGCGCCGAATTAATCACCCATCCCGCAAGCCCCAGTTCGGTGGCCAGCCGGTAGATGAACGGGCGGAACCCCACGCCTTGTACAGCGCCATGGATGGTCACGCGCACCCGAAGGCGATGGTCGTCGGTTACCGCCTCCGTCAAAAGCTCTTCGCCACTCATGGCCACGGGTCGCTATAACAAACCGTCATAGGTTCTAACTTAGAAATATTATGCAGGTTTCCGACTTCTCCCAACCCCCCTCCCCTTTCGCTTTCCCTCCTGCCCAGGCCGCCCCCTCAGCACTCGATCTCAACGCTGTCGAGAAAAACGTCTTGGGCCCGCGGATCGTTCATGTCCGTCAGTACCTCGATCTCCAGCCGCGCCCCCTCGGCCACGGTCCCGCGAGCGGCTTGGACGAAGTGCTCGCGGAAGTGTTCGGGGGAGATGTGCGAGAGGGCACCCAGCGCGACCTTGACCCCGGTGATCCGGGTGGCTCGGTGCTCACGGGCTATTGCCTCGATCTTGCGCACCAGGTCCGCGATGAGCGAAAGCTCGTGCATCCCCTACTCTCCGAGGTCGACCATGCCGAAGCCTATTGTATGCCTGTCTGAGGCGTTGCGCCAGTTTCTCGAGGCGTTCCGTCCTTGTTTCCGCCAGCGCCCGTGGAAGTCTTTGTGACCGTACTGCTGGGGCTGATCAAGGGGGAAGGGCGGGGTACGCTCAGGGGATTCCTGAGATGTGTTGGGGAACGGGCCAGCCCTTCGGGTCTCTCTCGCTTGCTGAGGTGCTGGCCCTGGTCGACGGCCGAAGTGGCCGCCGCTTGGTGCAGACCGATCATCGCCGCCAGAGCGTCAAGGACGTCCTCGGAAGACCGTGGCGACAGGTTTTCGGATCCTGGACGATATGGAGGGCTGAAAGGCGACCGAAAGATGCGCCTCGAGGCCGGAGGGCTGGGAAGAGGCCACCTGGCCCTCCCAACAGGGCGGCCACACCGTCTGCGTGCGCTCCGTCCGCACCTGGGCCCGCACGTCGGACCCTACCCAACGACCCGGTGGAGAAGGCCCGCTTCTGGGGCTCCACTTGGGTGGATGCTGACGCCCAGACGGCCATCGCTGCCCTCGCCAGCCGCTGGGACA
>FWWM01011139.1_pt1 | contig 15541 bp, 12 predicted proteins | sample 2228351 | NCBI WGS metagenome assembly FWWM01 (sample SAMEA103939774, study PRJEB20133) | metagenome | reverse complement strand
TGGTAGTCACGGTGGCCTCCTTCTGCTGATGATTTTCGATGAAACCAGTATAGCAGAGGAGGTCACCATTTTCCACTGCCCCTCCTGAATTAAAGGTACACTACCCGCGCGATCCCTCCCTTGTTTCCCCCCCCACTTTGGGGTATAATGGGGCCAGAAAAATCGGAGGTGCCGTGTGTCCTTTCAAAAGGTTCGTCTGCTCTGGGTAGGGTTCGCCGTGCTCCTGGTCCTTTCAGTGGTCAATCTGGGCCTGCTGCTCTGGTTGGTCCTGGGCCCCTGGGGTCCGCCGGCCCCCTGGCGGGCCACCCCAGTGGTCCAGACCAATGCCACTCCGACCGCCCGGCCCGATGCCATCCCGAGCCGCCCCTCCCTTCAGCCCAATCTGTCCCCCCTCCCTACAGAGGAGGCCCGGCCTACTCTCCTGCCCCTTCCCCCCGGGACCGGTAGCGAGACCGCCCAACGTCTCGCCGAGGCCATCATCCCACCCCGTGACCTGGTCGAGATCGCCGGCCGGCTCTACTACGACGGCACCCCGCCGCCCCGAACGGCTCCGCCCGATGACCGCCCCTACACCGTCGGACGAAAGGACCGCTTCTGGATTACCGACCCCGCTCTGGACCGTCAACGCGAGATTACCGCCGTCCTGCGCCTGATCACGCCCCATCTCTATATGTACGTGGAGGAAGGGGCCGACTATGACCACGACAGCCTGGAGGAGGCCGCCCGCGTCTTTGAGGAAGAGATCTATCCGACCAACCGGGATGCCCTCGGCAGCGAGTGGAGCCCCGGCGTGGACGGCGACCCCCATCTGGTCATCCTGCACGCCTATTTCGAAGGGGCCGCCGGCTACTTTTCCAGCCAGGATGAGGTCCCCGTTCAGGTAAACGCCTCCAGCAACCAGCACGAGATGTTTTACATGAATCTGGACGCCTTTGGGGATATCGGCGAGCCCTTTTACCTGAGCACCCTGGCCCACGAGTTCCAGCACATGATCCACTGGTACCAGGACCCCCGCAGCGACGCCTGGGTGGATGAGGGCATGGCCCAGATGGCCGAGGACCTCAACGGCTATGACGCTGACGACATTGCCTGGGCCTTTCTCTTTACCCCAGACCTGCAACTGACCACTTGGACCGACGAGGAGGACGAGACCCTGGCCCACTATGCCGCCAGTTACCTCTGGTTCCGCTACTTTACCGACCGCATGGGCACGCTCGAAGTGCTGCGCCAGGTCCTCGACCCGACGGTGAGCGACATCCCCGCAATCGAGGCGATCCTGGAGGAAAAGGGCTACCGGCCGGTCATTCCTGGCCTGCGCCCCTTTGATGCCTTTTTCGCCGATTGGGCCGTGACCAACTATCTCAACGACCCCTCCTTCGCCGATGGCCGCTACGCCTACTCGGTAGACCTGGATGGGGACACCGCCTGGGCGGACAACTGGGCCTTTATCCTCCCCTGGGAGACCTCCGAGACCGTTTTCCCTTACGCGACCGACTATATCGAGGTCGAGGCGCTGGAGCATGGCACCCTGCAGGTCATCTTTGACGGCCAGGAGGCCATCCCGCTGCTGGATACCTCCCCCTACAGCGGCGAGCATTTCTGGTGGAGCAATCGGGCCGACCTGAGCGATACCCACCTGACCCGTGCCTTTGACCTGCGGGGGGTGGACCAAGCCACCCTGCGCTGTCGCCTCTGGTACGATATCGAGGATGATTACGACTATGCCTACATCATGGTCTCCACCGACGGCGGTCGCACCTGGGACCTGCTGGAAGGCCCCTCGATGACCGATACCAACCCCAACGGGAACAACCTGGGCTACGGCTACACCGGGGCCAGCGGGGGCAGTGACCCGCCCGTCTGGATCGAGGAAGAGGTGGACCTTTCCCCCTACGCCGGCCAGGAGATTCTCCTCCGCTTCGAGATGGTCACCGACGACGCCCTGAACACTTCCGGTCTGGCCGTGGACGACATCGAGATTCCCGCGATTGGCTTTTTCGACGACGCCGAGCAGGAGGAAGGCTGGGAGGCCGCCGGGTTCGTCTGGGTGGATAACTGGGTCCCGGTGAACTATGCCGTCCAGATCATTACCCTGGACGACAACGACCGGCCCCTCTCGTTGCAGTACATTCCTCTGGACGAGAGCCGCCACGGGGAACTGGAAGTGGCCGGCTATGGCAGCGACTTGGTCAAGGCGGTGCTGGTCATCTCGGCCTTTGCTCCGGCCACGACCGAGCCGGCCCCTTACGAACTCCGACTGTCCATCCGCTGAGGTTGCCGATGACCTGGCCGGTGCTCCTCTTTTTCCTGGTCCTGGGGCTCCCCCTTTTGGGCGCGCTCCTGACGATTCCGCTGCGCCGTCTGGCTTCCCGCCAGGTGGTGGTCCTGGTCGCCGCGCTGACCCTCTTCCTGGCGGCCACCGGAGTCATTCTCATCGCCGAGGTCAACCCACCGGAGGCCGACCTGGAGGCGCTCCTGCTCCTGCCGTCGGCCGCGCCGGCCGCACCCCCGGCCGTCCCGACTCCCCGGTGGGTGCAGCCCCCGCGCACCCTGGCCCTCACCGCCACCATTGTCCTGCGCACCCCCACACCGACCCCCTCTCCTCCCCCTTCGCCGACACCCAACCCTCTCTCCGAGATACGCGTTGCCGTGCGCAACGGCGTGGGCACGGCCGGCCTAGCCACCCGTGTGGCCAATCGCCTGGAGCAGGAGGGGTTTCAGGTCGTCGAGGTCGAGAACGACCGCCGCGTTGGGGAGCGGCCCAACACCCTGATTCTGGACAAGGGAGACCACCCGGAGGCCCGCCAGGTGCTGGCCGATATCCTCAACGTCGCCCCTGCCTTTATCGAGACCCACTCCGAGGAACCGGGTGACGTGGACATTATCGTGATTGTAGGGGACGATTTCGAGGAGTGAACCGATGAACCGCTCGGCCGGCCGCTGGCCGCTGCTCCTGCTGATTCTGCTGATCGCCCTGGCCCTGGGGTTGCTCCTCCGCTCGTTGTGGCGCCTGGGCCGGGTGGTGGCGACCCCCACCCCTCGACCGACCGATGCCCCCCTTACCCCCCATGCCGTTGTGCCGACGGCAGTTCCCCCTCCCGTGCCCTCCACGCCCACCGCGCTCCCAACCGCCACGGCCCGGTCCACCCCCACACCCTTTCCCTCTCCCGAGCCGACGGCCACCCCGCTGCCGGCCGTGGTCGGCTATGCCGTCCATCGAGTGGTCGCCGGCGAGACGCTGGAGCAGATCGCGGTGCGCTACGGCAGCCTGCCCCAGGCCATCGCCGGCCTGAACCGCTTTCCCCCGGAGGAGATGCCGGCGGAGGGCCGGCCCCTGGTCATCCCCCTGCTAGAGGGGCTCGAACCGACCGCCCCGGTCACGGTGAGCGGCTATGAGGTGGAGCGAGGGCTGCCCGGCCGGCGGGTTGCCCTGACCTTCGACGCCGGGGCCAGCGCGGAGCCGGCCGGCCGCATCCTGGACGCCCTGCGCAAAGCCGGCGTTCGGGTGACCTTTTTCCTCACCGGCCGCTTTGTCGAAGAAAACCCCGACCTGGTCCGCCGCATGGCCGCCGAGGGCCACGAGTTCGGCAACCACACCTACAGCCACCCCGACCTGACCGGGCTGACGGACGAGGCCGTTCGGCAGGAACTGGCCCGCACCGAGCAGGTGATTCGCGACCTGACCGGCCAGGGCACGCGCCCCTTTCTGCGCCCCCCCTTCGGGGCGCGGAACCGCCACCTGCTGAACCTGCTGGCCGGGGAGGGGTATATCAGCATCTACTGGACGGTGGACAGTTGGGACAGCGTCGGTGAGCCCAAGACGCCCGAGTTCCTCCTGGAGCGGGTGACCCACCCCACCGACGGCAGCGGCCGGCCGGTCTCCCTGGAGGGGGCAATCGTGCTCATGCACGTGGGGAGTGAACCGACCGCCCAGGCCCTGCCTGAGATTCTGGCCTGGTTCCGGGCGGAGGGCTGGGAGGTCGTGCCCGTTTCCGAGGTGCTCCGCCCGGCCCAGGGGTCGCCCTGAGAGGCCCGGATGCGCCTGCGAATCGCCCATCTCTATCCCGACCAGATGAACATCTACGGGGACCGGGGAAATATCCTCACCCTGGTACAGCGCTGCCGCTGGCGGGGAATCGCCGTCGAGGTGATCCCGCTCGATGTGGGGCAGGAGGTGGACCTGACCGCCTTTGACCTGCTCTTTCTGGGCGGTGGGCAGGACAGCAACCAGGCCCTGGTGGCCGGCGATTTCCTGGAGGTCAAGGGGCCGGCGCTGCGCCAGGCGGTCGAGGAGGGGCTGGTCGTGCTGACGATCTGCGGCGGCTATCAACTGCTGGGGCACTATTTCCGCACCCACACCGGCGAGGAGATGCCCGGCCTAGGGATTCTGGACGCCTGGACCGTGGCCGGGAAGAAGCGGCTCATCGGGAACGTCCTCGTCGAGTGGGTGGAGGCCCCGGTGGGCCTGCCGGAGCACACCCTGGTCGGCTTTGAGAACCACAGCGGCCGCACCTACCTGGGGCCCGGTTGCCGCCCCCTGGGGCGGGTGCTGGTCGGCTATGGCAACAACGCCGAGGACGGCAGTGAGGGGGCCGTCTACAAGAACGTCTACGGCTGCTACCTGCACGGTTCCCTCCTGCCCAAGAACCCGCACCTGGCCGACCACCTGATCGCCACCGCCCTGCGCCGCCGCTACGGGCAGGAGGTGCGCCTGCCCCCGCTGGACGACGCCCTGGAATGGGCCGCCCACCGGGCCGTCCGGGCGCGGTTGCTGCGGAGGCGCGGGTGAGCCCGACCGGGAACTCTTTCCGGCGACCGCGTGGAGAAAAGCCGTGGCCCAGGATCTATCCTCTGCCTGGCGCCCACACCACGCCGGATGGCCTCTGCTCTCCGGGGGGAGGGAAGGACAGAACCCCCTCTGGCCGGCCGCGCAATGCGGAAAACGCACGGCCGCGCCGCGTGGGAGGGTGTGGCCGTGCGTCCCTGCGCGGCGCGGCTCCACTTCCCCGTACCTCCGGCCGGCCGGCGAACTCGTCCTCCGCTCCGGGGAAAAAGGCGGCGGTGAGGGCGGTGGGGACGAAAAACCTTTCATCCCTACCGCTCCCACCAGGCAGCCCTGTCATGTCTTCGAAACCCCGCGCGACGAGATCGTGGGGGGATGCAAGGGCGCAAGGCATTGCCCTCCTCCTGACCGCCCTGATCCTGCTCTCTGTCTCCTGCCTTCCCCTCCGGCCCTCGCCTTCCTCCATCCCCCTCCCCACAGGAAGCAGCACGCCCACCGCCGCGGCTACCGCTACTGCCACGGCCACCGCCCAGCCGACCTCCACCTTCACCCCTGTGCCTTCACCCTCCCCTACCCTTCGCCCCACACGGACGCCGCTCCCGCTTCCCCCACCCCGCCCGCCGCTCATCTACGGCGTCGCGGTGCATCTCTACGAACTGGACCGGGGCCGCGCCCTCGACCTGGCCCGCGAAGCCGGGTTTGGCTGGGTGCGCCAGCAGATCTGGTGGCGCTACCTGGAGCCGTGGAAGGGGCACTATCTCTGGGCTGACCTCGACGACATCGTGGCCCAGGCCGAGGCGCGTGACCTGAAGGTGCTTTTGAGCATCGTCCGTGCCCCCGGTTGGGCCGCCGGCGGCGGGTACGGCCTGCCGGCCGACCCGGAGGACCTGGGGGATCTGCTCTACGCGATGGCCTCGCGCTATCGCGGGCGGGTGCAGGCCTACGAGATCTGGAACGAGCCCAACCTGGCCCACGAGAACGCCGGCCGCGTTGTCGAGCCGGAGCGCTATGTGGACCTCCTGAGTGTGGCCTACCGCCGCATCAAGGAGGCCGACCCCTCCGCCCGCGTCATCAGCGCCCCCCTGACTCCGACCGGGGTGAGCAATCCCTGGGTCGCCCTAGATGACCTGGACTACCTGCGGGCGATGCTGGCCTATCAGGATGGTCTCTTTTTGCGCTCCTGCGATGCGATCGGGGTGCATGCGGCCGGCAGCAACAACCCGCCGGACACCCACTGGCCGGAGCGGCCCGGTCCGGGGGAATGGACGACCCATCCGACCTTTTACTTTCGCCATGTCGAGGATATCCACGCCGTCCTGGCCGAGTTGGGGGTGGAAAAACCGCTCTGGATTACCGAGTTTGGCTGGGCCACGGCCAACTGGACGCCCGGCTATGGCTACGGCAACGACAACTCGGAGGAGGAGCAGGCCGCCTACATCATCCGGGCCTATCGCATCATCGAGTGGAAATGGCCCTATGTCGAGGCGGCCTTTTTGTGGAACCTGAACTTTGCCGTGGTGCGGGGGACCTATCACGAGCAGGGGGCCTTTAGCATCCTCTACAGCGACTGGTCCCCCCGGCCGGCCTACCGGGCGGTGCGCCGCTATCTCTTCCGAATGCGGGCGACGGCCCCGGTGGCCCTCTCCTGGCGGCAGACCCTGTTCAGCCGCTGAGAAAGGGAAAAACGCAATGCCTGAACTTCCCGAGGTCGAGATGACGGCACGCTCCTTGCACCCGGGCCTGCTGGGCCGGACGATCGTGCAGGTGCGCGGGATAGAGGACGCCCGCCTGGTCGAGCCGTTGAGCCGGCCGGCCTTTGTGGCGGCGGTCGTGGGGCAGGCGATTCGGGAGGTGGGTCGCCGGGGCAAGCATCTCCTTCTGCCGCTGGAGGGAGGGGCCGTCCTGACGGTGCACCTGCGTATGAGCGGCCGGCTGCTGCTCCTCGACCGGCAATCGCCCCCCGACCGCCACACGCGAGCCGTTCTGGACCTGGATGACGGGGCCGCGCTGCACTTTCACGACGTGCGGCGGTTTGGGCGCATGCGCCTGTGCACGCCGGCGGAATATGCCGCGCTGGATGCCCGTCTGGGGCCGGAGCCACTGGAGCCCTCCTTTACCCCGGCCGTGCTGGCCGCGCGACTGCAGGCCCGCAGGCGGGCGCGGCTCAAGCCGCTGCTCCTGGACCAGCGCTTCCTGGCCGGCCTGGGCAACATCTATGCCGACGAGGCCCTCTTCCGGGCCGGCCTGCACCCCCTGCGCCGGGCCGGAGACCTGGGGCCGGCCGAGATCGAGCGGTTCCACCGGGCCATCGTGGAGGTGCTGGAGGAGGCCCTGGCCTTTGAGGGCACCACCCTGAGCGATGGGGGCTATCGCTTTGGCGAGGGGCGCAGCGGTCGCTTTGCCGAACAGTTGCGGGTCTACGGTCGGGCCGGCCGGCCCTGCCCCCGCTGCGGCCGGCCGCTCGAACGGCTGCGCATCGCCGGCCGGGGCAGTCACCTGTGCCCCTTTTGCCAGCAGGAACCGAGCGTCGGTCATGCCTGCGGGGGCCCCTTTTCGGCGGGCACATAGCCGGTCGGCATGGGACAATTAGCCCTGCCGGAATGACTGTTTCTTTGGCCACCAGAGGGCCAGATGGCCCTCTCAGCCCCCCCTGCCGAGCAAGGCGCGGGCATACTCCAGCCCGTCCTGGAGCGACCGGCGCGTCACCAGCCCGCCCAGATCCACCCCCAGGTGGATCATCGTCTGGGCCACCTCGGCACGAATCCCCACCAGCACCGCCTCGCAACCCAGCAGGCGGGCCGAGCGCACCGCCCGAATCAAGAGGTCGGCCACCATCGTGTCCACCACCGGCACCCCGGTGATGTCGATCAGAAGAACCCGGGCGCGCTGTCGGGCAATCGCCTGTAACATGTCGTCGGTGATGTGGCGGGCCCGCTCGCTGTCAATCGTCCCCACCAGCGGCAGAATCAGTACCCCCGCCATCACCGGTACAATCGGGGCGGCGAGTTCCCGAATCGTCTCGGCCAGCCGGGCCTGCACCTCCAGCGATTGGCGAATCTGCTCCTGCTCGGTGACGTCGCGCAGGGTCAGGAAACAGCCCAGCGGCCGGTCGCGGCGGTCGCGAATCGGCACGCCGGTGACGGCCAGGATGCGCCGCTCCGGCCCCTCCAGGTGCACCAGCAGGTTGAAGGGGCCCCTGCTCTCGCCCAGGGCCAGCGCCTCCAGGGAGAGGAGTTCCTGCTCCTGAGCCCGGTCGCGCAGGAGGGCCAGGGCCTCGGGGAGAGGCCGGCCGCACATCTCTTCCCGAGAAACGCCGGTCAGGTGCTCGACTACCGGGTTGACTTGCTCCACCTGCCCATCCCGGTCGCAGATGATCATCCCCTCGCCGGCGCTTTCAAAGACCGCCGAGAGGGCTACCTCGGCCGGCAGGAAGACACGGTAGCGGCCCACGACGAGGGCAAAGATGATCGAGAAAAAGATCGGGCTGATCGTGGGGGTGAGGGGATGGGAAGGAAGCAGTGGCGTGATCGCCCCTGAGGCCAGGAGCGAGACGATCAGCCAGGTAATCGGGGTGCGCTCCTGTTGGGGGGTGCGGAACCAGGCCAGCACCAGCAGGACCAGGCTGGCCGCAATCCCGCCAAAGAACCAGAGGCGCAAGGGCAGGACCAAGGGGCCGAGCATGTAGGTATCGGCCGGGACATAGCCGTGGCCCATCTCCGGCGGGACGACGACAAAGAGCCCCTGCCGCGTCCAGAGGTCGGCGATGACGCCCCCGGCAAAGGCCACCCCGATCGCCAGGAGCAGCGGCCACCCGTACCAGCGGGTCAGGTGGCGGCGGTAGTGGAGGGAGAGCACGACCAGAAGGAGAAAAGGGGCGTTCAGGCAAAAGATCGTCACCAGGATTGCTCCGGCCGAGGCGGTCGCCAGGGCCGGGGAAGGAGTGGTTGCCATGACCAGGATGGCGTAGGTGGCTACGACCAGGTCGAGCATGTAGAGGGCAAAGACACGGTTGGCCCGGCCTCGGGGGTCCTGCAGCAGGACATAGACGGCCAGCCCAACCAGGATGACTATGGGGAAGAAGAGCAGATAAGCGGCGTACATCATAACCTCCTGGGGCCAAGTCAGTCCATTCCCATCTCTTGACGAATCCGGTGCAGGTCGGCGGCGGTGACCTGCGATTTGCCCTCCTCGCGTAGTTTCTCCTCGATGGCCCGGCGCACGTTGGAGCGAAAGATCGCCGGTACCTGCTTGAGGACCTCCTCGGCCCCGGCATCCCAGGACAGCGGAGGCAGAGCCTTTTTCCTCTCCATCTCGGGCCGGGCCGGAAGGATGATCGCTTTGGCCGGGGGGCAGAAAAAATAGTCCCCCTCTTCGTAACCGAAAAAGATGGCCAGGTCGGTCTTGCGCAACCGCTCCTTCTTTTTCATCTGCAGCAGGTCCTCTTCCATCACCGTGTGGACCACTGTGCCGATCAGATTGCTCTGCTGGGGAGTGGGGTAGATGATCTGGTCGAGGACGCATTCCAGCGAGAGAAAGGCCTCCTCCACGCGGGGTACCTGAACCTTCTCCGCCGGGACCAGGGTAAAGCGAGTCAGGGAGACCTTGTCTACCTGCTCGGGATAGGCCCGGCCGACGGCGACTACATCCTTGAGAAAGGCGCGGGGGATATAGTTCAGGACAAACTCACCGGTCTGGCGGATATTCTCGGCGGTGCGGGTGTTCTGCCGGGCCAGGACGACGACCTGGGGCTTGCCCCGCAGGCCGCTCCAGGGGAAAACGAGGGAGTAGGCTCCCACATTGACCTTCCCTTGGTGGCTCCGTGAGGTAATCACGCAGACCGGCATAGGATAGGGAATGACATCATCGTACCAGTTCGTACGCAGTTCAACAGCCCGCTTCATCTTCTTTTCCCCCCAAAGAACCCATTGGGAAAGTGCGTCGCTTCCGCCAGACATGTCCGCATTCCCCGATGGGCCAGTCCTCGACAGATGGTTCGTTTTGCGAAACCGGTCCGCTCCTTGGACCCGCTCGCAGAACCCTGCTGCGGATTTGGGAACCCCATAGGAAAGTTCCAGGCCGTTCGGCGGGAAAGCCTGCCCTACGGCGGGACATGCCCTCAACCTCCTACAGCACCGTCGGGGCGCGATACTCGCCCAGGACCTGCCGCAGCACGCCCATCACCTCGCCCAGGGTGGCATAGTGGCGCAACGCCTCCTTCATCGGGTAGAGCAGGTTGTCCTCTCCCTGGACGGCCTGGCGGAGTGTTTCCAGAGCGCGTTGCACCGCCGCATTGTCCCGGCCGGCCCGCAACCGCTGCAGTCGCTCAATCTGGGCCTGCTGGACCGACTCGTCCACCCGGAGGATCTCGCCCGGCAGTTCCTCTTCCTCCATTTGAAAGATGTTCACGCCGACGACCGGCTTTTCCCCCTGCTCCACGGCCAGTTGATAGGTGTAGGCGCTGTCGCTGATGGCCCTCTGGACAAAGCCCTGCTCGATGGCGGCCACCGCCCCACCCAGGGCGTCAATTTCGGCGATCAGGGCCTCGACGCGATCGGCGATCTCGTCGGTGAGGGCCTCGACATAGTAGGAGCCGCCCAGGGGGTCGGGCGTATCGGGGATGCCGGCCTCGTAAGCGGCGATCTGCTGGGTGCGCAATGCTACCGTGGCGGCCTGCTCGGAGGGCAGCGCCAGCGCCTCGTCGTACGAGTTGGTGTGCAGCGATTGCGTTCCGCCCAGGGTGGCGGCCAGCGTCTGAATCGTCACCCGGACGATATTGTTGAGCGGCTGTTGCGCGGTGAGGGTGCAACCGGCCGTCTGGGTGTGGAAGCGCAACATCATGGACTTGGGATTCTTGGCCCCAAATCGCTCCTGCACAATGCGGGCCCAGACCCGCCGCGCCGCCCGGAACTTGGCAATCTCTTCAAAGAGGTGGTTGTGGGCGTTGAAAAAGAAGGAGAGGCGGGGGGCAAACTCGTCCACCTCCAGGCCGGCCTCCAGCGCCGCCTGGACATAGGCGATGCCGTTGGCCAGGGTAAAGGCGACCTCCTGCACCGCCGTCGCCCCGGCCTCGCGGATATGATAGCCCGAGATCGAGATCGTGTTCCAGTGGGGCATGTGCTCCTTGCAGTAGCGAAAAATGTCCACGACCAGGCGCATCGAGGGGCGCGGCGGAAAGATGTAGGTCCCCCGGGCGACATACTCTTTGAGGATGTCGTTCTGGATCGTCCCCCGAAGCAGATCTGAGGGCACCCCCTGCGTTTCGGCCACCAGTTCATACAGCAAAAGGAGCGCAGCAGCGGGGGCGTTGATCGTCATGCTGGTGCTGACCTGCTCCAGGGGGATTCCCGCAAAGAGGACCTCCATATCCTGCAAACTGGAGATGGCCACCCCGGTCCGGCCAACCTCTCCCCAGGCGCGGGGGTCGTCGCTGTCCAACCCCAGTTGGGTGGGCAGGTCAAAGGCGGTGGAGAGGCCGGTCTGCCCCTGCTCCAACAGGTATTTGAAGCGTTGGTTGGTCTCGTAGGCGCTGCCAAAGCCGGCGTACTGGCGCATCGTCCAGACCTTGCCCCGGTACATTGTGCGGTAGACCCCCCGGGTGAAGGGGTATTCACCGGGATCGGGAGGGTCCTGGCGCACATCCTCGCGCCGGTAGAGCGGTTTGATCTCGATCTCGGAATCGGTGCGGATGGTCTTTTCCTCGGGCATGTCGTCCTCCTGGACAGGGCATTGGCAGCAAGATGACCCGCACATCTGCCGGCATGCCCTGTGGCTCAGGCCTGTTGTCCTCCTGGACAGGGCATTTGCAGGGAGCATTATAACGCAATTGTCCGCAGGAGGCAAGGTTGCACCCCCCTTCCCTTCGTGATATACTGGGGATGAACTGGTCGGAGGAAACCGATGCAGACCTGGCGGGCCTATGCCAAGATCAACCTTTGTCTGGAGGTCCTGGGCCGGCGGCGGGACGGCTATCACGACCTGCTCACCGTTATGCAGACGATTGACCTCTACGACACCCTCACCTTTGAGCCGGCGGACCTGCTGGTCCTGACCTGCAGCGATCCACTTTTGGAGAATGAGGACAACCTGGTCCTGCGGGCGGCCCGGCTGCTCCAGCGGGCGGCCGGCCTCGCCTCAGGGGCGCGCATCCACCTGGAGAAGGGCATCCCGGTGGCTGCCGGCCTGGGTGGGGGCAGCAGCGACGCCGCCACTACCCTGGTCGCCCTGAGCCAGATGTGGGGCCTGCACATGAGCCCGGCCAACCTGCACAACCTGGCCAGCGCCCTCGGCTCCGATGTGCCCTTTTTCCTCCTGGGAGGAACCGCCCTGGCGGCCGGCCGGGGAGATGACCTGACCCCCCTGCCCGCCTTGCGCGAGCACTGGGTCGTCCTGGTCCGCCCTCAGGTCGAGATTCCCGACAAGACGCAGTTGATGTACGCCCACCTGACCCCGAGGGAGTACACCTCCGGCCGCATCGTCCACCACGTCGCCCGGGCGATTCGGGAGGGGCGGCCGATGGAGCCAGGGCTGATCTTTAACGCCTTTGAATGGGTCGCCTTTCGCCATTTTGAACGGGTAGACCGTGCCCGTCAGCAGGTCGTGGACGCCGGGGCCGACCACGTGCGCTTGTGCGGGGCCGGCCCCTCCCTCTATGCGATCTATGCGGAACAAGAGTCGGCCCACCTCCTCTATGAACGGCTCCAGGAAGAGGGGGTGGAAGTCTATCTCACCCGCACGATCGAGGCCAGACCGCAGCAGGTCGAGACGGAAGAAGCGGCATCCCCAGAGAAAGCCTAACGACGCGCGGTGGCCCATGCGCACACGGTTGACCTTTGCCTTTCTCCTGATGGGGTTGGGGTTTACCATCCTCCAGACGTTGATGGTCCGCGAACTGCTGGTGGCCTTTTCCGGGAACGAACTGGCCCTCGGGTGGGTGCTGGGGTTTTGGCTGGTTCTGGAGGCGTTGGGCAGTGGACCGGGGGGGCGGCTGCTGCGGCGCGTGCCGGCCCGGCCGGCGACCTACGCCGCCCTGCAGGCACTTTTGGCGGTGCTCTCCCTGCCCTCGTTGCTGGCCGCGCTGCACATCCGCTCGCTGGTGGGGGCGGTCCCCGGAGAGGTGGTCGCGCCGCTGCCGGCCCTGCTCTCCACCGCCCTGGTTCTGGCCCCGCTGGGGCTGGTGGACGGGGCAATGTTCGCCACCGCCTGCCGGGTCGCGCTCCGGCTGCGGGCGGAGGAGGCCGACGTCGCCTCCACCGGGCGTGTCTATGTGCTGGAAGCGGTCGGCGGCATCGTGGGCGGGGTCGTCCTGACCTACCTGTTCCTGCCGCTGCTCACCTCGACGCAGATTCTCCTGCTCCTGGCCGCTCTGAACCTGGCCTCGGCAGCGACCCTCCTGCCGGGCAGGCGGCCGGCCTGGCCGGCCCTGGCCGGCGGCCTGCTCGCCCTGGCCCTCCTCCTGCCGGCCCTCTCCCCCTATGGAAAATCGCTGCACCGGCGGCTCGTCGCCGACCGTTGGGCCCCCTACCACCTGGCCTATGAGGGCAACTCGAACTATGGCAATGTCGCCCTGATCGAGGAGGCCGGGCAGGTGACCCTCTTTGCCGACGGCGCCCCCGTCCTCACGGCTCCGGACCCGGACGTCGCCGCCGTCGAGCACCTGACCCACTTGCCGACCCTCTTTCTCGACCGGCCGCCTCGCCGGGTGCTGGTCCTCGGTGGTGGGGCCGGCGGGGTGCTCGGGGAACTGCTGCGCTATCCGCTGGAACGGCTGGACTATGCCGAGCCGGACCCGCTGCTCATCCAGGCCCTCCACACCGTCCCCACCGCGCTGACGGAGCGGGAACTGGGCGACCCGCGTGTCCGGTTGGCCCTGGAGGACGGCCGCCTCTTTGTCCGCCGGCAGGTGCAGGCGTGCGAGCAAGGCGGGGACTGCCCCCGCTACGACCTGGTCGTGCTCAACCTGCCCCGCCCGACCACGCTGGTGTGGAACCGCTTCTACACCGCCGAGTTTTTTACCCTGCTCCGTCGGGTGGTGACGGAGCGGGGCGTGGTGGTGTTGCCCGGCCCGCCGGCCCGCACCTACATGTCGGCAGGGGCGCGGGACCTCCTGCGGACCTATGAGGGTGCGCTGGCGGGCTCCTTTGCCCACCTGCGGGCCATCCCGGCCGATGGACTGACCCTGTGGCTGGCCTCGCCGGAGAACCCGCTGAACCTGGGGCCGGCCGACCTGTCCCGGCGGGCCGCCCAGGGGCCCGAGACCCGCTTTCTCCAGCCCGACTATTTCGCCTACCTCCTGGATGCACAGGTGGCCGCCGGGTTCGCCGCCGGCCTGGAGAGTGGGCCGGCCGTGCCGGTCAACCGGGACGGCCACCCCAGCGGGCTGCGCTACGCCCTGGCCTACCAGTCCGACCTGCTGGCCCCCGGTTGGGCGGCCTTCTTTCGCGCCCTGGGCCGGCTGCGCCTGGTGCATGGGGCGGTTGCCGTGGCCCTGTTGACCCTGGCCGGCCTGGTCCTGCTCCGCCGGCGGAGGAGCGTGCTGCCGGCGATCATCTGGAGCAGCGGCGTGGCAGGTATGACCACGGACCTCCTGCTCATCCTGGCCTACCAGGTCCTCTACGGGCACCTGTACCGGCAGGTGGGACTGCTTATCACCGCATTTATGGCCGGGCTGAGTGTGGGCGGGATGGGGATGTCGCGTTGGGTGGCGCGGGTGCGCCGTCCCTGGGGCCTGTTGTTGGGGTTTGAAGGAGGGCTGATGCTGGCCGGGGCCGGGGTGGCGGGGGGACTGGCCTGGTTGCTGGGCCGACCGACGCCGCTCTCCCCCCTGCCCTACCTCCTGCTGCTGGCGATGAACGCCGTTGTGGGGGGGCTGGTGGGGCTAGAGTTCCCCCTGGCCAACCAGATTCTGGTGCAGGAGGGGGTCGAGACCGCCCGGGCTGCCGGAGTGTTGTACGCTGTGGACCTGCTGGGTGCGACGCTGGGAGCGGTGGGCCTGTCGCTGGTGCTGCTGCCGGCGTTGGGGGTGGTGGAGACGCTCCTTTTGGGGGTGTTTCTCAAGGGAGGCAGTTTCCTGCTGGCCGCGTGGGTGGGGAAGGACCGGCCGTAGACCAATCGAGAACGCAGGCCGGCCAGGTTTGACAGAATCCAGAGGAGCAGGTATAATAGGGGCGTATCGGGATTCCCCGGTAGCTCAATCGGCAGAGCGGCTGACTGTTAATCAGTAGGTTGGTGGTTCGAGTCCACCCCGGGGAGCCAAGATCTCTTCCATATCTTCAATCCTCCTCGCCCACGATGACAAACTCGCGTTCCTCCGCCACCCCCTGCCGGCGTGGGGCCGGCAGGGCCGGGTCGACCGGCCGGCCGCTCTGCAGAATCACCACCGGCGGGGCCGGCGCGGCCGGCCGGCAGACCTCCTCCCGCCGCCGCTCCTCCAGCCGCTCCCGCTCTTGCCGCTCCCGCCAGAACAGGTACAACAGCACCCCGTTCACCGGCAGCCCGGCCACAATCCCCAAGAGCACCCCCGCCACTACCGACAGGCCGGCCGTCTCTAACCGTAGCCCCAGCACCAACGCCAGCGCCGCCCCAAAGGCCCCGGCCAGAACCAGCATCGCTTTGCGCATCATCTCACCTCGATCGCTTCCCTACCGTCCTCCGGCGCGGCAGGGACAGGTGGGCAGGGGCAAGCCCTGCCCGATGGACCGGGGCAACCCCTGCCTCTACCCGGTGGGCAGGGGCAAGCCCTGCCCGATGGACCGGGGCAAC
>FWWM01011138.1_pt1 | contig 15553 bp, 15 predicted proteins | sample 2228351 | NCBI WGS metagenome assembly FWWM01 (sample SAMEA103939774, study PRJEB20133) | metagenome | reverse complement strand
AAGAATCGCGACCTGGAAACGCTGCTGTATGTGACCTCACACGACCTGCGGGAGCCGCTCCGGGCGATCGAAAATTTCTCGCGCCTGGTGCATGACCGCTACGCCGATCGTCTTGACGAGAAAGGGCAGGACTTTCTGCGCCGCGTCGTCCGTGGGGCCAAGCGAATGGATCGGCTTCTCGCCGATATCTTGGCGCTGTCGCGCGCGCAGCGCATGGAGATCCCGGCCGAAGAGGTCGACCATAACACCATCGTGCGGGAAGTCCTGCGGCGACTTGACCACGTGATCAAGGACACCGGTGCGACGATGCGGGTCGCGCCGGACCTGCCCCGCCTGCGGGTCAACGCCACCTGGGCGACGCACGGGGTCTACGATCTGGTTGCGAACGCGCTGACGTTTACGCGCGCCGGGGAGGCTCCGGATATCGAAATTGCCTCCTATCAGCCCAAACCGGATGAGAAGGTCGCCGGCATCGTGGTTCGAGACCGGGGACCCGGCGTCGCGCCGGAGCACAGTGAACGCGTCTTTCAACTCTTCCAGCGGGCGGTCGGGCGAGAAGTCGAAGGGACCGGAGCGGGGCTGGCCATCGTGCGGCAGGTCGCCGAACGGCATGGCGGGCGAGCTTGGGTGCAACCGCGTGAGGGTGGCCGCTCGGAGTTCATTCTCACGTTTGGAACTCCCGGCTGAGTTAAGGAGAGGGGACTCGTCCATGTAGGATCAACCGGTGGAGATTCTGCTTGTGGAGGGCAACGAAGACGACATCGTCCTGACCAGGGAAGCATTCACCGAGGCCAAGCTGGTGAACGTCATCAACACGGTTCGCGACGGAGAGGAGGCGTTGGCCTACCTGCGGCGCGAAGGCAGGTACAAGGTGGCTAGGGCTCCGGGATTGATCCTGTTGGACATCAACATGCCGAAGAAAAACGGCTTTGAAGTGCTCGAGGCCATGAAGGCCGACCCCTCCCTGCGGGCGCTGCCTGTCATCATGCTCACGACAAGCGAACGCGAGGAAGACGTCGTCCGTTCCTACGCCGACGGCGCCTGCTCCTATATTCGGAAGCCCGTAGACCTCGATGAGTTTGTCGGCGTAGTCAAACAGTTCATCGAGCCGCGCTGCTGACCCGGCAACTGCTCGCCTTCAGTCGCCAGCAGGTCCTGGAACCGGAGGTGCTGGACCTCAACGCGGTCGTCAACAATATCTCCAAGCTCCTGCGGCGAATGATCGGGGAGGACGTCGAGCTGGTCATCTGCGCCGACCCGTCTTTGGGACGGGTGAGAGCCGATCCCGGACAGCTCGACCAGGTGATCATGAACCTGGCCGTGAATGCGAGGGACGCGATGCCGAAGGGAGGCCGGTTGACCATCGAAACCATGAATGTCGAACTGGGTGAGGCCTATCCGTTGAAACCGGCCTCGGTCGAGCCGGGTCGGTACGTCATGCTGGCGGTCAGCGACACGGGTTGCGGGATGGATGCGGAGACCCAGGCCCGCATCTTTGAGCCCTTCTTCACTACCAAGGAGATGGGGAAAGGGACCGGGCTGGGCTTGTCCACGGTCTACGGGATCGTCAAACAGAGCGGCGGCTACATCTGGGTGTACAGGGAACTGGGCAAGGGCACCAGCTTCAAAATTTATCTGCCGCGGGTCGAGGATCCGTCCGAGTTGTCCGAGCGGGTTCCGGCTCCAACTGCCACGGGCGGCGGGTCGGAGACCATTCTTTTGGTCGAAGACGACGAAATGGTTCGGGTCCTGACGCGCACGATCCTCGAGATGCGCGGGTATGCGCTCCTCGAAGCACGGAACGCGAAGGAAGCGCTTCACCTCGCCGAGGAACACAGCGGGCCGATCCACCTGCTCTTGACCGATACCGTCATGCCGGGATTGAGCGGCCCGGGGTTGGCCGAACGCGTGGCGTCTGTTCGGCCTGACATGAATGTGTTGTACAGGTCCGGGTATACGGATAACGCGATGGCCCACAGCGGCGGACGAGAACCTCGCATCGCCTTTCTCCAGAAGCCGTTCACTCCTGACGCGCTGGCGCGCAAGGTGCGAGAGGTGCTCGATTCATCGAAGTCCCGACCAAGCTGAAGCGCCAGGGAAGTTGCGTTGTGCGGTGCGGTGTGGCACAAGGTCACTCGGCGCGCTCATCCTCCTCATGCCGCGTTCAAGCGAGGTCGTCGCGGGTTCGAGTTCCTCCGCTTGCTCGAACCGTCCGGCTTGGAAATGAAATCATAGTCAGGGACGGCAATGCGCGGGCCGGGCTTCCCCGCTCTCTTGTCATGTGTTTGGTTGAAAATCTCAACGAAAGGATTCGAACGTGACGCGCAAAGAATGTGCCCTGGTGCTGCTCACCGCGATGATCTCGGGCTTGGTCGGCGGGGTTGTTGCCGAGCGTTTGTTCGCAACCGGAATCGCCGTGGCGGAACAGAAACCTCACGCCGTCAATGCGGAAGAGTTTCTTCTGGTGGATTCAAACGGCAGAGCTCGCGCGGGGCTGGGACTGGATGCTCAGGGCGAAGTCGGATTTGTCCTGATGAGCCGAGACGGCGGCAAGACCCTCTATTTCTCGCCGGACGATCCCTTGGCCCTCAAGCTTGTGGACAAGAGCGGGCGAGTGCTCTGGGCTGCGCCATAGGCAAGGACTATTCTTGGAGAGCGGCAGGCAGGCGACGAGGTCAGAGGGCCTTCTTGACCAGGCCGGTGCGGAGGCAGCGGGTGCACACCCGAATATGCTTGGCGGCGCCGTTGATCAGCGCGCGGACGCGCTGGAGATTCGGATTGAAGACCCGCTTGGTCTTATTGTTGGCGTGACTGACGTTATGTCCGGACTGGTGTCGCTTGCCGCAGATATCACACGCAAAAGCCACTGGAGCACTCCTTCTCTGAACAGGTCGATCTCACGATGAAGCGGATAGTAGCATAGGGCATCAGCGGGAGACAAGTGTGGGGCTGCGCAGAGCTGGGGGAAGGCGCAGATACATGCTGGCGACAGCTAGGAGCCTGTGCGACATTGTCGTTCGTGACGAGGCGAAGGAGGCGCCGGCAGATGCGAGGCCGCAGGCCGCGAAAAACCGGAGGCGTATTCACTGGAATACGTTGAGGATTTTTTGGGGCCAAGAACGAAGCAGATGTCGGTGCATCGTTCGCCGCAGTAGAAAGGTCAATGTCGGACAGGCTCCTAGGAGCGCCTCGCGGCGGACGTCTTCTGACGGATCGATTTGGTCTTTTTGGGGTGAACGACGGTCGCCATGCGCGCCCTGTCCCCTTCGTCTCCTGCGGGAAAGAAGCGGACCGGGACGCTGATGTCGAAGCTGTTATCGCCGCCGTCATCCAGTCCGTCTCTCCCGACGCTGTAGATCTTCTCCCGAGTGGCGCTCCAGAGCATGGGGAGCCCGGTAAACGGGTCGAAATAGCGCGACCCCGCTTCGGCCAGCCGCGTCGGCACGGTGGCGGCCGGCGAAGGTTTGCGCAACAAGATCTGCAAAGCAGCCAGCCGGAGCCGCGCATCGGTCTCCACTAATCGCTGGCCGAACACCTCCCAGTCCGGTTGGAATTCAAAGGGGTGCATCAGGCTTTCGAACAAGGTGCGGGGCGCGGTCCGCGAGATCTCCTGGAACTTCGGCAGCGGATTGTGGATCGTCTCGGACGCCTTGATGACAGCGTCGTAATAGGTAGCATACACCTCGTGGGTTCGTTGCGTGTCGAGAGACGTCCCGATCGCTCCATACGAGGTCGGGTGGGCGACCCGCTGAAAGGCGTCCGGCCGGAGACCCGCTGCGCGTGCTAGCCACTCGCGATGGATGTCGGAAGTTTCTTTGCCGATGAGCGCCTCGATCTCGATCGGCGCGGCGTCTTGGCGCAGGCCGAGGACGAATTCGTTCTGAATGGGCCAACGGAGCGAATATTCCGCCACCGTCAGCGGTTGGACGATCGGGAGGCCGACGTCCAAAATCGCCTTGTCGATGGTCGAACGGTCCAGGATTCTCGAGAGAAACCGCACGTCGTCATCGACCATGACGAGTGCCATCACTTTAAGCGGCAGTGTCTTCGCGTTGGCTAACACGGTGCGCCAGGCGGAGAGGTCCATCCTCATGCGCTCCATGCCGTCTCGGACTGTCCCGGCGAAGCCGCCGGCGACATACAGCCGATGGGCGATCAGGAGTTCCTCGGAGCGGAAACTGGCTACGTGACCGAATCCCCAGTCTTCGAACGGCATGCTCAGCCACCGTTCGTATCGTTGGACGAGGATCGCGTAGCGGCTGATGAAGGTGCGGAACAGCGCATCGTTTTGCTGCAGCTCGGTCAGAGGATCCGGCGCGTCCCATGCCGGCAAGGCCTCGTCGGCCGTAATCGAGGTCCGTAGCTCGAAGCGGCCCTGTTTCTCGTAATTGTAGAAGCGCCGTCCCCGTCCTGCCTCGGCCTCCAGCCACATATCATAGCCGACCTGAATCGGATCGGCTCCCGCGGCGGCGGAGAATCCCAGGAGCAGGAAGTAGCCGTTCCGGAGCGGATTCTCGATGGTCGGTTGCGGCGCTTCGGAGAGTCTGAGGAAGAGGTCGCTGGGCTGGTCGCTTCTTCCGGCCCAGATCAATCCGGAGATCTCCATGAACACGGCGACGATGCACAGACTGATCAGAAGATTCCGCATAGTCCCTCTCTCAGCTCGTTCGTTTCGGTAGCTCCGGGAATCCGTTGTTGCCGAAACCCGGTGGCGGTTCAGGCGTGGGTTCTGCGCGTTAATGACCGACGACGGTCCTGCTCGGAGGAGCGAGCAAAGGCTATGCCATCGCTTCCGTGCCCCGGTCTTCCCGGTGCTGTTCACCTCTAGAGGAAAATCGAAGAAGCACGGGCGGTTTTCACCGCCCCACAAGCTCCGGCTCGCGCCGTCGCTGCACAGAAATCGCACACCAGACCGGTTGCCGGGACAAATTTGAACTTGACAAGGCTTCCCGCGGTTTCCTAGAGTGAGCGCCTCATCACAGTCTGCTTTGGGTGAAGGGAAGAGGGTGCGATTCCCTCGCGGTCCCGCCGCTGTGAATGGGAACGAAACCCGCGTAGGCCACTGGCGTGGCCGTTATCCGTGAACCGTGATCCGTCATCCGTTAAAGCGGAGAACGGAAAGCGGACAACGGGAAACGGGCGCTGGGAAGGAGCGGGGAGTAGGCGTTGCCCGCCCGGCTCATCGTCTCGCCGGCGTGCGCAACCGTGACACCGGGTACCCGTTGCTCCTGCGCTGCAACGGGTGAACCGTCGCGTCGCGCACCCATGAGCCAGAAGACCTACCCAAGGCGTTGCCCATCTTTCCCTCGAGGGCTGGGGAAAGTGCGAGGATGAAGAAGCGGGTGCAATCCTCAGGGCCTGTCAGGCCTTGAGGATTTTTTTATTTTGGCGGCTGGTAGCCAACAGCGAACAGCGCACAAACCGCGGCATGTGGTTCTCAGCTATTGGCTATTCGCTGTGAGCTATCTGCTGAGCCCCGGTATGACTCTGGCTGATGATGCGGATGCAAGCTTCATGAAGAAACGGCGACAGCAAGGCATCCTGACCGGCATGCCGTTCATGGCGAATGTCACCGCCCGGACGTTCGTGGATGATCTGGGCCGCAAGATTTATCTGGCCAAGGCGCCCGGCCGGATCGTCTCCCTCGCGCCTAGCATTACCGAGATACTGTTCGCGATCGGCGCGGAGGATCTGGTCGTCGGGGTGACGCAGTTCTGCGACTATCCTCCGGAAGCTTTGCGAAAGCCCAAGGTCGGGTATGCCCATCCGAACATCGAGTCCATCGTCGCGCTGGAGCCTGATCTGGTGGTGGCGCCGCGCGAGTTTCTTCGGGCCGATGTCCTCGCCAAATTGGATCAGCTGAAAATTCCCGCGCTGATTCTGGAGGCCAAGACGGTCGAGGATATTCCGTCGCACATTCAGACGTTGGGACGCGTGCTCGACCGCGAACCGGCCGCGAATGCGGTGGCGATGGATCTGCGACAGCACCTCCGCCGGATCAAGAGTCGGGCGGAATTGCTCCCCCGGGTGCGCGTGCTGTACGTGCTGAACAGCCAACCGCTGATCACCGTCGGGCCGGGGAGTTTCATTCACCAATTGATCGGGCTGGCCGGCGGCGCGAACATCGCCGCCGACAGCGGCGAGCCCTATCCCCGCCTCAACATGGAAGCGGTGTTGCAAAAGGATCCCGAGGTGCTGGTCTTTCCCGTCGGCAAAGCCGAAGGCATTCCGGAGAGCGAACAACTCGTCTGGACACGGTGGACGACGCTGACGGCGGTGAAGCGCGGCCGGCTCCACCGGATTCCCGCCGATCTGCTCAATCGCCCGGGTCCGCGGATCGTGCAAGGCCTGGAATCGCTCCTCAACATCATCCATCCGGAGGCGGCGGAATCCGCGTCCGCCGCTCGGCCATGAGACAGATGGGCGCTCCTCACCCGCAGATCTCGCGCGTCGAGCCGGAATCACTCGGCGCCGATACCGATTCCGCCCTTCGCTCTTCCGCAACCACCGGACGAGTCGGACAACGGCGGAGTCCGATCCTGACGGCCGGGCGGTGGACATGGGCGATGTTGACGCTCTCGGTCACCGGCGCGGCCCTGTTTCTTGTCTGCCTGCAGTTCGGCGCGCAATACGTCGGGTTGGGTGAGATCGTTCGCGTGCTGATTCATGCGCTGGGGAGCGGGCAGGTCGATCGTGAGTCGGTCGGCACCACCGGCGTGATTCTGCTGCAGGTCCGTCTGCCGCGCGTGCTTCTGAGCCTCTTCGTCGGGAGCAGCCTGGCGGCGGTCGGCGCGGCCTTGCAGGCGCTGCTGCGGAATCCGCTCGCCGATCCGTATGTCCTGGGCGTCTCGAGCGGGGCGGCGCTGGGCGCGTCGCTCGCGATGTTGCTGGGCATCGGAACCACGGTCTTGACGCTGTCCGCGCTCCCGCTGTGCGGATTCGCCGGAGGTTTGCTGTCCCTGGTGATCGTCTATCGCCTCGCGGCGTCGTACGGCCGTTTGCCGGTTCACAGTCTCCTGCTTGCCGGAGTGGTCCTGAACGCGATCTTCTCCGCGATGATCATGTTCGTGACGTCGATCATGGAGCCGAACCGTTCGGCGGGCATGATGTCCTGGTTGATGGGAACGCTGACCGCGCCGGCTTATCCGGCCTTGGCCGTCCTCACGGCGTATCTCGCGATGGGGATCATCGCGCTGATGAGGCAGGCCCAGGTTCTCAATCTGATGACGCTGGGCGACGAATCCGCGCGGGCGCTGGGCGTGGAAACGGAGCGGGCCAAGAAACTGATCTATGTGATCGCCGCCCTGTTGACCGGCGCCGTCGTCTCCGTCAGCGGCATGATCGGATTCGTCGGCATGGTGATCCCGCACGCGGTGCGTCTGATTCTGGGGGCCGACCATCGGCTCCTCCTGCCGGCGTCTGCGCTCGTGGGCGGCGTGTACCTGATGGTCGCCGACACCGTGGCGCGGACCCTGTTGGCTCCGGCGGAGGTTCCCGTTGGGATCATCACGGCGCTGGCCGGGGGACCGTTCTTTATGTACCTCTTGGTGTGGCGGAAAGATCGGTTGGCGTGACATGAGCGGGGCGATGAACGAACGCTTCACCGGTATGGAACCCGTCCGCGCGGCGGTCTCCGGAGACGGCCGGGACGATGCCGGACGCGCGTTCGAGGTCCAGGGGCTTCGCTTCCGCTACTCATCCCCGTTCGATCGGTCGGCGCGCTGGACGCTCGACGGTCTTTCCTTTCAGGTGACGGCGGGCGAGATCTTCGGCGTGGTCGGACCGAACGGATCCGGCAAGACCTCTCTGCTGAAAGTCATGGCGAAAGTCCTGCGTCCATCTCACGGCCATGTTCTGCTGTTCGGGCAAGACGTGCAGCGGTTGCCCCAACAGGAAGTTGCGCGACTGCTGGCGCTCGTTCCTCAAGAGAGCCTTCAGGTGTTTCCCTTCACTGTTGCGCAGACCGTCTTGATGGGCCGCTATCCACATCGGCGGGAAAGCGCCTGGGCCGCCGGATTCGGATGGGATAGCCCGGACGACATCGCGCTGGCGGAGCAGGCGATGGCGGAGATGGACATCGCCCATTTGGCCGGCCGACTGATCACGGAGCTGTCCGGCGGTGAGCGCCAACGAACGGTCATCGCGCGGGCCTTGGCGCAGGCGCCCCGCGTGTTGCTGCTCGACGAGCCGACCGCGTTTCTCGATCTGCAGCACCAGATCGAAATTTGTTCGATCGTGCGTCGCCTGAGCGCAGAGCGGGGCCTCACCGTGGTACTCGTCTCGCACGACTTGAACCTGGCCAGCCAATATTGCGATCGAATCCTGATGTTGAAGGACGGGACGTTGTTCCGGCTCGGTGCGCCGCAGGAGGTGATGACGCCGGAGGTCCTGCGCGCGGTCTACGGCTGCGATGTGCTGGTCGATCGGCACCCTGAATCGGGCCGTCCGCGCATCACGCTGCCGGGCGGATGCGACGGGCGACGTAAGAACGTCAACCGTCATTCGTCAACCGAGTGAAGGGATGAACGGCATGCGACGCGCAGGGTGTGCTTAACGAATGACCAACGACGATTCACAGATAACGAGTTTGAAAGGAGCACGTACCCGCTCCTCACTGCCGACAAGGGTACGGTCACGGTATCAACAGTAAAGGAGGGAGTCAGGAAGAAGCCGTCGGTGCCGGGGAAGATGGTGCGAAGCCATCACGGTGCCGCCACTGTAAGCGGGGAGTGACCCTGCACGAATGCCACTGGCGCGCCCGTTCACCATGAACCGTTATCCGTCATCCGTTAAAAGGGGAGAACGGAAAACGGACAACGGAAAACGGGAGCTGGGAAGGCGCAGGGGAGCCGCGAGCCGCGAGTCAGGAGACCCAACCGACGGTCTAATCCCACTCAGCCCTTCGAGCATAAGGGAGGTGGCTCATGTTTTCGTGGAAGAGTATTTGCGTCGGGAGTGTCCTGCTTGTGCTGACTCTGTTGTGCGGAGGGCTACCCGCCGGCGCCGGCGAGGAGCAGCAGGAGGCTGCGCAAGCGGGCTCGGGGCCGATGGTGAAGACCGAAACCGTCGTGATCAGCGCGACAAAGACGCCGGTGCCGATCAGCCAGGTGACGAGCGCCGTGGAGATCATCACAGAGGAAGATCTGAAGAGACAGAAGTTTAGAACCGTGGTGGACGCCTTGCGGCTGGCGCAGGGACTCGCGGTGTTTTCCAGCGGGGGGCCGGGAACGAACGCCACGGCTCGGATCCGCGGTGGAAGCTCGGCTCAGACACTGGTGCTCATCGACGGCGCGATCGTCAACAGTCCGACGTTGGGCGAATATAACCTGGCCAACCTGACCGTCGATAATATCGAGCGAATCGAGATTCTTCGCGGCGCCCAAAGCATGCTGTGGGGGTCCGACGCCATGGGCGGCGTCATCAACATCATCACCAAGAAAGGCTCCGGGACGCCGACGGCCGGCGGTTTCTTCGAGTACGGGTCTTTTGGATCGATTCGCGAGGGCGGTCAGGTCAGCGGGAAAAAAGGTCCGGTCGATTTCAGCATGACGCTGTCCCGGTGGGATTTCACCGGCTTCTCAGCGGTGAACTACCGGCGGGGGGCGGCCGAACGGGACGCGTACCGCAATTGGCAGGCCTCCTCCCGCGTCGGGATCGACCTTCCTACGGACGGCAGGGTGGATCTGACCTTTCGCTGGATGAACGGCGACATCCGTCTCGACAACATCTCGACGCCCAGCGACGTCTTCGGATCAAAGATACGCAGTCATGAGTTTATTTTCAGCGGCAGCTATGACCAACCCCTGACCGCGTGGTGGTCGCAGAAAATCACGCTGGCCCGGGCGCAGGACGCGTCGCTGTTTGTGCCCGGCACGCTTGAGCGGAATGTCACCACCGGCGCGTTCAGCGTGCCGTTCGGCACTCCCAATGAAACGCGCGTCCTGTCCAACCGGATCGAAGTGCAGGAGAATTTCAAGATCGGGGAACCGCTGCTTCTCACGGCCGGCTATCAACTGCGGGATCAACAGGGCGAAAACGATACGGGTCTGGCGAACAAGATCATCGCCTCTCATGCCGGGTTCGCTCAGGCTCAGCTCGAGCTGTGGGAACGGGTGTTCGCCACGGCCGGCGTGCGGCACGACAGCTACAACGTGTTCGGCGATGCGACGACGTATCGAGTGACCGGCGGGTATCTGCTGAAGGAGACCGGGACGAAAGTCCGCGGCAGCTATGCGACCGGGTTCCGCGCGCCGACCTTGAATCAGCTCTTCTTTCCCAATTTCGGGAATCCGAATCTGGGTCCGGAGAAAAGTCAGAGCATGGATGTCGGAGTCGATCAGGATCTCCTGGGAAGGCGGCTTCGCTTGAGCGGCGGCTTTTTCTGGAACCGGTACCGGGATCTGATCGTCACGACGTTCGATCCGGTCGCGTGCGCTCCCTTCAGCACGTTCGGGTTTTGTCCCATCAACGTCGGGGACGCATCCACCAAGGGATGGGAGGCCGGGTTCGTCTATGTGTACGAGAGCGACCGCCCGTTTCTGAAAGGACTCGACCTGCAGGGCCAATATACCAATACGTTGACGCGGGATCTGGATACGCACCGGCGGCTTCCCCGGTGGCCGGTGGATCAGTGGAGCGTGACGGTCGGGTATGTCCCTGTCGCTCCGCTCCGGATCACGCTGAACGGGCGCTATGTCGGCTCGCGCTTCAATACCACCGGTGACCGCCAAGGCATGAGGGCGTTTGACGTCTGGACGTTGATCGCCACCTACGACGTCAGCAAGCGCGTCCAAATTTACGGCCGTGTCGATAATCTCTTCGACGAAAAATACGAAGAACTTCTCAACGCCGGGACGGCCGTGCGGTCGGTATTCGCCGGCATGAGGGTCAGCTACGACGTCAAGTGAGGTGCAGTGGTGTCCGGAGCGCGCTTGGTCATCGCCGGCACCCACAGCGGGGTCGGCAAAACGACCGTCACCCTGGCCATCCTGGCGGCTCTGCGAGCGCGGGGCCGCCGGGTCCAGCCGTTCAAGGCCGGGCCGGATTTCATCGACCCCGGCCATCACACGGCCGCGGCCGGACGACCCTCGCGCAATCTGGACGGCTGGCTGCTCGGGGAAGCCCTCAATCGGGAGATCTTTCTGCGCGCCGCGACCGATGCGGACCTGTCGATCATCGAAGGGATGATGGGCTTGTTCGATGGTGCCTCAGCCGCGAGCGACATCGGCAGCACGGCCGAACTGGCGAAACAATTGGCGGCTCCGGTCTTGCTGGTGCTCGACGGGAGCGCGATGGCCCGGTCGGCGGCGGCGATGGTTCAGGGCTATGCGCAATTCGATCCAGACCTTCGCGTCGCGGGAGTCCTGTTCAATCGGGTCAAGAGCCAAGGTCATTATCGTCTGCTTAAGGAAGCGGTGGAGGCTGCGACCGAAGTCAAAGTCGTGGGGTATCTGAGAACGGACCCCGAGCTGACTCTTCCAGAGCGACATCTGGGCCTGACGACCGCCGTCGAAGGCGGTTCACAGGAACACTCTGAGCGGCTGGGGCGGGCGTTGGCCGAGACGGTGGATCTCGACCTCGTCGAAGAGTTGGCGAAGTCGGCCGTCGAAATGGAACCGTTCTCGCCGGCCGCTTCACTTTGTATCCCTCGCCCCTCGCCATTTATCCCTCACCGAGTCCGTGTCGGCGTCGCCTACGATCCGGCGTTCTGTTTCTACTATCCTGAGAACCTCGAGTTGTTGGAGGCCCAGGGGGCTGAACTCATTCGGTTCTCGCCGATGCACGACGAGCGGTTGCCGGAGGCGGATCTCGTGTATCTCGGCGGCGGCTATCCGGAGTTGCATGCGGAAACCTTGGCGGCGAATGCGGCGATGCGGCGCGCGATCCGCGACTATGCGGAGCAAGGTGGGGCGATCTATGCGGAGTGCGGGGGGCTCATGTATCTGACGGAAGCGATCAGAGACTGCGACGGTCGCGCGTACGAGATGGTCGGCGTCTTTCCTGCCCAGGCGGTCATGCGGCGGTCCGGGCTTACCATCGGATATCGCCGGTGTACGGTCGCTCGGCGCTGCCTCCTCGGCGAGACCGGGTTGACCATCCGAGGGCATGAGTTTCATCACTCCTGTTTGGAGCCGACCGGTCCGCTCGAGTACGCGTGCACGCTGACCGATGCGCGCGGGAGCGAACACCGTCCGGACGGGCTGATCAACGGTCACGTCGTCGCCCTGTACACCCATCTCCATTTCGCCAGCCAGCCGGAACTAGCGCGCGCGTTGATCGCGACGGCGCGCGCGAGGGCCGCGCTGCGTGCTCCGTGAAGGGAAGAAGAACGGTCATGGCAATCGATCCGGCGGAACACAAGGCAAGAATGCAGCGGCTCAAGGCGTCCGTGGATCGACGCATTCGGGCCGCGCAGCAAGAGAAGGGGCTGCTGATCGTGTACACCGGCGCCGGCAAGGGCAAAACGACAGCGGCCTTGGGGATGGCGTTGCGCTGTATCGGCCACGGGATGAAGGTGGCGATCGTCCAGTTCATCAAGGGCGCCATCGATACGGCAGAAGAACGGGCGCTGAACAGCTTCGGCGACTTGGTGGCGTTTCATCGGATGGGCGAAGGCTATACCTGGGAGACCCAGGATCGGGAGCGGGACACGCGGTTTGCGCAACAGGCCTGGACAACGGCCTGTACGTTTCTCCGCGATCCGTCCTACGCCATGGTCATCCTCGACGAATTCAACATCGCGCTCCGTCACGAGTACGTGCATCTCGCGCAGGTCTTGCCGGTTCTGCGGGAGCGGCCGCCCATGCAGCACGTGGTCGTCACCGGTCGCGGCGCGAAGCAAGAATTGATCGAGGAAGCGGATCTGGTGACCGAAATGGGGCAGATCAAGCATCCGTTTCGTCAAGGGATCAAGGCGCAGAAGGGCGTCGAGTTCTGATCGGCACAAGGACGGGTATGCGGGGACCGATTCGGAAACGCTGCGAACGGTGCGGACAGGAATTCGAATGCGGCCGGTATGGTTGCTGGTGTAACCGGATTGTGCTGACCGAGCGACAATATGAATGGATCGCAGCCAGTTTTGACGATTGCCTTTGTCCCGCCTGTCTCAGTCTGATCAGCGTCGGAGCGATCGGGCCCCGCGCCGAAGCCGAGACGGAGTCGCCGACATGACTCAGCCGATGAGTTCGCTCCATCGGCCGATCGAAGGATTTTCACCGTCCGAGCGGGCAGCCGTTTATCGGGCGATCGTTGAACGGCGGGATGTCCGCAGGAATTTCTTGCCGGCCCCCGTTCCGGATGCCGTGCTCGCGCGGCTGCTGACCGCGGCCCATCACGCCGGTTCGGTGGGGTTCATGCAGCCCTGGGACTTTGTGGTCATTCGTCGCCGGTCGACCAAACGGGCCGTCAAGGCGCTGTTTCGCCAGGCCAACGCGGAGGCTGCCGCACGCTACCGGGACGAGCGGAGAGCGCTGTACCATCGGCTCAAGTTGGAAGGAATCGAAGAGGCCCCGGTCAATCTGTGCGTGACCTGCACCCGCCAACGCGGCGGCCGGCACGTGCTCGGTCGTTCAACGGTGCCGGATACGGATCTCTACAGTACCTGCTGCGCGATTCAGAATTTGTGGCTCGCCGCGCGCGCCGAAGGGATCGGCGTCGGATGGGTGATCATCCTGGACTACGCGGCGCTCAAGCGGGTGCTCGGTATCCCGAGATCGATCAGGATCGTCGCCTATCTGTGCCTGGGGCATGTCTCCGCTTTTTCCCGGCTGCCGGATCTCGAGCAAGCGGGCTGGCGAACGCGGATTCCGGTCGATCAACTCATTCACTATGAGCAATGGGGCGACAGGAAACCGGTTGAGGGTCAGGCTGCGGTTGAGGACGACGGGACGATTTTCCCTCAACCTTAATCTGAACCTTAACCTTGTATCTCAGGGGGGATCATGCGCATCACCAAGGTCTATACCAGGACCGGGGATGCCGGTCAGACACGGCTCGCCGGAGGACAGCAAGTCTGGAAAGATAGCCTGCGGGTTGAGGCCTACGGCACGGTCGATGAGCTGAATGCCGCGGTCGGCGTGGCTCGAGTGTTCAACGCGCAGCAGGCCGGCGCTCGGTCTCAAGCGACACGACTGGAGGAGGACCTTCAGTGGATTCAGAACAAGCTGTTCGATGCCGGCGGGATTTTGGCCACCGCTCCCGGCCAACGCTTCGAACATATGCCGGAGGTCACGGAGCAGGATGTGAAGCGGTTGGAAACGCTCATCGATACGTGCCAGAAGGACCTGACCCCGTTGAAGGAATTCATCCTGCCGGGCGGTGGCGTCGTCTCCGGGTTCCTGCATCAGGCCCGTACGATCTGCCGCCGCGCGGAACGGGTGTGTGTGCGGCTCTCGCGGGAAGAGGCCGTCGCGCCGACGATCATCAAGTTTCTCAACCGCCTCAGCGACGCGCTGTTCGTGCTGGCGCGCTGGACGGCCAAGATGCAAGGCGAGGCGGAGTTTCTTTGGCAGCGAAGCGAGCGCGACGGGCGAGACAAGCGAGGCGAGTAGCGGCATGGGAGAGGGCTCCGACGTTCGGGATTGCGTTTCGCGCCGTTCTCGCTCGTCTCGCAAATGCTGACTATGGCGGCGAAGGGAGTGATGGTTCGACGCGCTGCGACGCGCCCCGCGCCGCGTGCTCTGCGTGAGCGGTCGAAGGGGCGGCTGATTCTGGTGATCGGGGGCGCGGCGTCCGGCAAGAGCCAGGCGGCGTTGGAGCTGGCGGGGAACGCCGGGCCGAGAGCGTTGGTTGCGACGGGTCAGGCCCTGGATCGGGAAATGGCCGAGCGCATCCGGCGTCATCGGGCTGCCCGGTCGGCGGACTGGGCGACAGCGGAAGTGCCGCTCGAGGTGGCCGAATGGTTCCGCACATACGGAGGACGGTATCGCACCATCGTGCTGGACTGCCTGACCCTCTGGTTGAGCAACTCGCAGGGCGCCCGCGGGACAGGACCGCGAGCCCTTGCAAAAGTGGAAGAACTGCTCCGGGCCATCCGGGCGACGAAGGCTCGAGTCATCGTGGTGACCAACGAGCTTGGACTGGGCCTTGTTCCGGTGAACGCGTCGGTCCGGGCCTTTCGGGATCTTGCCGGCCGGATCAATCAGCAGGTTGCCACGGAGGCCGATGAAGTGTATTTCGTTGTGAGCGGCCAGCGGCTGCGGATCAAGTAAAGACAGTAAGTCGTAAGCGGTGAGGGGTGAGGAGCTGGAGAGAGGTGAGGCCGACAGTCAGTCATGAAGTTTCAAGAGGCGATTGACAGGATTCCGCCGATTGATACGAGTGCTCAGGCACAGGCTCTGGCGCGCCTAGACCGGCTGACGAAGCCTCCGGGGAGCCTGGGCCGCCTGGAAGAGCTGGCGGTGCAGTATGCGGCCATTACCGGCGAGATCCGTCCCAAGCTCCCTCGTGGAGCGGTGTTCACGTTCGCGGCCGACCACGGCGTGGCCGCGGCCGGCGTCAGCGCCTATCCGCAAGCCGTCACCGGCCAAATGGTCCTCAATTTTTTGCGCGCCGG
>FWWM01011132.1_pt1 | contig 15559 bp, 12 predicted proteins | sample 2228351 | NCBI WGS metagenome assembly FWWM01 (sample SAMEA103939774, study PRJEB20133) | metagenome | reverse complement strand
GCTTGATGCGTAATCCAGTTAAAGAACGCAAAACGGACTCATTGCGAAGGGCTCTGTGGATGTCTAACATCGTGTTCGGTGGGTTTTTGTGCAAATATCGTTATTTTAGAACAACTCTTTTTGATAAGGGTAATCCAAATAGGCGATGCCCTGCGGTCATATGAAGGCACATTTGGGTCGCTTAAAGAGGTAGCAAAGTTGACTACATTATCTTCATTTCTGACAGAAACAGGAAGGCCGAAGCCTGCTTTTTGATTTAACGTCTTTTGAGTGAATCTCGGCTCCTCATCGCTATATCGGGGGTCAGGGCGTTTGGGTTGCCGCAGTTTATACATTAGCCCACCGACCTCTTCCAGCGCCTCCTCCCACGTGTCATGCTTTTTTTTGCTCACCCAGATTTCTTTGCCTATTGTGCTGTAGCCCTTCGGAGAAGCCGTAGATTCTGGTACGCCAAAAAGTCTCTGTACCGTTTCCAGGCCATTCCGCAGGAAAGCCGCTACGTCCTCATGGGGGGAAAAAGAAATACCCTCCGGCAGTGCAAATCCTTCGCTGGCAGTAACCTCAAATGCCCCTGCGCCGCGCCGCGCCCGCGTACCCAATGCGCCAAAGTAGGTTAGCGCCCAGAAGGCAGCAATGGCTTTCTGAAGGGCTTCAGTGTCTTCTCCCTTGCAGCGGAGCGTACTCGGAAAGGGAAATTGGCTGCGATACCTTTCTTCTCTGTATTGTGAACTGCCAGAATAAAGAGGAGATATTTCAGTCCCGCACCATTGTTAATCAAATCCCTTCCGGTAATAGTGTTGTTGTTAAGAGGGCCATGAGTTATACTCACCGATACTTTACTCTTTTCCTGGGTGGTAAAAACTCCTCCAAAGAGTCCTTCATCGTTGCGAAGCAGTCTAATGTGGTCTTCTCGTCCATTATCAAAGATCAAATGTCTGGCTATGGCTCTTTCCCAAAACCTCAGCGCTCCCTTCACACTGGGTGCGCGGAGTTCGGCTTGGTCGCTATCGGCGCCGCCGAGGAACATGGGGCTGATAGTGTGGCAATGGAAAGTGATGTGGTGAAACATAGTGGAGTTTTTCTAACGGTCAATGATTTCAGATTTCAGCACGCTGATTACGGCACTGCAAAATGGTTTGTACCTGCCCGTACTATCTTTTTGACATAATTTACTGACGATATCTAAGGCTGCCTCCTTCGAAATAAGAGATTTGGCTCCCGGGCTTGTGAATTTATCATAGGACATATCGTCAGACACCTTATACACGTATCCGTTAATTACTCTCGCTCGTTCTTCTTGGAAGATGTTGAGACCGAGGATTTCTATAGTTTCTTTAGCTTCTGCATCTTCATCATCCTGGGCAATGGCCTCGCCTTCCAATGTGAAGACAATTCTTTGTTCACAGTCCGGATCATGCGGTGTTACTCCTATCAATTTATCGCCTTTTCGCGCATTGCAAGTTTGCAATCGCGAGGGCTTGCGTCGCCCACCTGCACAGGAAATGGCTAAGTTGGCGTACTCCAGCGTTAGTTCAGGATGTGCACTCTTCGGGTGTATGTGTTCGATATCCAGCGGATCTTCTGCCAGATGCTCAGGCTTGGTCTCCTCAACGTCCTTCAGGGGCAGATCTGTGCGCTTAAATACCCGATTGCAATAGCAACAGAGCCAGCCCTGTTCTTCGAGCAAGCATCTTTTCAAGTACTGTTTGGAATAGTAGGAGATGCCTTCATCGGTGGATGTGGGCGGTGAGGAGGGAAGTAAATCCCACAGCGACCTACCTGCATTTTTGACGCCCAAGACGCCGTCAATCCTTTCTTTCTCCTGCTCTTTCCATTGGGTAAATCCCTCTGGTTCAGGCATTTTTTCAATGTATTTCATGGGTGGACGATAGCTTTCTGATGTAAAATGGCTTCCAGTTCCAAAAATTCCGGTGAAGGCTCCTCAGCTTTTTCCGAAAATTTTCTCCTAAGTTCCTCAAGTTTATCCTCTGCTTCTTTCAATTGGCGCCGTGCGATAAGCTTGAAAATTTCGGAATATTCACTTCTCAGACTGCTGCTGGGCACATCCATCAGTTGACTGGCAATGATGGATAAGTCTCTACCGTAGGTGGATGGAGCCTGAAATGCTTTCCCATCTTCAATCAGCACGATTTTGCGGCTTGATATGCCGCTAAGCAAAAGCGGGCTGTGTGTGCTTACAATGAATTGCACTTTTGGGAATAGGCGCTGCAATTTTTCAAGTACGGATTGCTGCCATGCTAAGTGCAAATGCGCATCCAGTTCATCCACCAGCACGATGCCGAATCCTTCGCGCAAGGGGTCTTGGCTGTCGGGATTGGCCAGGATGAGGCGCAGGGCTATCTGTGTGGCCAAGACGAAGAGGTGCCGCTCGCCCGAAGAGAGGCGGGCCACCTCCACAGTAACGCCTTCAGGCCTATCCGGAGTGATTTTTTTGATGATCACCTCTTTTTGGGGAGAGCGGTAGTCCACTTCAAGTTCCTGATAGGTGGTCTGTTCGTCGCTCAGCAGTTGGGCCACGCATTGGCGCACCTGTTCCAGTATTTGATCTGCCTTCTCGAGATAGCCCTTGTGGCGGCTGTACAGTTCGTAGGTGCTGCGTCGGTCGAACCAGTAATAGAACCGGGAGAAGCCCGTCGCTTGCGGGTTCAGGGCATCGGCGTACAGGTCTTCAGCCCGTTGAGCAGTGGTGTAGGCTATGTCGTCAGCCTCGTCGGGCATGCGAATCGGTGGTGTGCTGAGGTCATTGCCAGCCTCGGCGCTGTAGTAATACAGAACGGGCAGCGGTTCCAGGTCAGTCAGATAGGGCAGCGAGTCCTCCGCCAAGTGTTTGAGGGCATCAGCAGGGGTGAGGGAGCTTAGCGATACGACCGGTTTGCTTTTGCCGATTTCATAGACGATCTCGAAAGTAACGCGCTCCTCGTGCTCCACCGTTTCTGTTTGGCCCCTTTCGTCTTCTTCCCGCTCGTACCACCGGAAGCCCACCTCCAGTGCGGCAGTTATCTTGGCTTTGGGCGTTCCGTAGCGCACATCCTTGTGGCTCAGTCGGCGGGGTAGTTCCTTTTCGGGCAGGAGCGGTAGCTCGTTGAGCCACAGCGACAGCCCTCCGGCAGCAGCATCCAGCACAGAGGTTTTGCCACCGCCATTGCGGGCCACCAGTACGGTGAGGTCTTCCTCTATGGGGATGGTCGTGTCCTCAAAGCCGCGGAAGTTTTCGAGGTGCAGGCTTCGCAGTCTGATATCGGTGATCATGGCTTGTGCGTGTTGCTGGCGTGGAGAATGCGGTTTCTGAACTCCTCCTGCAGCGAAAGGCTCACTTGATGTATGTTTCGGTCCGGCAGGGTGTTAAGCGTAGTAATGACAGGGCGCAGGCTACCAGGCACCACACTGACGTAGATGGGCGAGGCGAAGCGCCCTTTGAAGGCATGTCCCAGCGATACATCGTAGCCGCGACTGCTGCGCAGGTCATGCGTGGTCTGGCTTATGTGAAGTAATAATCCTTCCCTCGGCTTGCCCAAATGAATGTAACGCACCCAGCCAAATGGGGCCTGCTGGCCCTGGTAGGAGATGATGATGCGGTCTGGCTCTATGCTGTAGTGCGGTGTCAGCACAGATATGTGTCGGTATATGTGCTCTAATGTAACAGCCTCGTTGGGTACCGGCGGATCGTTGTCCCTCTGCCAAGAGCGGATATACACGCCACCCATACCGCGTCGTGCGCGTTTGCCCAATCCGCCCAAGAGGCAGGTAATATGAAAGAGCGCGATGAGTTTTTCGGTGTCGAATATGGTGGTTTTCGCGCCCTTTTCCTCCACTTGTACGCTGTATTTTTTGGGAATGGTAAATGTTATCTCGAACTCGCTTCCCTCCACAAAGGCACTTTGATACATGCCTTTATGAGGTACGAGCGGCTTTTTTTCCTTATTGGAGGAGAGCGTTTTGATGTGTATGGAAAAACTGCTACGCTGGCCCTCTCCTCCGAATATGGCCATTTCGCAGGTGCGCAGGCCAGCTTGCTCTACTACGGGTTTGCCCTCCTTGTTGCGCGTCATGCGGTCTTCTATGGGCAGATGGCCATTCAGGGCACGCCACCAAAACCTCAGCGCTCCCTTCAGGCTGGGTGGACGAAGTTCAACCTCTTCTTTGTCAGCTCCGCTGAGGAACATGGGGCTAATGGTGCAGCAGTGGAAGGTAATGTGCTGAAGCATGATGAAGGAAGGTCTTTGGTATTATGTCTGGATGGGTGGGCCTGAGGAAAAGGAGCTGGCTACTTCGGAAAAGTAGGATATCACATTGCTCCAGTGCATATCCGAGGTGGCGAAGCAAATGCCTTCCCCTCACAGGCGCGTGAAGCAGGCAACATTACAGGGGCGCTTTCGTATCTTTCCAGTTGGCATGTACATTAATTTTGTTGAAGCAAACATAGGTGTTCTTCAATAATACTCAAATCTCAAGCCGAAATTTTTGTCTTGCTGCATTTACACAGACCCCCTGACCGGCTTCAAGCTCTCCTGCGAGAACGTGCCCGTCCAATTTGACAGCGTCTTCTACTACATCCGCATTCGCGACCGGGCGGGCCATTTCAGCAATCAGATTGCCACGCCTAAGATCAGGTTGATTTGCCGGCAATGAGGTGGGTGTTGTCTCATTCTATGGAGAAAAAAGAAAAGTACGTCTGGCCGTAATGCCGCACGTCGGTAATGCGCGGATGGTGAGAAAAATCGCGCTGCGGATTGTGCTCCAGAACAAAAAGACCGCCGGGCTTCAAAATGTCCGCATCCAGGATCTTATCGGGAAGGGTCTCCATGGCAGGCAGGGCATAGGGCGGGCCGGCGAAGATGTAGTCGTACTGTTCGGCCGTGAACTCGATGAAGCGGAACACATCCATTTGATAGATTTTCAAATGGGCCTCAATGCCCAAGCGAGCGGCCATTTGGCGCACGAAACGCACACAGCCGGGAAACTTGTCCACATAGGTAGCGTCGGTGCATCCGCGTGAGATGAACTCGTAGCAATGACTGCCCGTGCCACCGAAGAGGTCGAGCATCTTGGTCGCCTCGAAGTCTAAGCGATGCGTCAGGATGTTGAACAGGGCCTCTTTGGCAAAGTCTGTTGTAGGGCGCGTGGGCCAGTGGGTTGCTGGCGGCTCGAAGCGCCGCCTTTTGAATTTTCCTCCAATAATTCGCACGGCAACTCAGAGGGCTGAGAGGCTCATTAGGTCAAAGTAACAGTGGGCGGGCAGCACAGTGGTAGCCTCCTGTGGGAGCCTCCAGTGTGCTGGTGCCTCAGCAAAGCGCACATCGCGCACGTAGGCGAAGATCTTTCGGTAAAGTTCCGACCCTGGCATGATGCTACCTGTCAGCCAAAGGGGTATTTGCGCTGGGTTGAGGCGAAACTGGTCATAGGCCAAGAGGGTGTAGTAGAGCAGGTCGTTGGGCGTTTCGAAGGCGAAAGTATTGTAAAAGAGCAGGTTTTGGCGCTCTAATACGACTACCTGCACCAATTGGTGGCGCACGTTGGCCAGCACTGTGTGTTCTTGGCGTGTGCTGAGTTCGCGTGCCGTAAGCAATAGCCCTGTTGCCGCATGGCGCAGGCGCGCTCCTGGGAATAGACCTTGTAAAAATCGGGCGTGAGCGCGCTCTGTGGCGAAGACCAAATAGGCGTCCCAAGGCCGAAGTTCTTCGCAGGCGTAGGCGTAGTCGCTCGGTTCGAGCAGCAGCCGGAAATAGCCCGATAGGTCGCCGTGTCGGAAGAGACGACGCGGTACCAGGGTGATATTAGGGTGAAACAGAAAGCCCTGGCGCTGCCCAAAAGGCAGATGCCACACGGGCGATGACTCCAGCAGTCGCTGCACATGTGGCTCGATACGCCAAAAAGCTGCCCCTGGCTCAGAGTAATCGCGCTGCACCGCTGCCAGCACTTCGCCGCGCGCGTCCGTAGCCATATAGGCGACCCTATCTGACCCTATCACCACCCATAGGGTGCAGGAGGGGGCCAGTTCTGCTGTGAGGCGGCCGTCTATCCAGTCTACCGTATGCGAACTCATGGCTCCGAAGTGCGGGCTTTTTTACTTTTGGGGGCTAAAGATGCGGCAAATTGCCGTGTTCGTGGTAATGCGGTGAGGGCGGCAGCTTCTTTCCCAAATGCCGACCGGAGCCAAAGGGCCGACGGCTGAGGCGCGACAGTGAGGAAATGAGCCGCATCATTTGACCAACTGGGCCAACACTTGGCGAAGGCGCAGAGGGTCGCTTTCCCACACGAACGGCTCTAAGCCGGGCAATGTTACTGCGGCCGAATATGGAGCGGCGGCGCGTCGCTTGGCGCTCAGATGGAAAGCTGTGGCGCCTGTTTCTTCGGCAATGGCCCGCACGTTTTCGGCCGAAATACCGCCACCTGGCATGATGTCAATGCGCTTGGCTGCTTGCGCTACCAAGGAGCGCAGGGCGGCGCGGCCTTCGTAGGCCGTAGGAGCCTGCCCGGAGGTGAGTACCCGCTCGAAGCCCAGTGCAATCAACAGCTCCAAGGCTTCGGCAGCGTTGGGCACGAGGTCAAACGCCCGGTGGCAGGTCAGGCCCATGCCCTCGGCCGCCTCGGCCATGGCGCGCAGCTGCTTTTCGCACAACCGCCCTTGAGCGTCCAGGGCGCCTACTACCACGCCATCAGCACCGGCTTCATGACACAGGGCTATATCGCGCAGCATAACCGACAGCTCTCCGTCGGTGTAATGAAAGTGTCCCTCACGTGGTCGGATGAGCACGTATACGGGGATGCTCAGACAAGCGCGCACGGCCTGCAGGAGACCTAACGACGGCGTCAGGCCGCCCACCTCCAAGCCCGTGCACAGCTCTATCCGGTGTGCACCGGCTGCTTGAGCGGCCAGAGCCGAAGAGAGGGTAGCGGCGCAGACTTCGAGGGTGTACATAGTTGAAAGCGTGATTGCCATTTTAGCGGCCCGCATTATTGCGCCAACACGCCAGCGCTCCACAGCAGGCCTGCCTCGGTCTTCCGATAGAGGGCCATCAGCTTCATGTACTTGATCTGGGCATCGAGCCACTGTTGCTCGCGCGTGTTGATGAGGAAGACAGAGCTCTCCCCAAAGCGAAACTTCTCGTACTCGCCATCCAGCAGCGCCCGGTAGTTGAGCGCAATGCCGCGGAAGAGGTTCACCTGGCCAGCCAACGTGTTGATTTCGTTGAGATACTGCTGCGTCTTGTTTTCAATTTCCAATCGCTTTTGGGCCAATTCGAGGTTGTTTTGGGCAATTTTGATTTGAGTCACTTGCCAGTCGCCGCGCGCTTTGCGGTTGAGGATAGGATAGCTAAACTGCAGGCCCCATTTAACGTCATTGGCTAACACCTGAGGCCCTTCGACGCCTGGGGTAGAGAAAAATTGCCAGCCATTGCCGAGCAGCTGGTAGGTCAGGTCGAGTTGGGGCTTTCGCTTTTCCACCTTAAGGCGGCGCTCCACTTCGAGGGCGCGGAGTTTGGCGTCGTAGGCGCGCAGGATGGGGTGCTGTGTCTGGGCCTGCTGTAGCAGATCGCGGGCCGTGGCCTCGGTGGGTGGTTGGTAATTGCCCGCCATGAGTATTTCGGGCGGGGCGGGTATGCCACTAAGGCCAGCGGGGTCGCCATTAGGCCCCCACAGGAAGTTGGTCAGGGCGATGGTGGCGTTTTGCAGGTCAACGCGGGCAAAATTGACATCGAGCAGGCGGTTTTGCACCTGGATGAAAGCTTCTAATGTGTCTATAGCTGGCTTGTCGCCCTGCAGGAAGCTTTCCACAATACCTTCGTATCGGATCTGTGCTTGGCGCAGCGCTTCTTCGTAGATGCTCAGGGCATTTTGGGCAAAGGTCCAATCCCAATATACCTTGGCCGCGTCGAAGAGCAAGTCGTTGAGTAGTGCGGCGCGTTCGGCTCGGCCTTGGTCGAGACCCACTTGGCTAATCTGCAGCTCGGCGCGTCGGTCGTCAATGAAGAGGCCGCGCCCCAGCGTCCATATTAGCCCTGCCGCCACTTGGCCTTGTTCGGGCAGATTGCCCTCGGGGTTGACGAATACCCCGCTGGCGCGGTTGTAGTTACCCTTCAGCTCTATGCCCAGCCAAGTGGGTACCTTGACGCCTGCTTCCGAATACAGGAAGTATTGCTTCCCGTTAAATTGCTTGCCGCTCCAGTCGCCGTAGAGCTTAGGGTCGAAGCCTCCGCGGGCGCGAAGCAGCTCCGCCTGGGCGCGCTCTACTATTAGGTCGGCTTGTCGGGCCACGGGGTGCTGCTGCAGCACCACAGCTCGGAAGCTGGGCCAGTCCCAGTATGGCGAGGCTTGGCCTTCCAGCCTTTGGGCGCAGGCCCCGAGGCACAGGAGTGAGAGAAGAAACAGGCGGCAGGGCATGGGCGCGGGTTACTTGACTTTCTTAATGGGAGCTTTGGGCAAAAGTCCGTCGTCTTTCTTGTCGTCTTTTTTGTCGTTCCACTCGTAAAGGTCGGGCGGGAAGCCGTTGAGGATCCGCCACAGTTCATACCATACGGGCACCACGTTGAGCAGGGCAATGCCGCGTGCTCCGCCGCCGACCTGCAGCGCCGTAGGCCAGGGTTCGCCAGATGGGTTGGGGGCCACCAGTATGCGGAAACGGCCATTTTCGCTGATGTTGCGGTCAATGGCCACCACTTTGCCCGGGAAAGTGCCCACGGATACGCCCGGCCAGCCGCTGAAGAAAAATGCCGGCCACCCGTCGAAGAGGAAGCGCACTTGGTTGCCGGGTTTGATAAGCGGCAGGTCCACTGGCCGAATGAACATCTCCACGGCCAGCTGATAGTCAGCGGGCAAGATGCTCACCACCGCTTCGCCTTCCTTGACTATCTCGCCCACACCTGGCGTGATGGCCTGTACTACATATCCGTCTTGCGGAGCGGTAATATAGTAGAAGGCTGTGCGGCGGCTGTAGTTCTCGCGGTCAATGCGCAACTTATTGACGGCGGCCTGCGCGTCGTACTTCTCCGACAGGGTGCTGAACTTATCGCTCTCTGCCTTGGCTATCTTGTTATCGTATTCATTGCGCGTCAGGTTCAGATCGGTGCGCAGGATGTCGAGCTCTGCCAGGCTGGCAGCCAGTTTATTTTCTGCACTGATGAGCTTGGCCTCGCTCTCTTGCAGCTTGGCGCGCTTTTCTTCGAACTCTGTCAACGACTTAAGGCCGCGGTCGTAGAGGTTCTTCACGCCGTCAAACTGGCGGCGGGCTATTTGGATTTCCACTTTGGCCTGTTCCACCACTGCTCGGTCGGCCTCTATTTTCAGCTCTGTCTGGCGGATCTTGTTGTTGATCTGCTGGATTTTGTTGTCTCGCTCGCGCTTCATAGCCTCTATTTGGGTCTCCAGCGCCGCCACTTTGTTTTCGTAAGAAACAATAGCGCTCTCCTTGGCCTGTACTTGGTTGGAGACGCGTTGCACGATCTCGGGGTCGAAGTATTCGGCCTTTACCTCCGAAATGCGCACGATGGTGTCGCCGACTCTGACGAACTGCCCTTCCATCACATACCACTCCTCTATTCGGCCGGCAATGGTGGAATGCACCGTCTGGGGGCGATGCTCCGGGCGCAACGTGGTTACGCGCCCTGTGGCCTGGATGTTTTGCTGCCAGGGCAAAAAGAGAATGATGAGGAAAATGACTAGTATCGTCAGCAGCAGCCTGCGGGCAATAAAATGCCAGCGCACGATTTGGTTGCGCTTGGGCGACTGCAATTCTTCCAAGTCGCGCTTACACTCTACCACATTGTCAGATATTCCCAGCATAGGTCAATCGGTTTTAATTTCCTTCTATAAAGTCCGACTTGGAGCGGAAGATACGCTCATAATGCTCGGATTTCTCTACTTCCTCAAAGGTGCCGTCAAAGATGACTTCTCCTTCGCGCAAGACGATGATGCGGTCGCACAGCGAAGCCAGTAGAGGGTCGGCTGTGGCACAAACGAACGTCCAGCGGTTTTTGCGGTCGGTCAGCAGGCGCCCAATGACGAGGCGATCGCGGAAAGTCAGGTTGCCCAGCGGCTCTTCCATTACTAACAGGTTAGGCTCCGTAATGATAGCGCGGGCAATGAGTATCTTGGTGATAGTGCTCCGCGGGATATTGCCCCCACTGGGCAAGAGCTCCGTTTCTAACCCCTTGGGGCTTTTGCGGATAAATTCCGTCAGGCCCACCTTTTCTGCCATTTCCAGCACGCGCTGGACAGGCACAGAGCGCCGACCCAGAGTAATATTGTTCAGAATAGTACCGCTGAAAATATCTTCTTGAGAAGAATAGTCTCCGATGTGCTCGCGCAAGCTGCGCAGGTTAATGCTCTGCTTAGGTAGGCCATTGAACAACAGCATCCCTGAAAAGTCGCGCTTCGTTACGGAGAGCACATCCATGAGCGTACTCTTGCCTGCACCCGGATAGCCTGTAATGGCCACGCGTTCGCCCGGCTTAATGGAAAAGGTGAGGCCCTTGAGCACTGGCTCCGGAGCGTCGTCATACTGATAGGAGAGGTTGCGCAGCTCTACGCTGAAGGGTTGGGGGCTGTCGCAGAAGTCTTCCACGCGTACGCCGTCTTCTCGCTCTAAGGGCAAATCAGATACCTGACCTATTTTTTCTGTTGCTGTCAGCACGTCGTAGCCCGTCTCGTGCAGCAGGATAAGCTTCTCCACCGAGTCCACAATAAAAATCACCAGTATTTCCGCAGCCACAAACTGGCCTATGTTGATCTGGTTATCCATCACCAAAATACTGCCCAGCACCAAATAGATGCCCAACACCAGAACGCGGAAAATGACGCTGGTGCTAAACTGCATCAGCAAAATCCGCCACAGTCGCGAGCGCGCATCTAAGTACTTCATCACTAGGCCATCCGTGTACTCGATAGGAAAGCGGTTTTCCCCGGCCAACTTGAACGTCGTTGATACGCGGCTCACCTCCTCTAACCAATGTACCAATTTGTACTTGTACTTCGACAACTCCAAACTGGCTCGCAGACCTAAAGGAACAGTCCACCGAAAAAGCAACACCAGTACGCCTATGAGCAGTAGCGATGACAGCACAAAAGTCGAATGGTAAAACGATAACAATATCAGGCTGAAGAAGATCTGGAGCACCGCTGTACTCCCTTCCAGCAGGATCTTGGGTACTCCTTTCTGGATGGTCATCGTGTCAAAAAAGCGGTTGACCAATTCCGGCAAGTGCTCTTTGCGCAACGCCTCCAAATTGAGCCGAGGAATGCGAACGGCAAACTCAATGGCAGCATCCGTGAACACCTGCCGCTGCATATGCTCCAAAATGGACAGTTGTAACAACTTCAGCAACCCTACAAACAGGGCACCCAAGACCACAACCGCCACTAGCAACATCCATGAAATGGAAATAGCCCCACCCGCTATCAGCCCGATGATGGCCTGGATGCCCAAGGGCAACGACAGGCTCACAAGCCCAGAGATCACCGCGTAAAACACGATGAAGCGCAATTCCCGCCGATATTTGGACAAAAGCCTGATAAACCGACGCGCCGGAGTCAAGGTGTTTGTTTGTTCTAAAGCCATTTATTTTAGTAAAGCGTCGTCTTGTATTTCAAGGGCATAACAACGGCTTTCCCAGCACCTGGTTTAAGCCTTTGACGCAGCGAAATGTTTTTTTGGGCAAATGGCCAATTTATGCCCGGCTCCCTGCCACTGTTTTTGGTCCTGTCATTCTCCATGTTTTTGTTGTCCGATGGCAAAGGGTACCATTTTACAGAGCGGATGAATGATGAATGATGAATGATATTTTCCAAAGTGCTCGCAGAGCCTGCTATTTTGAAGTAAAAAGTGATAAGTGAAGAGTAGAACCGGCCACTTTCTCTACCGCCATTGCCTTTCTTACCTCCGTTTTTTTTGGGGGTGAAAAAACGGCTGCCGGCTTCGGAGCGGCTGCTGCGGGCGTAGTAGTTGGGCGCGCGGCTCCTGTTTGGCCTCGGGCGTGTTTTCGTCCCGCTTTCGGGCCTTAATAATGGCGAAACAGCGGCCTACCGCCTCCGCGCCTGCAAGCACGGCGCCTCTCTGATACCGATACGCCGTTATTAAGACCCCAGGGCGAGACGGGCACATGCTCAGGCCCAAGCCGGATCCGCAAGGGCAGGTGCGCCAAAAGGCCGAGCGAAGCGCCGAGGTCGTTTTTTCCAAAAAACGGCCCCCGGTGAGGACGGTGGCGTGTCAGTGTCGGCGTGACTCGAAGTCACACTTAGTCAAAACCCTTTCAAACCGTCCGAATAACGCCTCCCTCACGGGCGGGTAAATACGGCCGCCCCCAAATAAAGACCATCCGCCGCCCGAACTACAAGGGCATAATGACCAGTAGGCAACGGCGACACATCCAGCACCCAGCGTCCTTCCGGGCTGAAGGTTACCCCAGTGTGCTGCATGATGACCTGCCCTAACGCATTGAACACGACTACCTCCGCGCTGATGGGCACCTCTGTACCGCTCAGCACCACATTCAGCTGCTGCCCTGCTGGGTTAGGAAAGAGCACCAGCTGCCCTTGGCGCCGCGCGGCCTCACCGGCCGATACGCTGTTCAGGACTGCGATGTTCTTCTGCCCTACGTTCGAGCAGCCGTCGGCAGTGGTAGCAATGAGCCACACCCGATACACGCCTTCCGCCGAATAGGTGGCGGTGGATTGCGCGGCGGTGCTCGTCTGGCCATTGCCCAGTATCCAGAACCACGACACGGCCCCAGGCGTCTGGTCGGTGAATGTTACCTCGCCGCTGCCGGGCAAAAACACTGTATCGGCCGAGCTGGCAAACGACACTGCAGGCGCCGCACCGGGCTTTACCTGAATGGACACTGGCGTGCGCCCGCATACCGATGGCACCTCTATTTCCCAATCGAAGAAGTAGTAGTAGTTCAGCGTCGTGCTGGCTCCAGAGGAGTTGCGCCCCGAAGTAATGCGAACCACGCCAGGCACTGTGAATGGGTAGCCCGAAGCGCCGAAGGTGTGCCGCAGAGTGTTCGTGCCGGCCAGTACCAGCGCCAAGTTCTCACCCTTGGGCACGTTGAAGTTCAGGCTTACGCGCTGCTCGCCCACTTGGGTGATGACCAGCGGCCGGCTGCTCAGGGTATTGCCGTCGCGGTCGAGCAAGCGCACGGTGCGCACTCCCGTTTGGTCGGCGTATATCTTCACTGTGCGCAGCACAAAGGGCTTTTCCGCATTGAAGATCAGCCCACCGTCCAAGCTGTTGAGGGTGTTGGTAGCCCCCGAAAGGCTTGGGCGCCCCACTTTGTAAAATGCCCAGCGGCTGACAAAATAGGTGGTATTTTGCGTCAGCGGCGGCGTCAGGAAGTACTGCCCTACGGCCGTGGGCGACAGCACTGTGCCCGACGTAAACCACGTGGCTTCCTCTTCCGGCTTCAGCGCGGGGGTGTGTTCCAGCAGCACCTGCGCGCCCGAGCACACGGGCTGCTGCATAAGCACCTCCGCCCCCGAGTACGCCTCGTCGGCCATTTCGAAGACGCGTTTGAAGCGGTTGTTCAGCGGGCGGTCGTCGGGTGCGCCATTGGGCTGGTGCAACTCCACCACAAAGGTGTGCTCTCCAGGCATCACGCCCTCTAATGGCGGCAGCGCCACGGTCGTGAACGCGTCTGGCTGGAGATTGCCCACCCAAGAGAACGACTCCAGCGGCTGGCCCTCCAAACCGTAGCGAATGTCGAGCGACTGCACGGGGGTCTTGCCGGCGTTCTCGAAGGTTACAGAAGCTGTTACATGCCCCAAGCACTGGCCGCTGACCTGCGCGTTCACCGTCAGCACGTCCAGGTCGGCTGCAGCTGGCGGCACCGGCGTGTGCCCCTGTTGCAGCAGGTAGTTGTAGGCCGCTTCCAGGTCTATCAGACCGCGGCCGTAGGTGTTGTCTTCGCCCGGTATGCCCAGATCGGTGGCGGAGAAGTACAGCGCCAGTTTGAGCTGAATGCCCGACAGGTTCGGGAAGGCCTCGCGCAGCAGCAGCATGGCGCCGGCCACATGGGGAGCGGCCATGGAGGTGCCGTCAAACGACTGGTATCCCGTGCCCGGCACTGCCGAACGTATCGCCACGCCGGGCGCCACCACCTCCGGCTTGATGGCCAGCGAACCCAAGCCGCCACAAGGGCTTGGCCCGCGGCTCGAGAAACTGGCCGCCAGCAGGTTAGAGGAGCTGATGGCCCCCACCGCAAAGGTGTTCACCAAGTCCATGTTCATGGCCGCCCCGGAGTCCACCGTGCCGTTATTTGGGCCTTGGTTGCCTGCTGCCCACACGACGCCGATGCCCGCCGCCTCCAACGCGTTCAGGGTGGCAATGGCCACCGAACTGCCGCAGAAGAATGGGCTTGCGCGCCACGAGCAGTTCACCACATCGGGCTGGTCGGCCGTGGTGGTGGGGTCGCCATCGGGGTTCAGTGCCCATTCCATCGTAGCCACGTTGCTGAATACCGTCTGCGTGAAGGAGGAGGCGCAGCCCAGGTCACTCCCCACCGGAAACTGCATAGGCCCGCCCATCCAGTGCGCGTTGAAAGCCACGCCGATGGTGTCGTTCGTCAGCCGGTCGAGGCCACACACGATGCCCGTTACGTGTGTGCCGTGCTCGGCGCAGTCTTCCGGATACCTGCTGCCGTGCCACGCCTGCGACTTGGGCACCTGGTGGCCCCAGTAGTTGTCGCGCATCGAGGGGTGGTCGGCGTCGTTGCCCGTATCAATGACCAGCGCCTTGCGCCCATAGCCCGTGTAGCCCAAGTTCCACATGAAGGGCGCCTTGATGGCGGCCAAGCCCGGCTCCTTGCCGTTTGGCCCCGCGGCCGCCGGCTCTCGGCGCACCGGCGCCATGATTTCCACCGGCGCATTCCACATGACCTCTCCTACTTCGGGCCACTCCGCTATGCGCCGCAGGGCCGCCGCGTTGGCGCGTACGTAGATGGCGTTGACTATCCACAGCCGGTGGATGCTGCCCGGCTCCGCGCCGATCAGCTTGGCCAAGCGCTCCACCACCGCCGGCTGTGTGGCCGCTGCCTTGGCCTGCAGCTGTGTAATTGCGCTGTAGGAGCGCTCCGACAAAGGCCTCTGGCTCGCCTCAAAGGCCACCAGCAGCCCGCGCGTGTCCACCTGGTCGGCCAACACCACTATCGCCTCTTGCAAGGCTATTGGATCCGCCTCCATGCGGTGCAGCAGCGCTTCATCTATCTTGGCCGACTGCGCCCGCCCAACCGAAAGCGCAAAACCTGCCGCCAAAAACAACACAACGGTGCGCTTCCGCCTCAGCATCAGCGCAGAAAAAAAACATCCTAACATACGCACTACAGGTATTCAAGTGTGAACAGATATTGGCCCTAAACCACATGGCAAATGTAGCGCCATCGCCCATGATGCATACCCAAGCGAACAGCAGTTATGGACCGCAGCAACAACAGCCTAATCCACCCCCCGCCCAATCGCCGGCGCCAAGATTCCATCCTCGCCAGCGGCGGCCTGTCCGATGTTCGTCTGCGCGGAGGCTGCCGCACTCCGCTGGACTCCATCGGACAGG
>FWWM01011131.1_pt1 | contig 15560 bp, 13 predicted proteins | sample 2228351 | NCBI WGS metagenome assembly FWWM01 (sample SAMEA103939774, study PRJEB20133) | metagenome | reverse complement strand
TCGAAGTGGGCATGACCGGCGTCTTCCTGGCGCAGGATTTGTTCCTGTTCTACATCTTCTGGGAATTCACCCTCGTCCCGATGTACTTCCTGATCGGCATCTGGGGTGGCCCGCGCCGCCTGTACGCTGCGGTCAAGTTCTTCCTCTACACGATGGCCGGTTCCATCCTCATGCTGCTGGCTATCTTGTGGCTGGGCATCAACCAGGGTACCTTCTCTGTGCCGGAGATGACTGCCAAAGGCGCCATTCCGGGGAACGTCCAGTTCTGGCTGTTCCTGGCCTTCACCGCCGCCTTTGCCATCAAAGTCCCCATGTGGCCGCTGCATTCCTGGCTGCCGGATGCCCACGTGGAAGCGCCCACGGCCGGCTCGGTCATCCTGGCGGGCGTCCTGCTCAAGATGGGCACCTACGGCTTTCTGCGCTTCAACATCCCGCTCTTCCCCCAAGCGGCGGTGCAACTGGCGCCCTGGATCGCGCTCTTTGCCACCATCGGCATCCTGTACGGCGCGGCCGTCTCCTACGCCCAGGCCGACGTCAAGAAACTGGTTGCCTATTCCTCGGTCAGCCACCTTGGATTCGTCATGCTTGGCATGTTTGCGCTCAATGCTCAGGGCGTCGCTGGCGCCATCCTGCAAATGATCAATCACGGCCTGAGCACGGGCGCATTGTTCCTCCTGGTTGGCATGATCTACGAACAGACCCACACCCGCGAGATCAAGGTCTACGGCGGATTGTGGAAGATCACCCCGGTCTTCGGCTCCATCATGCTCATCGTGGCGCTCTCCTCGATGGGTCTGCCCGGCCTGAACGGCTTCGTGGGCGAGTTCACCATCTTGCTGGGCGCCTTTGGCTCCAAGGCCATTGGCAGCCCCTGGTATGCCGGCTTCTCGGCGGCGGGCGTCATCATGGCTGCCATCTACATCTTGTACATGTTCCAAAAGATGTTCCTGGGGCCTGAAGGCTCCATCGTCGAAGAGGTCAAGCATCACGGACACGCCCTGCGCGACCTGAACTGGCGCGAGATCGTCACCATCGTCCCGATTTTAGTCTTCATCTTCTGGATCGGCCTATACCCCAAGCCCTTCTTCGACCTGATGGGCCCTGCGGTCGAGAAACTCGTCTCCGCGTTGGTGATCCCGTAGTTATCTCCCTCACCCCACCCCTCTCCCTGAGGAGAGGGGCAAGAAGGTGAGGGGTGGAGAAGTTATGATCCAAGTAACCCAAGTTGATTTCTACGTTTTGCTCCCGCTCATCGTCCTCACGGCCTGGGCCTGCGTGCTCCTGCTGGTAGACCTGTTCATCCCCAAAGGTCGCAAATGGCTCACCGCCTTGCTGGCCGCCTTTGGGCTGGCGCTTTCCCTGGGTCTCACCCTCTCCCAGGCCGGGCAGGAGAACACCGCTTTCAGCGGCATGGTCGCGCTGGATGGCTTCTCGGTCTTCGTCAACGCCTTGCTGTTGCTCTCCGGGCTGCTGGGCGTGGCGCTGGCCTACGGCTACCTCAAGCGCATGAACATCGAACGCGGCGAATATTACACCCTCATCCTGTTCAGCGTGGGCGGCATGATGCTCATGGCGCAGGCTGTTGACCTCATCATCCTCTTCCTGGCGCTCGAACTACTCTCCCTGCCGCTGTACGTACTGGCCGCCTTTGCCCGCCCCAAGGCGGACTCGGAAGAATCTGGCCTCAAATACTTCCTGTTGGGCGCCTTTGCTTCGGGATTTGTGCTGTATGGGATCGCGCTGATCTTTGGCGCGACTGGAACCACTGCCTTGAGCGGCATCGTGGCTTCTTTCGCTTCGGGACTACGCTCCAGCCTGCTCCTGACCATCGGCGCCGCTCTCGTCCTGGTGGGACTCGGCTTCAAGGTGGCGGCGGTTCCCTTCCACATGTGGACGCCCGACGTGTACCAGGGCGCGCCCACCTCGGTCACCGCTTTCATGGCGGCCGGCGCCAAGATCGCCGGTTTCGCCGCCCTGTTGCGCGTCTTCGCCACCGCCTTCCCCTCCCTGGCCGTGGACCTGACGCCCGTGCTGTGGGCGCTCTCGGCGCTGACGATGGTGGTCGGCAACCTGGTCGCCATCGCGCAGACCGACATCAAGCGCATGTTGGCCTACTCCAGCATCGCGCACGCTGGCTACATCCTGATGGCCTTCGTGCCGTATGGCAACCCAAACGTGGCCCCACATTCCATTGCAGCAGGGTTGTTCTACCTGGCGACCTATGCCATCACCAACTTCGGCTCCTGGGGCGTGGTCATTGCGATGGAGAAGGCCGACCCTTCGATGAACTCAGGGCAAGGGGCGCGCGGGCTGGCTATCCGCGATTACGCCGGTTTGGGCAAAAAATACCCCGTCCTGGCTGCGGCCATGACCGTCTTCATGCTCTCGCTGACCGGCCTGCCGCCCACGCTGGGCCTGGTGGGCAAGTTCTACCTGTTCCGCGCCGTCATAGATGGCGGCTACATTGGCCTGGCCATCATTGGCGTGCTGACCTCGCTCCTGTCTGCGTACTACTACCTGCGCGTTGTACTGACCATGTACATGCAAGACGGCGAACCGCAAGCCGAGCGTGAAGGTTGGCTCGATTTCACCTGGGGACTGTCGGCGTTGGTCACTGTGCTGCTCAGCCTGTTGCCTGCGCCGCTGTTTGCCTGGGCCAGTCAAGCAATGCTCAAGTTGTTCTAAAGGCGCTGCTCGAAACCAAGAGACGGTCACCCAACAGGTGGCCGTCTTTTTTGTGGCCCAACGTGGCGCAGGGTGGCGACTTGCGTTGAGGCTTTCACTCTGCGATCTCAGCGGTAAAACAACCTTTTTGCAGAGAGTATGTAACTGCCTACCCTCTCCAACAAGTCGGATTAGAATACACAGGATCGCCTTTCCATCGAGACAAAGAGCCATCCTTTCATCCTTTGCATCCTGTTGAATATCCTTTTCACCAGGCTTGATACCATGCAAAGCGCTGCCTGGTAGGTAGTGACGAGAGTATACTCATGAAGCGGCACAACACAGCCTTTGGGGCGGTTGCCTGGCGTCAACCTTACAATTCCCTGACAGCCTTTGCCCCTTTTGTCATCCCAAGTATGGGGGATTCAAAAAATGGTCATAAAAAGATATATTTTGAGAGAAATTTATGACCATGTCTGAAAGCATGGCACCCTCGAAAGGAGTATCTCATGAAATCCACTTACGCTTTGTTCATCGCTTTTGCGCTTGGGGCAATCCTGTTGTCTGCGTGTGGGCCTTCGGCGGCGCCGACTCAGGCTGCGCCGCCGCCCGTTGTCGAACAGCCGACCATCGCCCCTCTGCCCGCCACTGAGCCGCCGCCTGCCATCGTCGAACCCACTCAACCTCAGTATGCGCCCTTCTGCCAGGCGGCCCCAGCCGTTTGTGAACCGCCGAACATCGAGATGCGCGATAAGAAATATTGTGTGAAGAAACAAGTCTATGCCATCATGGCGGCTCCAGCAGGGACGACCTACGAGCCCATCGATCCGGGCCTTGAATGTTCCCATCAAATGACCTCTGACGGGACAATGAGAATCCAATGCAAACCGGACAAGGAACTTTGGTCATACCAACTCAAGGTCTGCAATAGCACTTGCTCCGCGCCCGCTCTGGTCATGGATACCGGTCAATGCCCGGCCGGCTACGGCTTCGATGCTACCAACCAATGCTGCGCGGCCCCGGCGGCAAGCGGTGGGGATGGTTGCACCATCTACAACGTCGAGGTAGGCGCTTGCTCGAACTAACAGCCAGGCGCGGCCCGTCCATAGGAGTACCACCTCCCTTTTTGGGCTAGTGTGATGGATTTGGCATATCCATGCAAGGAGCGGCAGAACCATGCCGCTCCTTGTTTTATTGCGCTGGTACATAGCGCGGCAAGCCGCAACCAAATGTACCGCCGACCTTTGTTCGGCATTGCCAGGCAAAGCCTGGCGGTACGACGAACACGTTACAGAATCTTCGCGATTGTGATAGATTTTGTAGAGCAATACTATAGTACTCATTCCCAAATCCGGATAAGTAGTCGCCAAATCCTGCTAAAATGGGGCAACGCCTCGCTTGAGCCTGGTTGGCGTTTTTTACCAGGATTGGCGCCAATGCAGGAGTGTCAATCACCTCTCTGAATTTGCACCGCTGGAGGTTCGTTACAAGCATGAAACGAATTATCGAAGGGATTACCCCCACCCCCCTCCTCGAAACGGTCAAGAACGTCTACGACGCTCTGCGCCGCCTGCCACAAGTTCCCGATGCTTACTGGCATCCCTGGAGGCGCGAGAGCCGGGCGCGCATGGCCGCTTACCACAACATCCATCGTGGTCAGCGTTGCTTCATCATCGGCAATGGCCCTAGCCTGAAACACACCGACCTGACTCGCCTGGAGGGCGAATACACCTTCGGCATGAATCGCATCTACCTGCTTTTTCCCGAACTGGGATTCGCCACCTCGTATTTCGTCTCCATCAATGATCTGGTTATCGAGCAATGTGCCGAGGAGATCGCTGGCCTGCCCATACCGAAATTCATTGCCTGGCATTCCAACCGTCACTTTCGGCGCTTTCCCGATGACATGATTTTCCTTTACACCACCTATACCGGCCCGCAATTTGCCTATGATATGACCCGTCGCATCTGGGAGGGCGCCACCGTCACCAATGTGGCCTTGCAACTGGCTTTCTACATGGGCTTCGAGCAGGTCATTCTGATTGGCGTGGACCATAATTTTGTCAGCCAGGGACAGGCCAACCAGACCGTTGTCTCCAATGGCGATGACCCCAATCATTTCGACCCGCGCTATTTTGGCAAAGGTTTTCGCTGGCAATTGCCCGACCTGGAGACCTCCGAAATCGGTTACCGCCTTGCGCGCCGGGCATACGAAAAGGCCGGCCGGCAGGTGCTGGACGCCACCGTAGGCGGCAAATTGACCTTATTCCCCAAAGTAGATTACAATCAACTCTTCTTAAGAAGTTACCAACCATGAACTTTTCTGCATTGGGAAATCTGATTGGCAGGCTGGTCCTGGTATTGCTTGCGCTGGCGGGCCTGCTGCTGATTTGGTTCTCCTTACAATCCTTCGAAAGCCTCTCTCCCCTCGTCAATTCGCTGGCAGCCGATGGGACACTCGAATCGTTCACCCCGCAACGTTTTGCCTTGCTGACCCTGCCTGTGGGCTTGCTGGGGGGCGGCTTGTGTCTCCTTTCTACCCTGGCGCTCGTTCACTGGTCGAAGACGTCTTCCCTGGCGCGCAGCCTGGCAGTAAACCTGCGGCAAGCCTGGCTGGCCCTATTGCAAGATGGAAAGGCCTTGTATGCCGACCTGCGCTGGCAGGGGCAGCCTATCCTGGACCGCTTTGCCATGCTGGGGATAGCCTTGCTGGCGGTTTTGCCCCGCCTGGCAAACTTGAATGCCAGCATTAGCCATGACGAGGCATACACGTACAATGCTTTTGCCTCTGGCTCGCTGTGGACGACCCTCTCCGATTATCACCTGCCCAACAATCACATTCTCCTCAGCCTGCTCATCAATATCACCGCTAAACTGATTGGTAACCAACCCTGGGTGCTGCGCATCCCGTCCCTTCTGGTGGGTGTAGCGATGATTCCGGTCGTCTATCTCCTCGCTCGGCGGCTGTACAGCCGTGAGACGGCTATCCTGGTGGCGGGCATGGTGGCCGTCTTTCCCAAACTGGTCGAATATTCGAGTGCGGCGCGCGGCTACATCTTGCTCGAATGGATTGCCCTGACTTTGCTTGGCCTGGCCGATTATGCGCGCACCCAGAAGAACCGCTTTGCCTGGTTGCTGTTGGCCGTTTTCTCGGCCCTGGGCTTCTTCACCATTCCCATCATGCTCTTTCCTTTTGGCGCCGTTTTCTTGTGGTTGTTTCTCTCGGCGCTGTTTGCAGATGTGGGCCAGTCCTATTTGTCGCGTTTCGACTTCCTGAAGAATTGGTTTTGGAGCGGGATGGGCGCAGTGGCCCTGACTGTCGTCTTGTATGCGCCGATTCTTCTCAAGGACGCCAATCTGCTCTTGAACAACCGCTTCGTCCGCCCTTTGGCATGGGAGGGCTACCCCTTCATCATCCTCGAGAGGTTGCTGGCTACCTGGAGGCAATGGACGGCCAACATCCCCGAATGGCTGGTGATAACGGGCGAGGTGGGGGTCGTGCTTAGCCTGGTCTTTCACCGCTGGATTGCTAGGCACAAGGTCCCTGTGCAGGCGGCTTTTGCACTGTGGATCGTGGCGATATTGGCCGTCAAACGTCCCAACGCCGAGCCAAAGGTGTGGTCGTTCCTGCTGGCCTTCTTGTTGATTTGGGCGGCGGCTGGCCTGGTGGAGTTGCTCAAGAAACTGCCTTTCCTGGCGCGCGGGACAGTTTTGAGCAAGGCCCTGTTGGTGGGGGTGATGGGCCTGCTGTGTGTGAACGATGTCTTGATCGCGCCCGCTATTCCCCAAAAATGGAACGACAAGAGCGGTCTGGAAATTGCGGTCGAATACCTGGGTTCACAACTCCAGGAAGGCGACCTGCTCATTGTGGGTGTCACCTACGCGCCGCAATTCTATTACCTGTTCAACCTGTACGATATTCCCATCCAGTACATTCGCCATGAGGGACCTTACCAGCGCGCCTTCATTGTCATCAGCCCGCGCGCCGGTGGGGACCTGGAGCAGGTGCTGAGTAAATTTGCGCCCCAGTCGCCTCCCCTCGACATGGACAGCCTGACGCTGATCAAAAAATTCGGCGCTTTCGAGATTTACCAGGCGTATGCCTCTACTTCCCTACCATGACACTGCCTCTGGTCTCGATTGTCACTCCTTCTTACAACCAGGCCGCTTTCCTCGAGCAGACCCTGGTCTCTGTATTCGAGCAGGATTATCCGAATCTGGAATATCTGGTGGTAGACGGCGCTTCCACGGATGGCAGCCTGGCTATCATCGAGAAGTATGCCGGGCGGCTGGCCTGGTGGGTGAGCGAAAAAGACAGCGGTCAGGCGGATGCCATTAACAAGGGATTGGCGCGTTCCAAAGGCGAGATCGTGGCCTGGCTCAATTCGGATGACATCTATCTGCCAGGGACGGTGGCAGCGGCGGTCAGAGCCTTGCAGGAACACCCCCAAGCGGCGCTGGTCTACGGCGATATGCTGGCGGTGGACGAAAACGGCCAGGTCATCAATCGCCTGCGCTACCGGCCGTTGCGCCTGACAGACTTGCTGTGCTTTCAGATTATCGGGCAGCCGGCCGTCTTCATGCGGCGGGAAGCGCTTGCCCGGGCCGGGCCTCTCGATCCCTCCTATCATTGCCTGCTCGATCATCATCTTTGGATTCGCATGGCCGCACAAGGTCCGATCTGGCATGTGCCGCAGATTTGGGCGGCGGCGCGCTACCATGCCGCCGCCAAGAACCGCGCCCGCGCGGCTGAGTTTGGGCGCGAGGCCTTCCGCATCCTGGCCTGGGCGCGGGAACAGCCCGATTTAGCGGAAGCAGTCCATCGTCAAGAAAGACGCGCGCGCGCCTCCGCCTGGCGCGTGGACGCGCGCTATCGGTTGGATGGCGGCGAGGTGGCCGAGTCGCTTGCGTCGTGGTGGCGCGCGTTCTCCCTCCATCCTCCAACGGCGCTGGCGCGCTCGAATTTGCTCTTTTCGGCATTGCTTGATATAACTGGCCTGGGGCGCGTTCGCGCTGCTCTCTTGAATTTGCGTCGAAGGCGGTGGACGGCATGAAGAAGTTTTCGATCTCACAAGTGCGTTTCGAGCGCGAGACCTGGCTGGCGCTATTGGCCTTTGGCGTGAATGTCTTTTTGGTGTTCAACGCCTTCCTACCCAGTCTGCGCGACCTGAATTTTTGGGATGAGGCAGTCTATATCAATACTGGGCGGCTGTTGGTGGAAGGCGAGTTGCCTTCCTTTGCCCGCAACCCGTTGATTGGCGTGTTGTATGGCCTGGCTTATCTGCCATTTCGGGAGGCGCCGTTGTGGATGGGACAGGGAGCAGCCATAGGGCGCATGGCGCTGTTTGCGCTGATGTGGTGGGGCTGTTACCTGGCGGCGCGTGCCTTTGGGCGGTTTGTTCCTGCGCTGGCGACAGCCGGCTTTCTGTTGGTGTTCCCCGTCCTGCCGGAGATACTGGTCAACCCTAGCGATGCGCTGTTTGCTGCCATGTCTGGATTTGCGTTCTGGCAGACCGCGCGTTTCTGCGACACACGGGCGACCCGCCACCTGTGGGGCGCTTCCTTCTTCCTGGGGCTGGCGGCTCTTTCCCGAAACGATGGCTTGCTTCTGTTTCCGATATTCCTTCTCCTGGCTTTTTGGATTTCCCGCCGCACCGTGCAGCCACAGGCCATACCGGGCGAAGCCGGGATGTACGCTTGGCATCGCCGACCTGTGGTTGGCTTGGCCTGGTTGACTGCGGCGGCGCTGCCTTTTGCGCTGCTGGTGGGTGGATATTTCCTACTCTATGGCGCAGTGACCGGCGATTTCAGTCTTGGCACGCGCGAACGCTCTTATGTGGCCTTCCAGCAGGGACAGGCCATTGATTACCAGAAGGACCCCACTTGTACCGAGAAATGGCTGCGTTGCGCGGTGTTGCAGGCCGAGCAATTGTATGGCAGCGGGCAAGAGAACAACTATTCCATCCTGCGCGCCATCAGCCGTAACCCGCAGGCCTTTGGGCGTCGTTTCCTCAAACAAGTTTCACTGCTGCCGGGCTATATCTATTCCATCTATGGCCAGCGGACGGCGCTGCTGCTCTTCATCCTGGCATTCAGAGGACTGCTCGAATTGTTGCGCAGGCGTCAGGGCTCCCTGGTGGGGCTGTTTCTGCTGTGGCCGCTCACGCTGGCGGTCTATTTTTTGACATTCTTCCGCATTGGTTATTTCCGCTTACCGTATTTTGTCCTTTATATTCTGGGTGCTATCGGCGCGGCGGCGGTTGCGTCGGATGCGCGCGACCGCCGGCATCTGTACATCTGGTCCGTGCTGTTGGCAGCCGTGACACTGCCTGCGATTTGGCTGGATGTGCGCGCGCTCTACTTTACGACTGTCCTGCTGTTGGCTGGAATCTGGTTCATTCGCTTCCTGCCTGAAGGTAGAACGGCCGAGGCCCCTGCCTTGCTGGTGATGCTGGCTATTGGCCTCATCCTGCGGCCGGTCTTCGATCCGCCGGCCCCATACGACCTGGTGAACGGCGCGGAGGAGCAGGCGGCGGTGGTCATGCAAGAGAGGCTGCCGCGCGGCTCGCTGGTGATGGCGGGCGCGCCGGGCGGCGTGTGGGCGGCGCGCATGGAATTTCAAGATGCCAACGCTTATTCTGCTTTGACGTCCGGCGCGGATCTCTATGCGGCTCTCAAGGAAGCGGGCGTGAGGGCCATCTTCGTTGACCCCTACCTGTCCAACACCAACGAACACGTTTGGAACCTGGTCGAGCCGGGCATTGGGACGTGGTACGAGAGCGTATACGTTGGGCGCGAAGGCTCCGTTCGCGTTTTGCTGATCGAGCCTTGACAACGCTCGCCCATCGTCTTATACTCTTTTTCGACAATCGAACGGGGAGTCCGTGTAACGGGCTGAGAGGAGCGTGTGACGCTCGACCCGCAAGACCTGATCCGGATCATGCCGGCGGAGGCAACATAGCGTATTCCCTGCATCCTCCCCGGTGGAGGATGTTTTTTGTCTCGAACCGTCATTTTTGTCAACGGCAACCTGCCAGACCTGGAATCTGCCCGCGCCTTGCTGCGCCGCGAGGATACGCTCATCGCGGCCGATGGCGGCGCCCGTCATCTGCTGGCGCTGGGATTGTTGCCTCATCTACTGGTCGGCGACCTGGATTCGCTAGACGCCGCCTCGCTCGCGCAATTGGAAGCGACTGGCGTCCCCATTCGCCGCTACCCGGCCGACAAAGACGAAACCGACCTGGAACTGGCCCTGCGCCACGCGCTGGATGGGCAGCCGCAGTCCATCCTCATCGTGGGGGCCCTGGGTGGGCGTCTCGATCAGACGATCGCCAACCTGTCGCTGCTGACAGACCCGGCCTTCGACGGCCTCGACCTGCGCCTGGACGATGGGGCCGAGGAAGCCTTCTTTTGCCGGAAGCAGGCCGAAGTCCGCGGGCGAAGCGGGGAGGTCGTCTCGCTCATCCCCTGGGGCGGGGCGGTGGAGGGCGTCGTCACCCAGGGGCTGCGCTGGAAGTTATCCGGCCAAATGCTCTATGCGCACCAATCGCGCGGCGTGAGCAATAGGATGGTGGGAGAGACTGCCTGCATCGAAATCCGGCGTGGGCTCTTGCTGATTGTCCACTCAAGACGTAAATCGCAAATCTAAAATCCAAAATCGCAAATCGCAAATCGCCTTGGAGTTGCTATGAAAAAGATATCCTTTCTACTTTCATCTTTCGTTTTCCTTGTTGCTGCTTGCGTCCCACAAGGGCCGGCGGACGAGGCCATGAAAGCGCCCGCCGCGCTGACCGTGATGACGCACGATTCGTTCGCCGCAAGCGAAGCAGTGATGACCGCTTTCGAGCAGGCCAACAACGTCAAGGTCACGTTCCTGGCAAGCGGCGACACGGGCGCAGCCCTCAACAAGGCCATTCTGAGCAAGGACGCGCCGCTGGCAGACGTGTTCTACGGCGTGGATAATACCTTCCTGTCGCGCGCGCTGGAGGCAGACATCTTCGAGCCATATTCCTCGCCGGCGCTGGAGGGTATCCCGGCCGAGTTCTTGCTTGACCCATCCAGCCGTCTGCTGCCGGTGGACTACGGCGACGTGTGCATCAACTACGATAAGGCCTATTTTGCCGAGCGCAATCTGCCTGTGCCGCAGTCGCTCGAAGACCTGCTCAACCCGGAACTGAACGGCCTCTTGGTGGTGGAAAACCCGGCCACTTCCTCGCCTGGGCTGGCTTTCTTGCTGGCTACGGTGGCGCATTTCGGCGACCCGGGCTATCTCGATTTCTGGGCCGACCTGCGCGACAACGGTGTGGTGGTGGTGGGCGATTGGGAGACGGCCTATTACACCAACTTCAGCGCCTCGTCGGGCCATGGGGACCAGCCGATGGTGGTTTCGTATGGCTCTAGCCCGCCGGCTGAGGTCATCTTTGCCGAGACTGAATTGGAGGACGCGCCCACCGCTTCGGTCATCGGACCCGATACCTGCTTCCGTCAAATCGAGTTCGTCGGCATCTTGAAAGGCACCCGCAATCGCGCCCTGGCCGAAAAATTCGTGAATTTCATGCTTGGCAAACCGTTCCAGGAAGACTTGCCCATGCAGATGTTCGTCTTCCCGGTCAATCCGCAGGCAGAGTTACCGGAGGCTTTCGTCAAATTTGCCCAGATACCCAGTCAGCCAGCGCGCCTGGATGCAGCCGTCATCGCTGCCAATCGCGAGCGGTGGATTACCGCCTGGACGGAGACGGTGTTGAGATAGAAGTGCTAGAGAAGTCTTTTGCTCGTCGTAGTCGCTTTGAACGACTGAAGTCGTTACTACCGTTGGCCTTTTTGAGCCTATTTTTCTTCTATCCCTTGGTGCGCATCCTGGTCGTTGCCTTCGACTCGGCCGTGTTGACGCCCGATAATTTTCGGATCACTTTTTCCGCATTACGTTTTACGCTTTACCAGGCAGCCCTCTCTACTCTGCTCACTCTGCTGTTGGGGCTGCCTGCCGCCTGGCTGTTTGCCTGCTTTGACTTTCCCGGCAAATCGTTGCTGCGCGCCTTGACGGCTATTCCGTTCATGTTGCCGACGGTGGTAGTCGCAGCCGGCTTCAACGCCCTGCTTGGGCCGCGTGGTCTTGTCTTTTTCCTCTTCCCTTTTCTCTCGTTCCAGTTCTCGAACACGCTCGCGGCCATTCTTACTGCTCACGTCTTCTACAACACAACCATCGTCATCCGCATCGTGGGAAATGCGCTGGTGCAGCGCGACCTGCGGCTGGAACAGGCCGCCCGTTCGCTGGGGGCAGATCATGTGCGCGTTTGGCTGCATGTCATTCTGCCATCCATGCGCCCGGCCTTGCTGGCGGCGGTGATGTTGGTGTTCCTGTTCGATTTCACCAGTTTCGGTGTCATCTTGTTGCTGGGCGGGGCGGCCTTTGCCACGCTAGAGGTGGAAACCTACGTTCAGGCGTTGCACATGCTCAATTTGCCATTGGCGGGTTTGCTCTCGGTCGTGCAATTGGTTTGCACATTGGCGCTTTCGGCGCTGTACACGCGCGCGGCGACGCGGATGCGGGTGCAGGTCAATCCGCGCGCGGTGTTTCCTCTTCCTCGTCCGCCGCGCAGCCGCCGCGAAAGGTTGTTCGTGGCTGGGCTGGTGACGATGATGGTGCTGTTCTTTGTCATGCCCATGCTGGCGCTACCGCTGCGTTCTCTCTCCCGCCTGGAGGCCGCGCGCGGCGAGCGGAGCAGTGTGCAGTATACGCTTACCGTTGATTACTATCGGGAGTTGTTCGTCAACCGGCGCGATTCGCTGTTCTATGTGCCACCCATCCGCGCGGCGGTCAACTCGCTGGGCTACGCGGCGCTGACGGTGACCTTGTCTATGCTGTTGGGCTTCCCGGCGGCTTTGGCCCTGGCGCGTCCTGGCCGCCTGGAACGCTGGCTGGACCCGCTGTTGATGCTGCCGCTGGGCGCTTCGGCGGTGACGCTGGGGCTGGGCTACATCCTTACGTTCAACCGCCCGTTTTTTCCTGAAAACTGGTCACTGAACACTGGTCACTGGAATCTGCTGGCTTCTCCCTGGCTGGTGCCTTTGGCGCATACCATCGTGGCGCTGCCGTTCGTCATCCGCACGCTGCAACCGGCTCTGGCTTCCATCCCCGACCGTGTGCGGGACGCGGCTGCCTCGCTGGGCGCCTCTCCCTTGCGCGCCTGGCTGGCGGTGGATTGGCCAATCATCTGGCGCGCCTCGCTCTCGGCCGGGACGTTTGCGTTCACTGTGTCGCTGGGCGAGTTTGGTGCCACGGCTTTGCTGGTCCGCCCGGAGTACCCGACCATCCCAGTGGCCATCTATCGTTTTCTATCACAGCCGGGCGGTTTGAATTATGGTCAGGCAATGGCCATGGCGACGTTGTTGATGGCGCTGGCAACGATGGGTATCTTGTTGATCGAGCGTTTGCGGGCACCAGGGGGAGGATTTTGAAGGCGGGGGGTGTATATTATGTTAGCAGATTCCATCCCGGCGCTCTGGGGGCGTTCATGGAATGTTTGCTGCCGTGCTATAATCGTGCTATTGGAAAAAGTGGAGAAAAAATCATGGCAACTCGAAAAACATTTACGGCAATCGTTGAACGCGATCCTGAATCTGGCTGGCTGATTGGTGAAATTACAGAACTGCCTGGCTGCTATACCCAGGCGCCCGATCTGCCCACCCTGGAAATCAACCTGCGCGAAGCAATCGCTGTGTATCTGCAAACCGCGGGCAAAATTGGGAAATCTCCTGAATTCGTTGGCGCCATCCGCATTGGGGTTGCGGCATGAGCAAATTAAAACTGGTGCCTTATGCAACCCTGGCAAAAGTGGCAGAAGTAAAGGGATTCAAATGGGTTCGGCGAGTAGGGAGTCACAACACGTTCCGCGATAAATCGGGGAAAATCATTGTGATTCCCGATCACGGCTCGACGGTGATTTTTCGTCCTTTGTTGCGCAAAATCTTGCGCGACATGGGCGTCAGTACAGAAGAATACGAAAAGATACTGAAAGAGATTTAGGGAAGAACGCTTCAAGTCCGCACAGAAGATGGCGGCGGTTCTGTCCGCGCCAGGGGGAGGATTTTGAAGGCGGGGGGATGGGTACGACATCAGTTGAGTTGCCCTGCTGAGGTTGAAGTTTCTATGCTCGAATTACGCGACATTCATAAAACTTACGATGGTCAGCCTTTGTTGGCAGGGATCTCCTTTATCGTCTCGCCTGGCGAGACGGTGTGCCTGCTAGGGGCGTCGGGCAGCGGTAAGTCCACGTTGCTGCGCATCATTGCCGGACTGGAGCGCGCCGAATCTGGGCAGGTGCTGTGGGAGGGCGAAGACCTGGCGCCTGTGCCGGCGCATTTGCGTAACTTTGGATTGGTGTTCCAGGATTATGCTTTGTTTCCTCATCTGACGGTCGCCGGCAATGTGGCCTTTGGGTTGCGGATGCGCCGGCTGCCGCGTGAGACGATTCGGACGCGCGTGGCAGAGGCGTTGGAGCAGGTGAAGATGGGGGCGTTTGCGCCACGTCGGGTGAGCGATTTGTCGGGCGGCGAGCAGCAACGGGTGGCGCTGGCGCGGGCGCTGGCTACTCGTCCGCGTTTGTTGCTGTTCGATGAGCCGCTGGGCGCCTTGGACCGCGCCTTGCGCGATCATTTGTTGGAGGAGTTGCGCGGCATTTTGCACACCAGCGGCATCCCTGCCATTTATGTCACCCATGACCAGGATGAGGCGTTTGCCATTGCAGACAGGTTGGCGTTGCTGCACGAGGGCGTCATCGTCCAACAGGGGACGCCGGCCGAGGTGTGCGCGTGCCCGGTCTCGGCCTGGGTGGCGGAATTTCTGGGGCTGGGAAATGTGTTGGCAGGAAAATGGCTGGGCGGGGGGCGGGTGGAGACGCGGCTGGGGGTGTTAGAAGTGGTCCGTGAAAGGGGTGTTCTCTTGGAGGGCGATCCAGGCGTTGGGGTGTCGGTGGCGCTTTTGATCCGGCCGGAGCGGGTGACCATAGGCGATAGCGGGAGCAGGCTGAAGGGCCGCGTGAGCGATGTCCTGTTCCAAAAGAACGGTTATCGCGTGACGCTCGAGAATGGGTTGTATTTCTTTGCGCAGGTCCCGCTACCGGTAGGGGAGGAAATTTCGTTTTCGGTGGAGGCTGAATGTCTGGATCGAGCGAAGTCACTGTCTTGAAGCGTCGCCTGGATGGGACGGTGGCCTGGCAGTATGAGGGCCGCCTCTTGCAGCGCAAGGCTAACTTTGTGGTGCTGGAGGCTTTTTTCGATCGCGAGGACAGGCCGTTTCTGGATGTGATCTTGAAGCGCGGCGATCGTTTCGTGGAAATGTTTTACAGCGACCGTTGGTATAACATTTTTGCGATTTATGACCGCGACGATGGGCGGTTCAAAGGTTGGTATTGTAACGTCGGTTACCCCGCTATGTTGGATGGGAATACGGTCTCCTATGTGGATTTGGCGCTCGACTTATGGGTGTCGGCCAACGGACAGCAAACGGTGTTGGACGAGGACGAGTTCGCGGCTTTACCGTTGGAGGCTGCGACGCGGGCGCAGGCGCGGGCGGCTTTGGGGGCGTTACAGGGTTTGTTCGGCTACGCCTGCTCTGGGGACGATGCTCCATCTCGTGAATGACTCTCTGCAAAAATCTTAGCGCGGCTTCCAGTGCAACCAAAGGCAAAATGAATTTCGCCCTACAAAATTTCTTGGCGCGCCAAACCGATGGGGCGGCACCCCCTACGGGGGCAACTGCCGCCCGAACTCCATGGTTATCCCAGCACTTTAGCGTGCCAAGAACATTAGTTCTAGGCTTTGGTGCATAAATCGGCTTTTTGAAGATGCAATCCCAAATTCGGGCTCGTTCTCGGCGATTTCACAGTGCTTTGTGG
>FWWM01011127.1_pt1 | contig 15564 bp, 13 predicted proteins | sample 2228351 | NCBI WGS metagenome assembly FWWM01 (sample SAMEA103939774, study PRJEB20133) | metagenome | reverse complement strand
ATTCCAAGTATAATAACCCGATGTCTTTTCTGAGGTATTCCATAATCTTCTGCCTTAATTATAAAATCCTCAGGTTCAAAATCAGGTTTACCAGTTAAATCATAACCAGTTGGTACTTTAACTAAAGAAAACAGAATGTAACCCGGAGAATTTGATTCTGCTTTTCTTTTCCCTTTTAATTTTCTATATGAATCAGCAGGGTTTTCAAGATCATGAAGAATTTCTTCAAAAATCAGTTTATTCTTTAACCTTGATGAAAGTAATCCTTTAACATTTTCCATAATGAAAACAGGAGGATTATGAATAGCTAATATTCTGTAATACTCCCGATATAAAAATACTCTTGGATCATTTTCATCTAATCCATTTTTCCATCCTTGCCTGACTCTTCCTATAACTGAGTATGCCTGACATGGAGGTCCACCGATTAAAACCCAATTTTTTTCTCCTTTCAGACTCTCAACTATTCTTTGATCAATCTCTTCAGCAGGCGTCGCACCCAGTTCAGCTTTCCATGATTCTTTTTTAGCATTCAGGGTTTGTTCAGGAAATGATTTGAATAAATCATCCCTCGTAATTTCACCACGTAAATGTTTATAATAGTTCTTCGGTACTTTTTCTTTTTGAAATTGTCTGAAAAAACTTCTCAGCTCCAAAGTCTGATGTGCATATTCTTCTTTCTCTATAGATAAAGCTATCCTGAAAACTCTTTTACCCATTTCATCCTTCAGGGCAGAAAATCCTTCTCCCAGTCCTCCCGGACCTGCGAATAAATCAATCACCGGAATTATTTTTCTTTCTTTCAATTTAACTTAGATTCTAATTTAGTAAGTGTTTTCAAATTTCTTTTTGGTCTTAACTGACATTCCCACAGTGTAATTATCTTCCAACCTGCTTTTCTTAGTTTTAAATTATTTCGTTTATCAGTTTTCCTGTTACCTTCAATTTTATTCAACCACCATTTTGTTCTGGTTTTCGGTACAACAAAATATTTACAGTTCTTATGTCCATGCCAGAAACACCCATGGATGAAAATGACAGTTTTATATTTAGGCAAAACTATATCAGGTTTACCAGGCAGATCTTTTTTGTGTAATCTGAATCTGAATCCTTTGGAGTGTAGATATTTTCTGACTATGACTTCGGGTTTTGTATTCTTTCCCCTTATCATACTCATATTATAGCTTCTTACTTCGGGATTATGAACATCAGCCATTAAACTCTAACGGGATTGGAAATTAAACTTATGGTAATCGGTAAATACAATTTTAAATTGTTGTGTGGTGTTATCTTTAATAATCTCAATGTTGATTTCATTGGTTGCTCTTACGAGATCATCAAGTAACTTCCCTTCAATATCTTCAGCAGCTATCTCAAGCCCTTCAATTTGTACTTTGTAACCCTGATTCCTCAATTCATAAGCAATTAAAGGCAATGGCGAATTCATTTCATCAGATATAACGGCTTGAAAAACTTTTTGAATATTCATAATTAACTCCTAAAAATTTCCTTTTCAAAATATAGAGAATTGCAAATCAAAATCCAGGAAGAGATATTTGTCCGCCTCTGGCGGAAAAGTCAATGTGTTATTTGCGGTGCAAAAGAAAACCTACATTTCGATCACGACTTACCCTTTTCAAAAGGTGGAACAAGCCTGACAGCAGAGAATGTAAGGATACTTTGTATGAAACATAATCTAAAGAAGTCAGATAAAATTCTTTCTGTGTTACCACCAATATTTATAGCTTAAAACACACCCCTTCGCTCCGCTCTTCCCCTCCCCGATAAACCGGGGCCGGCTCGAGAGGGGAGAGCCTTTAGGCGGGGTGTGTAAAATTAGCTTTTGAATTTTTAGTTTATCATTAAAGTCGGATCAATCAAATATCAGTTCTCTAATTTATAAACTTCACGGTAGCCGTTATCAACAAGGTCCATATATCCCTGCATAATATCTCTTACTCCGGGTTGAGAAGTAAAGCCCTCGTGTTTTTCAAAAACAGCAAGACTTTCAACTTCTCCCTGCAGAACAACAGTCCAGTAGCCGGCAACAACATCAGTCATAATTTTAGGATTGTTAAATCCCTGCTGCTTCATATAAGGAATAACAAGCTTGAACTTATTAACAAGCTCTTTTGCTTTCCCCGGTTTTGTTCTGAACACATCACGAATTATTAACATAGTGCCTCCTATGAATGATTGATAATAAGCCCGAAAAAATTTCGGGAATTAATTTGTGCTCACAATTAAACCAAATAATTAATGTTCGCCTTTCAACTGTGTGTGCAAAAACAATTCACTTACTCATTCCTAAAAACATTCCGCCAAAGTAAGGGATTAACCAAACCATCCACACAAAAATGCTGAAGCGATGAAAAGTTTTTAACAGAGCTTCATCTTTTTTAATTACTGCATGGGTTGCCCACACTGCGTGGAAAAACATTAACCACAATGCAATTTGTCCTGTTAGAGTGTGCGGCTCTGTTATATCAAACGGACCTGTTGCAAGCAAGTGCATTGCATAAGTTCCGGAAATGTCAAATAAAAATCCCGACCAGAAAAAAATTACATGCCAGGGTTTAAGAAATTTTGCGAGTCGTTCTGCCCAAACACCAATGCTGTAAAAAATAAGTGCGGTTGTAATTAAAACAACGGATATTATTTTTAGTGATGTCATTAAGATTGAAAAGAAAATTTTTCCAATAATTATCTAACTATGTCTTACTGAAATTATATCACCATCTTTAACAATATATTCCTTGCCTTCCAATCGCCATTTGCCGAGTTCTTTTGCTTTTGCAAATGAGCCGCCGCACTCAATAAAGTCATCATAGTGCACAACTTCGGCACGAATAAATTTTTTGAAGAAGTCGGTGTGAATTTCTCCCGCAGCTTCCTGAGCGTTCATTCCTTTTCTTATTGTCCAGGCGCGGCATTCATCCTCGCCAACAGTGAAGAAAGATTGCAGCCCGAGTAAATCATAAGCTTCGCGAATGAGTTTATCGAGTGCTGATTCAGTAATTCCGTAATCCTGCATAAAAACTTTTGCATCTTCATCAGATAAATCAGCCATTTCCATTTCAATCTTTCCAAAGAAGAACAGTATTTTAGTATTGTGTCCCGATTTATGCCTGATAACCTCACTCAAATATTTTTCGGTATCATTGATTTGTGTTTCATCGAAGTTCAGCGCAATTAACATCGGCTTGATTGAAAGAAGCTGATAGGTTTTCAGCATCTGTAATTCTTCTTTGTGGAACTGATGATCACGCAAGGGTTTTTCTTCCTGAAGAAGCTCCAGACATTTCTCGAGTACCGGTAATTCTTTTTTTAGTTTTTCATCCTGAGTTTTCAGAATAGTTTTTTTTATGCTTTCTATTCTTTTTTCAATTAAAGCCATATCAGAAAGAATAAACTCTGTTTCAAAAGTGTTTATATCTCTCATCATATCAATTGATCCGTCGGGATGAGGAACTGCGGGATTATCAAATAATCTCACAACCTGAACCAGTGCATCGTTGGTTTTTACTTTGGATAGAAAATTTCCGGTGAATTGAGTTGAGCCGGAATCTCCCTTTTGTAATCCGACAACATCAACAACTTCAATTGTTGCATTAACCTTTTTTCTGGGATTGAAAATTTCTGTAAGCTTATCCAGTCTTTTGTCCGGCACTTTTATTACTGCCTGATGTGTTTCTGATTTTGTAAGTTCTGTCGGGTCAAGCAATGTTTTTGTAATAGTCTGAAATAAAGTTGTCTTTCCCGAATAAGGAAGCCCTACAATTCCGATCTGCATTTTTTCCTCTTAATTCATTTTTATATATACAAATATACCTTAATCGAAAATCAGAATTTGTGGTTGAGAATTAAGTGGAGAAATAATTTTTTTAAGTTCTTATATTACATTAAGCAAATAAAATTATTAAGGCAACAAAAATGAAAAGAATAAAAATCTATATATCAATATTCCTTCTCACACTACTGGTTTATTATTGCAGCACCGTACCGATTACCGGAAGAAAACAGCTTAGTCTTATTCCCGCATCTGAAATTAATGCTTTAAGTTTTCAACAGTATGGAGAATTTTTAAGACAAAGTAAATTAAGTGAAGATAAAGAAGCAGTTTCAATGGTCAGAAGAGTTGGAATAAATATTCAGAAAGCTGTTGAAGATTATTTTGCTAAGAATAATATGATGAACCAGCTTCAGGGCTATCAATGGGAATTTAATCTTGTTGAAAGCGAAGAAATAAATGCCTGGTGTATGCCCGGTGGGAAAGTGGTTGTTTATACCGGAATACTACCTGTAACTAAAGATGAAACAGGATTAGCAGTTGTAATGGGACATGAAATTGCACACGCAGTTGCTCAGCACGGTGCTGAAAGAATGAGTCACGGACTGCTTCAGCAACTCGGTGGAATGGCTTTATCTGTAGCACTTCAGGATGAACCCGAAACAACAAGAAATATTTTCTTAGCTGCCTACGGAATCGGAAGCACTATTGGTGTAATCTATCCGTTCAGTAGAACCCACGAAAGTGAAGCAGACAGAATGGGCTTGATTTTTATGGCAATGGCAGGATATAATCCTGAAGCAGCAATTGATTTCTGGACGAGAATGTCGCAGAGTGGAGGAGCAAAACCACCGGAATGGCTTAGCACACACCCATCGGATGAAACAAGAATTTCTGATATAAGAAAATATTTACCTGAAGCCCTGCAGTATTATAAGAAATAGTATGTTGATTGATTTATATATACTCATCCCAGCTCTTCACAGGTAAACTATCTATTCGGTATTGCTCGAGTGCTTTGATGAATCGTTTTGCAATCTGAACATTTGTGAGTAATGGAATGTTTAAATCAACAGCTTTTCTTCTTATTATGTAATCGCTGTCGAGTTCTACTTTTTCGGCTGTTTTTGGAATGTTAATCACAAGATCAATTTTACCTTCTGATAAATATGTAATAATGCCGGGCTCGACATTATCGAAAGGTCTGTATAGAACCTCTACATCAATTCCACCGTTGTGTTTGTAAAAATCAGCAGTCCCCTTTGTCCCGTAAAATTTTAATCCCATTTTTTTAAGAACTAGTAACTCATCAATCAGTTCAGCTTTGTTTTTAGGTGTTCCGGTTGAAAGCAGAACAGCTTTCTGAGGAATTCTGTAACCTGTTGCAAGAACAGATTTCAGAAATGCTTCGTTAAAATCATCTCCGAGACAGGCAACTTCTCCCGTTGATGACATTTCAACTCCAAGTACCGGATCGCTTCCTTTTAATCTCGTGAATGAAAACTGAGATGCTTTAACTCCAACATAATCAAGGTCAAATGATGATTTATCAATGCGTGGAACTTTTTCTCCGAGCATTATTCTTGTTGCAATTTCTATGAAGTTTATTTTTAATGTTTTTGAAACGAAGGGAAAACTTCTCGATGCACGAAGATTGCATTCAATTACTTTTACTTCATTATCCTTTGCTATGAACTGAATGTTAAATGGTCCTGTTATCTCGAGAGCTTTTGCAATTTTTTTAGTGATGAGCTTTACTCTTCTCATCGTTTCGAGATATGTTCTCTGTGGAGGAAGAACAATTGTTGCATCACCTGAATGAACGCCGGCATTTTCAACATGCTCTGCAATTGCATAGCAGAAAAGTTCGCCGTTATCAGCAACTGCATCAACTTCAATTTCGCGAGCATCAGTGATGAATTTGCTGATTACTACCGGATGTTCTTTATTCAACTCGGTTGCTTTTTTGAGATAAAGTTCTAGTTCATCTTCTGTAAGAACAATACTCATTGCAGCGCCGCTTAAAACATAACTTGGTCTTATTAAAACAGGATAACCAACTTTCCTTGCAAATTTTTTTGCATCTTCAAGCGTTGTTACTTCGCACCATTCCGGCTGATCAACTTCAATTGAATCAAGTATTGATGAGAATTTATGCCGACTTTCTGCATTGTCAATTTGCTCGGGAGATGTTCCAATAATTTTTATTCCGGCTTTATGAAGTTTCATCGCCAGGTTGTTTGGAACTTGTCCGCCCATTGAAACAATTACTCCAACGGGATTTTCTTTATCACAAATATCAAGAACCCGTTCTAATGTTAGTTGTTCGAAATAAAGTTTGTCACAAATGTCATAGTCAGTGCTTACAGTTTCAGGATTGCAATTAATCATTATTGATTTGTATCCGCTTTTGTTCACCTGATTAACTGCATTTACGCAGCACCAGTCAAATTCCACAGAAGAGCCGATGCGATAAGGTCCGCTGCCAAGAACTATTATCTGATCATTTTCACCGAGCGAAGTATCATTTTCATTTCCGTGATATGTTAGATAAAGATAATTTGTTTGAGCAGGAAACTCAGCAGCAGTTGTGTCAATCTGTTTTACAACAGGAACAACACCAAGAGATTTTCTGTAACTTCTTACAGACATTTCATCGCTGTTTACAAGCTGAGCGATCTGTAAATCTGAAAAGCCGGCTTGCTTTGCCCGAAGTAAAGTTTCTTTATCCAATGATTCAAGGTTACTGAATTCTCCGAGCTTCTTTTCAAGTCCGATTATATTTTTCATTTTATACAAAAACCATTTGGTGATTTTTGTAAGCTCGTGAATTCTATCTACAGAATATCCTTGTCTTAGTGCTTCTGCAATTGCGAAAACTCTTTTGTCGGTTGGTTCAGAAAGTTCTTTGTCGAGATCTGCAAAGTGAAATTCATTTCCGGAAAAACCAAACATACCAATATCAAGCATTCGTATTGCCTTTTGAAGAACTTCTTCGAAACTTCTTCCGAGAGACATCACTTCTCCAACCGATTTCATTTCTGAACCCAGTTGTGTGCTTACCTGCTGAAATTTTTGCAAATCCCATCTGGGAAATTTCAGAGCTACATAATCTAGTGCAGGTTCAAAGTTGGCTGAGGTTTCCTGAGTTATTGCGTTTACAACTTCATTAAGTGCGTAACCGAGTGCAAGTTTTGTTGCTATGAATGCAAGCGGATAACCTGTTGCTTTTGAAGCTAAAGCAGAACTTCGGCTTAGTCGTGCATTCACTTCAATTATTCTGTAATCTTCTGAGTTCGGATCAAGTGCATATTGAATATTGCACTCACCAACAATTCCGAGATGACGAATTAATTTTATTCCAATCGAGCGAAGATTAAAATTTTCCTTTGCAGATAAAGTCTGAACAGGGGCAATTACAATACTATCGCCGGTGTGAATTCCCATCGGATCAATGTTTTCCATTGAGCAGACTGTAATACAATTGTTGTATTTATCCCGGACAATTTCATATTCAACTTCTTTCCAACCGTGTAATGATTCTTCAATCAAAATCTGATTTGTGAAAGAGAAAGCTCTTCGTGCTTTTTCTATCAACTCTGATTCGTTCTTTACCAGACCGCTTCCCAATCCACCAAGAGCATATGCAATTCGCACCATAAGCGGATAACCGATTTGCTTTCCTGCTTCAATTGCTTCATCAAGATTTGTAGCGGTTTTACTTTTTGCAACCTTCAATCCGATTTCTTCAACTCTTTGAGCAAAGAGCAATCTGTCTTCTGTATCTTTAATTGTTTCAACAGGAGTTCCAAGTACTTTAATGTTGTGCTTTGCAAGAATACCTTTGTCATAAAGTTCAACTCCAACATTAAGAGCAGTCTGTCCGCCAAACTGAAGAAGTATTCCTTCGGGTTTTTCTTTCTCAATTACTTTTTCAACAAAGTCTGCTTTAATAGGAATGAAATAAACTTTATCGGCAAAGTTTTCAGAGGTTTGAATAGTTGCGATGTTAGGATTGATAAGCACTGTTTCAACGCCATCTTCCTTAAGTGCTTTGATTGCCTGCGAGCCGGAGTAGTCGAATTCTCCCGCCTGCCCGATTTGCAAAGCTCCACTGCCGAGTATTAAAACTTTTTTTGGTTTACCTTTTTTTATCATAATTTTTTTGAGTCATGCTGAACTTGTTTCAGCATCCATCTCTTTTGGTCATTAGTGGGAAGGGCAAGCCCTTCCCTTACAGTTGTAATGGATTCGTAGGGACTGGGCTTGCCTAGTCCGCTTCCTCTGTTATTTCAATGCACGAACGAACATATCAAAAATGAATTCACAATCATCCGGACCTGGCGATGCTTCCGGATGAAACTGCGATGCAAAAAATGGTTTTGAAATATGAATTATTCCTTCATTAGTTCCGTCGTTGTCATTAACAAACCATTCACGCCAATCTTCCGTTAAAGTTGAAGCATCAACTGCATAACCGTGATTCTGTGAGGTTATATAACATCGCTTTGTTCCAAGTTCATTGCACGGCTGATTGTGTCCGCGATGACCATATTTCAATTTATATGTATCAGCTCCGGCAGCAAGTGCAAGAATCTGCGAACCGAGACAAATTCCGAGAATCGGTTTGTTCTTTTCCATAGCTTTTTTCGTGTGCTCGATTGTTGCAAGATTCATCTTGGGATCGCCGGGTCCGTTTGAAAGCATTATTCCGTCAGCTTTGAGTGAATTAAAATCATAATCATAAGGAACACGAATAACAGTAATATTTCTTCCGAGGAACGCCCGGATGATGTTGTTCTTTGTTCCGCAATCAACAAGAACTATCTTTTTCTTTCCTGCCAAATATTCAACTGGTTCTTTTACACTAACTTCTGCAACCAGATCTTTGTTATTAGGATCATCAAAATCAATCTCAGAATTTTCATCAATTAAAATCTTCCCGAGCATTGTTCCTTTATCCCGAAGTTTGCGTGTGAGCATTCGTGTATCAATTCCATAGATAGCCGGAATTTTTTCTTCCATTAACCAATCGGCAAGACTTTTTTCAGCACTCCAGTGAGAATATTCAAAAGAGTAATCTGATACAATTAATCCACGAATATGAATTTTATCTGACTCAAAATTTTTAAGCAATCCGTTTTCAATTTCTTTGGAAGGTATACCATAATTCCCAATCAGCGGATAAGTACAAACCAATATTTGTCCGCAGTAAGAAGGGTCAGTTAATGTTTCGGGATAACCAACCATTCCGGTGTTGAACACAACCTCGCCGTTAGCATTACCATAAAAGCCAAAACTGTAACCGGTAAATTCGGTACCGTCTTCAAGGATTAGTCGGGCTTCTTTTCTTTTAGTATTGTTCATAATTTAATTGAAAAATAGGAACGCTGATTAAACAGTACTGCATGGTTTTTAAGATAAAAAAATAGCCACTCGATGAGTGGCTATATGTGTATAGACTCTTACTATTTGAGAAAAAATCGTTGAATGCCTCTTCTTTTTTCAATGCTCTGTTATTTTTGGTGAGCAAATATATATCTCATTAAAATTATAACCAATTAAGAAAAATATTTATCCACAATTACCGTGGTGAATGGAACTTATATTGACATCTATGTGTTATAACACATATATTTAATTAACAATTTTAAAAACATAAGGAGAAATAAAATGGCAACATGGAAAATGGATCGGGCACACTCTGAAATTAAATTCAAGGTCAGACATCTTGTCGTTTCGACTGTAACCGGACAATTCAAGAGTTTTGACGGCACAGTTGAAGCAAATAATCCAGACTTCTCTGATGCAAAAATTTCATTCTGGGCAGATGTGAACAGCATTGATACAAGAAATGAACAAAGAGATGCTCACCTTAAGTCCGCTGACTTTTTTGATGCAGAGAACTATCCCCAAATTGAATTCGTTTCTAAATCTATAGTAAAAAAATCAGATTCAGATTATGAAGTAACGGGTGACTTAACAATTCGTGGAGTTACCAAAGAAATTAAGTTGAATGTAACATACAACGGCACAGTAAAAGGTTTCGGTGGAGCTGAGGTTGCCGGCTTTGAAATTACCGGAAAGTTAAACCGATTCGATTATGGGTTGCAGTGGAATGCTTTTACCGAAACCGGAGGAATTGTAGTCGGTGACGAAGTAAAAATTGAAATCTCAGCAGAGCTGACAAAAGTTAACGGTTAATAAACTAATTCTGAGAGGTTGTTTCTGAAAAATCCTTTTCGAAACAACCTTTTATTTTCTACAAAAGCTAATTTATTTAAAGTGAGTAAAATTTTAATGAAATTGTTGAATAAAACTCTACGCACACTTTTCTGAGGTTCATAACAAAAAAGTGTTAACTATAGAACTTCTTTGGAAATTTTTTGTACAGCAACAAAAATATTTTAACCCAGAATTAGTTGCCGTTTAATTAAAGTTCTTTTAAATATTCCTTTCCACCAAGAGAATTCATTTGTTTAAGAATCCAGTTTTGCCTTCCCCTAACATAGCCGGAAGGTTTAACCGCCGAATATCTTTTAGGATTTGGTAAGACTGCCGCCAGAAGTGCGGCTTGCGCAAGAGATACTTTTGCCGGTAGCTTTTTGTAATAAGCAAGGCTAGCCATCTTAACCCCAAATATCATATCACCAAATTCTGCAATATTCATATAAACTTCCAGAATCCTTTTTTTATTCCACAACAGTTCAATTAATACTGTAAAGTATGCTTCAATTCCTTTCCTGATAAAACTTTTTCCTTCCCAGAGAAAGAGATTTTTTGCAACCTGCTGGGTTATTGTACTTGCACCACGAATTCTCCTTCCTCTTTCATACTGCTTAAGTGCTTTTTTAATTTCCTTCACATCAAATCCAAAGTGATCGGGGAAATTCTGATCCTCTGCAGCAACAAAAGCTATTGGCAAGTATGGAGAACAATCATCATAGTCAGTCCAGGAATATTTTATATAATCAAATTCACCGCTAAGGATTGATTTGATTTGTCTTTGAACCATAATTGAGCTTGTAACAGGGTTTATCCATCGAAGTATAAAAACAACAACTACGGAAAACAAAAACAGCAGCAATAAAAATTTGAATGCTGCTTTTATAATTAATAAAATTCTTTTTGCAAAAGTTTGATTATTTCTTACCATAATATTAATCTAAGGAACCGGATCATAGCCACTTCCGCCCCAGGGATGGCAACGCGAAATTCTTTTTATTCCAAGCCATAATCCCTTCAGCAATCCGTATTTTTTTAATGCCTCCAAAGTATAATTCGAACAAGTTGGAGTATATCTGCAAGAAGAAGGGAAGAGTGGCGAAATTAAAACCTGATAGAGTTTAATTAATATAATTAAAGGGAAAGCCGATATTTTTAAAACCCTATTAAGTATGTTCTTTATCATCAATGTAGAAAAATTTTTTCAGGTCAAATATCAACAAAAAACATATTATTGTTAAATCAAAGTGATATTAATCTGCTACTATGGAATTGACTTTGATATTTCAGATAAGTTTCCGTTAAATTTGCAAGCGTTTTTCAAAATAAAGTTGAGTTATGGCAAAAAATCTTGTAATAGTTGAATCTCCTGCTAAGGCAAAAACAATAGAAAGTTACCTTGGAAAAGATTTTCTCGTTGCTTCTTCTTACGGTCACATCCGTGATCTTGAAAAGAAAAATATGGGAATTGATATAAAAAATCACTTCAAACCCCTATATAAAATTCCTGAGGAAAAGAAGAAAATAATATCAGAACTTAAAAAACTGGTAAAGAGAGCAGAAACAGTTTGGCTTGCAACTGACGAGGACCGCGAGGGTGAGGCAATTTCCTGGCATCTTAAAGAAGCTTTGGAACTTCCTGATGAAAAAATTAAAAGGATTGTATTTGATGAAATAACTAAAAAGGCAATTCTTGAATCAATAAAAAATCCCAGAGGCATTGATTATAATCTTGTTGATGCACAGCAGGCAAGAAGAGTATTGGACAGATTGGTTGGTTTTGAAATTTCCCCAATATTATGGAGGAAAATTAGAACTAAACTCTCTGCAGGAAGAGTTCAGTCTGTTGCAGTAAGACTCATTGTTGAGCGGGAAAGAGAAATTGATGCTTTTATTCCGGAATCAAGATTTAAAGTAGTCGGAGTTTTTTCATTCAAAGATGAATCTGGAAAAGAACAAAACCTAAAAGCAGAACTTGCACGATTCCTCAAAGATGAAAAAGAAGTTCAGGAGTTTTTGAACAAATGTTCTTCTTCTGATTTTGTAATTGAAGATGTAGAAACAAAACCTTTCAAACGAACACCATCTGCACCATTTACAACTTCAACTCTTCAGCAGGAGGCATCACGCAAACTCAGATTTTCTGTTTCCAGAACAATGCTTATTGCTCAGAAACTTTATGAAGCCGGTTATATTACATATATGAGAACGGACTCTGTAAATCTTTCTGAGTTTGCTCTTGATGCAGCTGAGCAGGCAGTCAAAAAGGACTTTGGCAATCGCTATTATCATAGAAGAGCATTTCAGACAAAATCAGTTAATGCACAGGAAGCTCATGAAGCAATTCGTCCAACTGATTTTGGAAAAGAGACAATCACCGGCTCAAAAGACGAAAAAGCACTTTATGAGCTGATATGGAAAAGAGCAATCGCATCTCAGATGAGTGATGCCGAAATAGAAAGAACCATAGTAAAAATAAAAGGATCAAAGCTCGATGATTTTTTTACTGCAAAAGGCGAAGTAATATTATTTGACGGATTTCTGAAGGTATATCTTGAAGATACAGATGAGGAATATATAGAAAATGGTGATGAAGGAATTCTGCCCCCAGTAAAAAAGGGGATGCAATTGAATGCACAGTCGATTACGGCAACTGAAAGATTTACTCGTCCACCGGCCAGGTATACGGAAGCAAGTCTTGTAAAAAAACTTGAGGAACTCGGCATTGGAAGACCTTCTACTTATGCTCCTACAATTAGCACAATTCAGAAGCGAGGATATGTGCACAAAGAAGAAAGAGAAGGGAAGGAAAGAGATTATCGTGTAATTACTCTTGAACAAAATGGAAAAATCGTAAAAGAAATCAAAACTGAAATTACAGGCGCTGATAAAGGAAAACTTTTTCCTACAGATATTGCAATGGTTGTAACCGATTTTCTGTTGAAGTATTTCCCACAGATAATGGACTATCAGTTTACTGCAAAAGTTGAAGAAGAATTAGATGAGATTGCCTTAGGAAAATTGAAATATGATGAAATGCTTGAAGAATTTTATCTGCCTTTTCACGAGAAAGTAATCCATACAACGGAAACAGGAGAAAGAACAACCGGCGAAAGAGTGCTGGGAGAAGATCCCGAGACTGGTTGGATTGTTTCTGTAAGAATTGCCAGATTTGGTCCCGTAGCACAAAAAACTAATCCAAAAGATCCCGATGTTAAACCAATCTATGCTCCTTTAAGGAAAGATCAGAAAATAGAAACAATCACGCTTGATGAAGCTCTTGAACTTTTCAAGCTTCCAAGGGTTGTGGGAGAATTCGAAGGGAAAGAAGTTATTGCAGGAATAGGAAGATTTGGTCCTTACATAAAACACGATAATAAGTTTGTCTCAATCAAAAAACAGTTTGATCCACACACAATCACCATTGATGAAGCAATTGAGGTAATTGAGACCAAAAGAGTTTCTGACTCAGAAAAGTTTGTTAAGGTATTTGATGAAGATCCAACATATCAGATACTGAATGGCAGATGGGGACCTTATCTTAAAGCTGGTAATAAAAACATTAAACTTCCTAAGGATCGTGATCCTCTATCTTTCACTTTTGAAGAATGTGTCGGGCTTGCAAACAGCAAAGCAGAGAATCGAAAAAGTCAGAAAACAAATAGGAAGAAATCTTAACTATACTTAACTTTATTAAAACTATTATTATTGCTAATTATGATTATCAGCTCTATCTGGTGGCAGGTTAGTCCGGAAATAATGAAGCTCGGTCCATTTTCGTTGAGATGGTATGGACTACTTTTCGCTCTGGCTTTTGTTTTTGGTTATATAATTCTTACCAAAGTTTATAAGCGTGAAAAAAAACCTCTTGAAGATCTCGAGAAACTGTCTGTTTATGTTATTCTGGGAACCGTGATTGGTGCTCGTTTAGGCCATTGCCTTTTTTACGATCCATCATATTATCTGACCAATCCTGTTGAGATACTTAAAGTCTGGCAAGGCGGGTTGGCTTCACACGGTGCTGCAATAGGAATCCTGATCGCACTGTACTTGTTCTCGCGCAAAAAAAGAGATCAGAATGTGATTTGGATATTGGACAGACTTGTTATTGTTGTTGCTCTCGGAGGTGCATTGATAAGACTAGGCAATCTTTTTAATTCAGAAATTATCGGAAAAGCAACAGATGTTCCATGGGCATTTGTCTTTGTTCGTGTTGATGAAATTCCGAGACACCCCACACAGCTTTATGAATCATTATTTTATTTTCTTTCATTTGTAGTGCTTTATTTTATTTATAATAAAAAATCCACTTCGTTGAAACAGGGTTTTCTGTTTGGGTTATTTCTGATACTGGTTTTTGGTTTCAGATTTTTTGTTGAATTTCTGAAAGAAAATCAATCCGCTTTCGAATCTTCTCTTCCAATAAATATGGGACAGATTCTCAGCATTCCGTTTGTCCTGTTGGGAATTTACTTTGTATTCAGAAAAAAGATGCAGAACAATAAATAAGATAATGAAAGCAATCAAGTTCATATTTCTGATTGTTTCACTTCTGATACTGAAAAGTTGTACAGATAAAAACCATAATAAAGAAAATATTGTTGTTACCATTTATCCCTTCAAAGCTATAATACAGGAAATTGTTGGAAACGAAGTTGTTGTTGATGTATTGCTTCCGGGTAACGCCGATCCACATACATACGAAATGTCACCATCTGATTTTAATAAGATTCAGAACGCAAAAGTATTTTTTTACGGGGCGGAAACTCTCGATGGCTGGGCAGCGAAGCTTGATGTTGAAAATAAAATTGAGTTGTTGAAAGTTCTGCCGCAGGATTTTCTTATTCAGATTGAATCAGATACAGACCATTCATTTCACAAAGAGGAAGACAGTCATCATCACCAAGGGTTTGATCCTCACTTCTGGACCGATCCAATAACTGTAAATTCAATGATTGACTCGCTAACAAAAATCCTTTCCGATTACTATCCCGATAAAAAAGATTTATTCAGAAAAAATTCTGAGAAATTTTCGAAAGAACTTTATGAACTTGATAAAAAAATCAGAGAAACTATCGAACAAATAAAGCACAATAAAGTTTTTTCTGCACATCCCTTTTATAATTATTTTTTCAAACGATATGAGCTTGAAATTCTTGGCTCACTTGAAATTTCTCCGGGTCAGCAAATAACACCAAAGTTCCTTAAAACTATTTCTGAGCAAATTAAGCAAAAGAATGTTAAGGCGATTTTTATAAACAGACAGCATATTAGTAAACCCGCCAAAGTTCTGGCTGAATCGGTTGGAATTAAGACGATTGAATTAGACCCGATTGGAGGTACAACAGGAAATGAAACTTATGAGCAGATAATTTCAAATAATCTGAAAATTATTATGAATGAATTAAAATGAATGCTGTTGAAGTAAATAATCTTTCCCTCAGCTACGGAGATATTAAAGTTCTTGAAAACCTGAATTTTGTAATTCCTGAAAATACCTTTGTTTCTATTGTAGGTCCGAATGGTGCAGGTAAAACAACATTGATGAA
>FWWM01011123.1_pt1 | contig 15570 bp, 17 predicted proteins | sample 2228351 | NCBI WGS metagenome assembly FWWM01 (sample SAMEA103939774, study PRJEB20133) | metagenome | reverse complement strand
TTCGGCACCTGGCCTTCCGGGTCGCCGCCCCCGCGGACCTGGAGGTTCTGGCCGCCCTGGCCCGGCGGGACGGCCTGGCACACCGGTGGGTGGAAGGGGAGGAGGCGGGGCAGGGTAAGGCCCTGCGCCTGCAGGACCCGGCCGGGCTCCCCCTGGAGTTCTTCCACGAGATGCAGCCTGTGGAGCGCCTGCTGCAGCGCTACGACGTCTACCGCGGGCCGGGGGTGATGCGTCTGGACCACTTCAACTGCCAGGTGCCGCAGGTCGAGGCGGCCGCGGCGTGGTACCGGCAGGTCCTGGGCTTTCGCTGCTCGGAGCTCACCGAGACCGGAGACGACCCGCCGCGTCTGTGGGCGATCTGGCTGCACCGCAAGCAGAACGTCCACGACGTGGCGCTTATGACCGGTCGCGGCCCCCGGGTGCATCACGCCGGATTCTGGATGGCGGATACCGCGGGAGTGCTGCGTGCCTGCGACATCCTGGCCGCCGCCGGGCGTCTGGGGTGTCTCGAGCGCGGCCCCGGCCGGCACGGCCTCTCCAACGCCTTCTTCCTCTACCTGCGCGACCCCGACGGCAACCGCATCGAGCTCTACACCGGCGACTACATGATCGTCGACCCCGACTGGCCGGCCATCCGCTGGAAACTCGACGACCCGCGCCGGGCGACGCTGTGGGGGCACGCCGCGCCGCCTTCCTGGTTCGACGAGGCCGCGGCGGTGGAGTCCGTCATCGACGGGACCCTTCAGCCGGCGCGGCCTCCGGCGCTGCCCGACCGTCCCGCTGCGGTGCGCTGAGGACGGAAGGGGGGCGGCCTGTCTCGTGGAGAGGACGCCGGAGGAGACGTTGCGGGAGCTGCTGGGGGCGGTCCCGGACGACCGGACCCTGCGGGCGGTCGAGGAGTGGCGGCGTGCCTGGCGCCGGGAGTGGGAACGGGTGGAGAGCCTCGACCTGGGAGAGGAGGACCCACCCGCGCCCCTGTGGTGCTGGCCGCCGTGAGCGCCGACATGACCGCGCTGGCAGCCGCCGTCCGCAGCGGGCGCCTCTCGCCCGTCGACCTGGTGGAGCGCTGCCTGGAGCGCATCCGCGCCACCGAGGAGCGCCTGCGGGCGTTCATCCACGTGGACGCGGAGGGCGCGCGGGAGGTGGCGCGGCAGCGTGACGAGGAGGCACGCCGAGGCCAGATCCGCGGCCCGCTGCACGGCATCCCGCTGGCGGTAAAGGACCTCTTCGACCAGGCGGGGCTGCCCACCACCGCCGGGGCGGCTATCCGCCGCGGGCACCGGGCGGTGACCACCGCCACGGCGGTGCAGCGACTGCTGGACGCCGGGGCGGTGGTCATCGGCAAGACCAACCTGCACGAGTTCGCCTTCGGCGTCACCTCCGTCAACCCGCACTTCGGCGCCGTGGCCAACCCCTGGGACCACCGGCTCGTGGCCGGCGGGTCCAGCGGCGGGTCGGCGGCGGCGGTGGCGGCGGGCTGCTGCGCCGGCGCCCTGGGCACGGACACTGGAGGGTCCATCCGCATCCCCGCGGCGCTGTGCGGTGTGGTCGGGCTCAAGCCCACCTTCGGCCTGGTCAGCAGGCACGGCGTGGTGCCGCTGGCCTGGTCCTTCGACACCGTCGGTCCCATTGCCCGCAGCGTGGCCGACGCGGCCCTGCTCCTCAGCGTCCTGGCCGGTCCCGACCCGCAGGACCCACTCACCGGGCGGAGCGCGCCCTGCGCATACCGGGTGATGCCTGCGCCGCCTGCCTTCCGCATCGGCCGCCTGCGCGGTCCGCTCTTCGACGACGGCCTGGACGCCGAGGTAGGGGGAGCGCTGGAGCGGGCCTGCGCCCTGCTGTCCCGCGCCGGAGGCCGGGTCGAGGAGGTGGGTGTGGAGGCGGCGCTGGCCGGACAGGCCGCCCAGACGACGATCCTCTTCGCCGAGGCCAGCACCTATCACCGGCGCGCCTACCCGGGGCGCCTGGGGGAGTACGGCCCGGACGTGCGGGAGCTGCTGGTTGCCGGCGCCACCATTCCCGCCACCGCCTACGTGGACGCGCAGCGGGTGCAGGGGGTGGTCATCCGCGAGATCCGGAGGCTCCTTGCGGACTTCGACGCGCTGATCTGCGCCGCCGTCCCCATGCAGGCTCCCCGCATCGAGGACGTGGACCCCACGGTGGGCGAGGGGTGGCGGCGCGCCAGGGCTCCCCTCTCCCGCCTTACCCGGCTCTTCAACCTCACCGGCCTTCCCGCGGTGGTGGTGCCGGTGGAGCAGGCCCGCAGCGGTCTGCCGCTGGGCGTCCAGCTGGCGGCTGCGCCGGGGGAGGAGGCGCGGCTGCTGGCGATCGCTGCGGTGCTGGAGGCCTCTGCCGGCTGGACCCTGCCCCCGCTGCTTTAGCCCCGGGTGGGGGACGGCGAGGCTACCCCCGGCGTGCTGCGGCGGCGATCAGCTCGGCCGCGGCTGCGGGAAAGGGAGCTCCCAGGACGTAGCAGCGGGCGCCGCGGAGCAGGCGGCTGTATCCGGCGAAGGCATCTTCCAGGCGGTGCGCGTAGCGCAGGGAGGAGTGCTGCTGCTCCCCCAGGACCATCATGAGCTCCGCGCGGGAGAAGGGCGCGAGGCCTCCAGCGCCCGGCCGCAGCAGCACGAACGCCTCCACCGGGGCCGCGCCCGCCGCCCGCGCCGCGGGGAGGTAGAAGCGGACGCCGCCTTCCCGCGCGACCTCTGCGCCGCGGGGAAGGGTGCCGACCGCCCGCTCGGTCCAGGGTTTCACGGCCATGGGCAGCGCAAACGGCACCGCCGCTGCCGACGTCGGGTCGAGCAGCGTGATCTCGTCGGTGAGGTAGGCCGCGCCCTGCCGGACCAGGATGGCCACCGTGGACGTCTTCCCCGCCCCGCTTTCCCCGATGACGATCCAGGCCCGTCCGTCTATGCTCACCGCGCCTGCGTGGATGAAGAGCAGGCGGCGCAGCAGGGCCGCGGCGGTCGCGCCCACCTGCCCCAGCAGCAGGGGAAGCCATCCGGTCTGAGGGAGCGTAACCGACCAGAGCACCCTGCCCTCCACGGCACCGGTGGCCACGCGGTCTCCCTCGGCCACGGTGACGTCCAGGGGAGGAAGGGACTCTGCGGCGGCCAGGGAGCTGAGGGCGGGAGCCAGGGCGGCCGCGATCCAATCCGGCGCGGCGATTCGGATCTGCCAGCCGGGAAGGGTCAGGGTGTGGGGTGCGGGCGTCACGCGGGCTCGACCCATCGCAGGGCCGCGCGACGCCACCGGCCGTCCTCCTCCCGGACCACGCCCGCGGCCGCCAGGCCGCGCAGCGATTCGGCGAGGCGCTCCTCCGGCCCGTCGAGAGCGGCGGTCACTTCCGCCGTCGTCCTGCCCTCGCAGGCCTCCCAGACCCGCCGGGCTTCCGGGTCCAGATGGATGAGGCGCGCCTGCTCCACGTCCAGCAGGAGGATCTCGCCGTCCAGCTCCGCGGCCAGGAGGGGCGCGCTCACGGCGCCGCAGCCGGGGCCACCCCGCGCAGGACTCCCAGAACGACCAGGCGGAAGGCGGCGCTGTAGGCGGGGGTGCAGGTTACCAGGGCGATGCCGCGCTCTCCCGGCGGCGCCCAGAGCACCTCCACCTGCTCGGGGCGCACGACCTGCGAGTCCACCACCGCGTAACGGTAGCGCTGCCCCCCGTACTCCACGAAGATTGCGTCACCAGGGCGCAGGGTGTCGAGGCGGAAGAACGGAGCCCCGTAGGTGGTGCGGTGACCGGCGATGCCCAGGATCCCGGGGCGGTCGGGAAGAGCGGTCCAGGCTATCCGGCCGACGCCGAAGGTTCGCAGGTGCTCGGGTGTCGCTCCCTCAGGGACGAATCGCCGCAGCTCCATCCGGGGGATCACCAGCACCATCCCCTGGGGGGCGACCCGTTCCGCCGACGCTCCCCTCCCGCTCTGCGCGGACTCCCACGCGGCCAGCGCCGCGGTCTGCGCCGGTCCCACCGCCATGGCCGTGTAGGCGATCCAGCCAAAGGGGGCTAGCACCAGCATCAGGCCCGCGGCGATGCACAAGGTCCCTGCTACCCGCAGGACCCTGCGGAAGGGCGGGGGGTCCTTGATCCCGTAGACGATCACGACGTGGTGCCCAGACGCCGCAGCACGATCCCCAGAGAGATCAGGCCGATCCCACCCGCAAACGGAATCCACAGGTTCGCCCCGCCGTAGGGCAACACCTCCGGGCGCGGGAGCAGCACGGGGCGCACCGGGCGCACTGCCTGAGCCAGGGGGCGGACGGCCGCCCTGGCCGGGGGAGTGGCCACCGCTCTTGTGACGGCGGGCAGTACGACGGGGGTCACGCGGACCACAGGCGGCGCCCCCGGAGGCGGAGGTGCCGGCGCAACGGGCGTGGCCGGCGTGTGGGGCGTGACCACCGGGGTGGGTGGAGGGACGACGGCCTCAGGTGGCGGCGAAGGCGGCGCCACCAGCAGGGGTGCGGCAACCAGGATGGGCAGCAGTATCCCGATGATGGGCACAAGCGGGAGCCCGGGTGCGGGAGGGCCTGCCGGCGGAGCAGGGGGAGGGACCGGGGACACCGGCTCCACCCCTGTGGTCAGGGGGATCGATGCGATCTTCACTCCCCGCGGCTGCAACCCCATAGCCCCTCGCCGGGAGGCGGGTTCCTGCCCTCGGCGCTTCTTGCGGGAGATGCCCCCCTCCTTGATACCACAGGCTCAGGACCGCACGCCACGGACCAAAAGCAGTCTCCGAGCCGGTTATCCGGCCCGGAGACTGGAAGAAGGCAGCCGAGAGGGCCTGCTAGGGCATCAAGTTGAGCCGTGCCGACGGTGGGACCTCTAGCGGCCCCGACACCAGGACCGCCGGAGCAGCCGGCTGGGATGGAGCCTGGGTCTGCTCCTCCCTGGGAGGTCCCGTCAGCAGCGCCCCTCCCATCCCCAGGGCCAACAGCAGCAGCCCGACAAGTCCGGCCGCGCCCGCCCCCGTCCCTCCTCCGCCGGATGCAGGGGGCGCGGGACCGGGGCCAGGTTCGGAGATTGGAGGCGAGAACGACTGGACGGTCGTCGCCAGCGGGATAGAGGCGATTCTGATACCGCTTCCCGGCAATGTAGGCATGCTCATACCCCTCTCTGCTGAGATCGAGCCTAGCACCCGCTCTTCGAAGCTCACAATCTGTCGGAGGACAGAAATCGGCGGCGTGGACGAGTGATCTTCCAGGGATCCTCCGCCGCAGATCTCCGGCAGGAAAGGGCGCGCACGGCCCGGGAAGTACATGTACCTGTGGTCGAGACCTGGAACCTCGGGAAGACCTTCCGGCCTCCGCCCTGGCCCTTCTCCCTGGCCGGACGGGTCTCTGCGCACCCCGTGCGCGCTCTAACGGGCCTTTCCCTCCGCGTCGAGCCGGGGGAGGTCTTCGGCCTGCTGGGGCCCAACGGCGCCGGGAAGACGACGCTGCTCAAGGTGCTGGCGACGCTGCTCCTTCCCTCCGAAGGTGGCGCCCGGGTGGACGGCGCCGACCTGGTGCGCCAGGCGGGGGTGGTGCGCCAGCGGGTGGGGCTGGCCACAGGGGACGAGCGCACCTTCTACTGGCGGCTCACGGGGAGGGAAAACCTTGAGTTCTTCTCCGGCCTGCGGGGGCTCTCTCCGGCGGCGGCCCGCCGGCGGACGGCCGCGGTCCTGGAGAGCGTGGACCTCGGGGAGCAGGCGGACGAGATCGTGGGCCGGTACTCCACCGGGATGCGCCAGCGTCTGGCCATCGCCCGGGCCCTGCTCGGGGACCCGCCGGTCCTGCTGCTGGACGAGCCCACGCGCAGCCTCGACCCCGTGGCCGCTGCCCGGGTGCAGGCCCTCATCCGCCGCCTCTCCCGCGAGGAGGGGCTCACCGTGCTGCTGGCCACGCACCAGCTGGGCGAAGCGGCCGCCGCATGCGACCGAATCGGCATCCTGGTGGCCGGTGCGTTGCGTGACGTCCTGGCCCCGCAGGCGGTGGGTGAGGAAGGCCTGCGCCGGCGCTACCACACCCTCGTGGAGGCTGCGGATGAGCGTCCTCAACCAGTTGCGGGCCTTCCTTAGGCGAGACTACCTCCTGGCCAGCTACTCCCGCCTCGCCCTGGCCTGGCAGGTTTTCACCGTCGTCCTGGTGGCGCCCACGCTTTACTACCTGGGACGGCTCATCCGACCGGCCGCCTCTCCGCACCTGGCTCCCTACGGCGGGGACTACTTCGCCTTCGCCATACTGGGGGTGGCGCTTTTCGGCCTGCTGGCCGCGTCCATGGCCGCCGCGGCCGCAGCGATCCGCCAGGAGCAGATGATCGGCACCCTGGAGGTACTGGTCGCCGCACCCATCTCCCTGCTCACGCTGGCGGCGGGGCTCTCGCTTTGGAGCGTCCTGCTCGCCGCCGCGCAGACGCTCCTCTACGTGGTGCTGGGAGTGGTGGTCTTCGGGATCGACCTGGGCAGGGCCAACCTGGCCGGGGCGGGTGTCGCCGTGGTCCTGGCGGTGGCGACGTTCGCGGCCATGGGGCTGTTCGCGGCGTCGTTCGTCCTGGTCTACCGGCACTCCGACCCGTTCAGCAGCATCTTCGCCGGGCTCTCCGCCCTCCTGGGTGGAGTCTTCTACCCGCCCAGCGTCCTGCCCCCGGTGCTGCGGGCGCTGGCGGAATTCGTGCCTCTGACGCACGCGCTGCGGGCCGTCCGCCTGGCGGTGCTGGAGGGGGCCGGGCTGGGGGCGCTGCGCCGCGAGCTTCTCGTGCTGCTCCTCTTCGCCGCAGTACTCCTGCCGCTGGCAACGTTGCTCTTCCGCGGGGCGGTGCAGTACGCCAGGCGGGCGGGAACGCTGAGCGCCTACTGAGGGGCGATCCCGGGAAGGTCAGTCCCCGAAGTTCTCCACGACCACCACGCCGTAGGGGCCGCCGTCGATGACGCCTATGCCCACCAGGCGGTAGTCTGGCAGCAGGATGTTCTGCCGGTGCGCCTCGCTGGTCATCAGTGCCTCGTGTGCCTCCCGGATGCTGCCGGCGTAGGCGATGTTCTCGCCGACCATGCGCACGCGCACGCCCCGCCGCAGCACCCGCTGCTGCGGCCCCAGGCCGCGGCGGTCCACGTGGGACAGGTAGCCGAAGGCGAACATCTCCAGACCGTGGGCGCGGGCCACGCTGCGGATGGTGGCGTGGGGCATCAGCGGGGGCAGCCCCGCGGCGGCGCGCTCGTTGTTGATCAGGTTGAGCATGGTCACCTCGTGCTCCCAGCTGCTCTGCGCCGCCGTCGTGCGAAAGGGCAGGGGGTAGGTGGCCCACGCCGCGGGCGCTCCCAGCACCACCGGGCCCGGGGAGAGGGGAGGGGCGGGGGCGGCCATGGCCGCCGCCGCCAGCAGCACCGAGAGGGCTGCGGATCGCAGCATGCCGGCCTCCGGGGAGCTCCGCGCTGCGGGCGCGCTGTGGCGGCGCCCGGCGCCGGGCGCCCCTCCTGCCGAGGGTTTGCCCGTTCGGAGATCCCTCCGGAACTGTGTGCCCAGATCGCAGGTGGTCTAGTCGGACTCGCAGGGTCAGGCGGCAGCCGTGGAGCCACTCCCAGAATCCCCGGCCGCGGAGAGCCCCGGACCCCCGCCGGGGGACAGGCAGGAGCCGGGGGTCGCGCGCCAAACATCATTCAAAAGAATCCCGGCACAAGGTCACACCGATGACGGCGAGTCGCCCAACGGCGGAACCGCTGGCGGACAAGGTGGCGCTGGTCACCGGCGCCTCGCGGGGAATCGGGCGCGCCACCGCCCTGCTGCTGGCCGAACGCGGCGCCCATGTGGGCGTCCACTACAGGAGCGCGGAGGCTCAGGCCCGCCAGGTGGCGGACGCCATCGCCGCCATGGGCCGCCGGGCCGTCCTCGTTCAGGCCGACCTGGAGCGGCCCGAGGAGGTGCGGCGCATGTTCCAGGTGGTGGGTGAGACGTTTGGCGGACTGGACATCTTCGTCGCCAACGCCGCCTCCACCGCCTTCCGGCGCTTCGTCGACCTCAAGCCCCACCACCTGGCCCGGACCTACCAGATCAACGTCTTCTCGTTTGTGCAGGCGGCGCAGGAGGCGATGCGCCTGATGGCCGGGCGGGGAGGCCGGATCGTCACCGTCTCCAGCTTCCCCACCCACCGCTACCTGCCCGACTACTCGCTGCTGGCCTCGGCCAAAGCCGCCCTCGAGTCGCTGACCGCCTACCTGGCGGTGGAGGCGGCCCCGCACGGCATCACGGTCAACGGTGTGAGCCCCGGGGTGGTGGTCACGGACTCGGCGGAGGTGTACGAGATGCGCCAGCACCCGGGGCTGCTGGAGACGGCGCTGCGCTACACGCCCAAGGGGCGTCTGGGGCAGCCCGAGGATATCGCCCGTGTCATCGCGTTCCTGTGCTCCGACGACGCGGAGTGGATCGTCGGGCAGACGATCGTCGCAGACGGCGGGCTCACCCTGCCCAGCCCCTACTACCCGAATGCCGCCCCCTCCCGCCCGGCGCCCGCGGCACCGTCCGCAAAGGAGCGCCGTCCGTGAGCACCCCTCCTAGCCGCGCCGGCTGAGGGAGGCGGCCGCGGCCTCGTCGAGAAACCAGCAGACCCGCGCCCAGCGCAGCATGGAGGCCGGCACCGCCGCAGAGGGCTGGTCCTCCAGGGCGCGACGCACCGCCTGGGCCTTGTCACCGCCGCTGGCGAGCACCAGGACCCGGGAGGCGAGGCGGATCACCCGGAGCGTGAAGGTGATCCGCCGCCGCGGCGGCACGGGCGCTGTGGAGGCGACGACCAGGCGGTCGTCCTCCAGCGCCGGGTGCCCGGGGAAGAGCGAGGCGGTGTGGCCGTCGCGGCCGACCCCAAGCAGCACCAGGTCCAGCCGCGGCGGGTCGCCAAGCACCTTCCGCAGCGTTGCCTCGTAGCGGGCGGCAGCCTCCCCGGGGTCCGCTTCGGCGGGGACGCGGTGGATGCGTGCCGTCGGCAGCGGGACACGGGAGAGCCAGGTCCGCCACGCCAGGGCGTAGTTGCTCTCCGGGTGGTCGGGGGGCACCACCCGCTCGTCGCTCCAGAAGACCTCCATGCGGTCGTAGGGCAGCGTCTCTGCACCGCCCTTTGCCAGCAGAGTGTAGAGGTCCTGCGGCGTGCGCCCGCCCGAAAGTGCCAGGGTGAAGCGGCCGCGGGCGGCCACCGCCTGGAGCGCGATCCGACGCATACAGACGACGGCCTCCTCGGCCAGGGCGTGGGGTGAAGGGAAGACGCGGACCTCCGGTGCCGCCTCCATCCTGACACGGCCGGCTACAGCTGCCGCCAGCGCCGCCCGTCCCGCTCGATGAGGGCGCGGGCTGCGGGCGGCCCCCACGTGCCCGCCTGGTAGTTGGGGAAGTCGGCCGGCGGGTGGGCCGCCCACGCTTCCAGGATGGGCATCACCAGCGCCCAGGCCATCTCCACCTCGTCGTGACGGGCGAACAGCGTCCGGTCGCCGATCATCGCGTCCAGCAGCAGCCGCTCGTAGGCGGTGGGCTCCTCCACACCGAAGGAGGTGCCGTAGTCGAACCGCATGTTCACTGGCTGGATGCGCGTGGCCTGTCCCGGCACCTTGGCGGCGAAGCGCAGTGCGATCCCCTCGTCGGGCTGGATGTTCAGCGCCAGCATGTTGGGCTCCATGGCCTCCACGCCCGCCTGGCCGAAGAGGATCAGCGGCGGCAGCTTGAACTGGATGGCGATCTCCGTCACCCGCTTGGGCAGCCGCTTGCCGCTGCGCAGGTAGAAAGGGACCCCCGCCCAGCGCCAGTTGTCGATCTCGAAGCGCACGGCCACGTAGGTGGGGGTGACCGAGTCAGCGGCCACGCGCTCCTCCTCCCGGTAGCCCGGCACCTCCCGCCCCTCCACCATGCCGCGGCCGTACTGCCCGCGCACCGCCAGGCGCTGCACCTCGTTGGGGGCAAACGGGCGGATGGCGTGCAGGATCTTCACCTTCTCGTTGCGCACCGCGTCCGCCTCGATTGCCGCCGGCGGTTCCATGGCCACCAGCGTCAGCAGCTGCAGCAGGTGGTTCTGCAGGATGTCCCGCACCACGCCGGCTTCTTCGTAGTACCCCCCGCGGCCCCCGATGCCTCCGGACTCCGCCACGGTGATCTGCACGTGGTCCACATACTGCCGGGTCCAGATGGGCTCAAAGATGGTGTTGGCGAAGCGGAAGATCATCAGGTTCTGGACGGTCTCCTTGCCCAGGTAGTGGTCGATGCGGTAGATCTCCCGCTCGTCGAAGACCCGGTGCACCCTGGCGCTGAGAGCGCGCGCCGTCTCCAGGTCGGAGCCGAAGGGCTTCTCGATGATGATGCGCCGCCACCCCATGGCATCGCCCCTCCACCCGCCGCGTCCCCCCAGCCGCGCCTCCCCCAACCGCTCGACGATGGTCTGGTAGGCGCTGGGCGGCGTGGCCAGGTAGAAGAGGCGGTTGCCGCCCAGGCCCATGCGGCCGTCTAGGTCAGCGAGCAAGGAGCCCAGCCGCGCGTAGCCCTGCGGGTCGTCGTAGTCGCTCTGGATGTAGTGGATGCTGCCGGCAAAGGTCTCCCAGGCGGCGGGATCGTAGCGGACGTCCGTGCTCTCCCGCACCGCCTCCCGCACCTGCTCGCGGAAGGACTCGCTGGTGAAGGGACGCCGGGAGAAGGCGACCACTGCGAAGGAGCCGGGCAGCAACCCCTTGCGCGCCAGGTTGTACAGGTCGGGGATGAGGCGGTTGCGCGCCAGGTCGCCCGAAGCCCCGAAGATGACCGCGGCGCAGGGCTGGGGCGTGCGCCGCTGCCAGATACCATCGCGCGGCCGGTCGACCAGCGGCGTCTTTGAGCCACTGCGCCCCGGCGCCCGCCCGCCCACGCCGCCTACCCCTCCCGCACGGGGTGTCCGCCGAACTGCTGGCGCAGCGCGGCGATGACGCGGGCGGTGAAGGAGTCCTCCTGGCGGGAGCGGAAGCGGGTCTGCAGGGCCAGGGTGATCACCGGCAGGGGGACGGCCTTCTCTATGGCCTCCTGCACCGCCCAGCGGCCCTCACCGGAATCCTCCACGTAGCCGCGGACGCGTTCCAGGCGGGGGTCGACGGCCAGCGCCCGCTGCACCAGCTCCATCAGCCAGGAGCGCACCACGCTGCCGTGGTTCCACAGGTCGGCGATGCGCGGCAGGTCCAGGCGGAACCCGGACGCCGCCAGCAGCTCGAACCCTTCGCCGATGGCCTGCAGCATGCCGTATTCGATGGCGTTGTGCACCATCTTCACGAAGTGCCCAGCCCCCGAGGGGCCCACCAGCGCGTAGCCGTCCTCGGGGGCCAGCGTGCGGAAGACGGGCTCCAGGCGGCGGAAGGGTTCCTCCTCGCCGCCCACCATCAGGCAGTACCCCGCCTGCAGCCCCCAGATTCCGCCGGAGACGCCGGCGTCCAGGAAGTGGATGCCCTGGGCGCCCAGCTCCGCAGCGCGCTGCTGGGAGTCCCGGTAGTGGGCGTTGCCTCCGTCCACGACGATGTCGTCTCTGGCCAGCAGGGGGGTCAGGGTTTCCAGCATCCTGGCGGTCGGGTCTCCCGCCGGCAGCATGAGCCAGACGGCGCGCGGGCTGCCCAGGCGTTCCACCAGCTCGGTCAACGACCGGGTGCCCACCGCCCCCTCCCGCTGTGCCTCCTCCACGGGGAGCGGGCTGCGGTTGAAGACGACGACGCGGTGCCCGCCGCGGAGCAGCCGGCGGGTCATGTTCATGCCCATCCGCCCCAGCCCGACCATGCCGATCTCCACGCCAACACTCACCCCCTGCGGCCCCAGCCGCACCGGTCAAACATACCCCTAGTGTACCCGCCCCTTCTGGCGGCGCAATTGGCCAAATTGGTACGCGGCGCAGCAGGCGGGAAATCCCGAAAATACTTCCTCGACCCGATAGACAGGAAGGTACACTCGGAGCTATTGGAAACTAAGGAGGTCTCTTTAATCCCCATGCAGCTGACCCGCGAAGCGGACTATGCCGTTCGCATGCTTGTGGATCTGGCCTCCAGGCCCCAGGGAGAGGTTGTCCCCCTGCGCCGCATCGCCTCCCGGCAGCTCATCCCCCTGCCCTACCTGAAGAAGATCGTCCGCCGGCTCGCCGCTGCCGGCGCCGTGAGCACGCTGCGGGGACGCGGGGGCGGGGTCCAGCTTGGGCCGTCCGCCGCCACGCTCACCCTCTACCGGATCATCAGCATCATCGAAGGACGCCTCGCCCTCAACCGCTGCCTGGTCCGTCGAGGCGCCTGCCCGCTGGAGCGGACGTGCCCCGCCCATCCGGTGTGGCGGCACGTGCAGGACGTCATGATACGGGAGCTGGAGGCGGTGACCCTGGCGGGACTGGTGGCATCGCGCCGGGAGGCGGTGCGGGGATGACCGGGCACCTGCGCAGTGCCGCCGTCCTCTGGCTCCTCCTCACGGTGGTAGGTGAGGCCGTGGCGCTTCGCGCCAACATCTACCCGCCGGCCGCGGCGGAGGAGGCGCGGGTGGTGGATGCCGCATTCCGCCTTCTGCTGCTCCTGGCCGTGCCGGTGTTCACCTTCGTCCTGGCCGCCCTGCTGTACAGCGTCGCCCGCTTCCGCATCCGCGGCGAGCCGCGGGTCGACGGCCCTCCGTTGCACGGGAGAGGGGCAGTGCCCTGGGTGTGGCTGGCCGTCACCACCGCTCTGGCCGTCTACGTCATCTTCAATCCCGGGCTCCGCGGCCTGGCGGAGCTTCGGGCCAACCCCACGGCCGACCTGGTGGTGCGGGTGGAGGGGGCGCGCTGGCTCTGGAAGATCTCCTACCCCCAGTACGGCCTCGCCGCGCGGGAGGTGGTCCTGCCGGTGGGGCGGCGCGTGCGCTTCGACGTCACAGCCACCGACGTACTGCACTCCTTCTGGATCCCCGCCTTCCGCATGAAGATCGACGCAGTCCCCGGCATGACCACCCGAGTCTTCATCACCCCCACCGCCATCGGGTCGTTCGAGGACAACGTCCACTTCCGGCTGCAGTGCGCGGAGCTGTGCGGTCTGGGACACCACCTGATGCGCAGCCCGGTGCGTGTCGTGGCCCCGGAGGAGTTCGAGGCGTGGGTGGCCGAGGTCAAGGCGCGATGAAGGGCGAGGGGGTGGGGCGGTGATGCCGCTGCTCAAGGGGCTGGGCTTTGGGGCGGCGGGGTTCCTGCTGGGCGGAGGGGCGACGGTGGGGGCGGCCGCGCTCCTGGGCCGTCCGGCCTGGCCGGTGGAGGCGGCGATCACCATCGGCTACCTCGTGGGCCTGGCCGGCTGGCTGCTGGGCGTGGGAGTGTGGGACGCCTGGGCCCGCGGCTGGTTCGGCCTGCCGCTGCGCAGGGCGGAGGTCCGCGGCTGGCGGCGCTACTTCCACTTCACCACCGACCACAAGGTCATCGGCGTACAGTACCTGGTGACCTTCGTCGTGCTCTTCCTCCTGGCCGGCCTCTTCGCCATGCTTATGCGCATCGAGCTGGCCTCCCCCGGCCAGACCATCATGACGGCGGGGCGGTTCACCCACCTGATGAGCATGCACGGGATCATCATGATCGCCGTGGCCGTGGCCGCCATCATCGGCGGCCTGGGCAACTTCGCCGTGCCCCTGTTGATCGGCGCCGAAGACATGGCCTTCCCCCGCATCAACGCCCTGAGCTACTGGCTGGTCCCTCCCGTGGCCCTGCTGCTGGTGGCGACGTTCTTCACCGGCGGGTTCGACACCGGCTGGACGGCCTACCCGCCGCTCAGCGAGGTAAACGCCACAGGCCAGGTCCTCTTCAACCTGGCGGTGATCACCTTCGGCTTCTCCTCGATCCTGGGCGGCCTTAACTTCCTGGCGACGGTGGGCCGCCTGCGGGCGCCGGGGATGACCTGGGGCCGGCTGCCCATCTTCGTCTGGTCGGTGGTCGCCGCCTCCGCCATCAGCCTGACGGCCACCCAGTTCCTGGCAGCGGCGCTGCTGATGGTCCTGCTGGACCGTATTGCGGGCATGGCCTTCTTCGCCGCGGCCCGGGGCGGCGCCCCGCTTTTGTACCAGCACGTCTTCTGGTTCTACTCCCATCCGGCGGTGTACATCATGATCCTCCCCGCCTTCGGGGTGGCGCTGGAGGTGCTGACCCACTTCTCGCGCAAGCCGCTGTATGCCTACCGGTGGGTGGTCGGGGGATTCCTGGGCATCGTGGCGCTGAGCTTCGTCGTCTGGGCGCACCACCTCTACACCAGCGGCATGGCCGAATACCTCCACGGCCCGTTCATGGCCACCACCGAGCTCATCTCCATCCCCACGGGGCTCATCTTCCTGGCGGCGCTGGGGACCCTGTGGATGGGGAAGCTGTGGCTGCGCACCCCCATGCTCTTTGCCCTGGGCTTCCTATTCAACTTCCTCATCGGCGGGATCACCGGCATCTTCAACGCCGATGTGCCCACCGACCTGCACCTGCAGGACACCTACTTCGTGGTGGGGCATTTCCACTACACCATCATGGGCGGCATGATCTTCGCCCTCTTCGCCGGCATCTACTACTGGTTCCCCAAGATCACCGGGCGAATGTACGACGAGACCCTGGGCCGGCTGCATTTCTGGTGGATGTTCGTCACCTACAACACGACCTTCATCCCCATGTTCTGGCTGGGAATCTTCGGGATGAACCGGCGCATCGCCGACTATCCGCCGGAGCTGGGTCCGGTGAACCTGTTCGTTTCGATCTCCGCCCTGCTGCTTGGCGCCAGCTTCCTCGTCTTCGTGGTCAACATGGTCCGCTCGTGGGCCCGGGGCCCGAGGGCCGCCAGCAACCCCTGGCACGCCCGCACCCTGGAGTGGCAGGTGCCCTCCCCGCCGCCGGAGGGCAACTTCCCTGCGCCGCCGCAGGTCGCCGGCCATCCCTACGACTACGGGGTGCCCGGGTCCGTACACGCCGTGGTGGCGGTGTCCGGCGCCTCAGGGGCCGGACCTTCGGGGGGAGGGTGAGCGATGACGGACCGTCCTGCCCTGGCCCAGAGGTTCCGTCTGGGGTGGCGGGTGCTCCTGGCGCTGCTGGCGTTGACGGCGCTGGAGCTGCCGGTGGCCTTCCGCATTCCCCGGCCGCTGCCCTACCTGGTGGCCATCAACCTCCTGGACGCCCTCCTCATCCTGGAGTACTTCATGCACCTCTCCCAGATGTGGCACGCGGAGGAGTGAGGCGATGGAGGCGATGACGGCGGCCCACGCCCCGGCACGCCGCCTGCGCACCCTGCGCGGCGGGCTGTGGCTGTTCTTCATCTCCGAGAGCTTCCTGTTTGCTGCGCTCGTGAGCAGCCGCTACTACCTGGTGGGGCTGGAGCGGCCGGCGGAGCTGAACCAGGCGCTGGGCCTGGCCATCACCGGCATCCTGCTGGCCAGCAGCCTCTTCGCCTTCCGGGCCGAGGCGTCTATGCTCCTCGGCGACCGGCGGCACTTCCTGAACAACACGCTGGTCACCGTCCTGCTGGGGACGCTCTTCCTGGTGGGCGTGGGGATGGAGTGGGCCGAGGCGTTCGTCCACTTCCCTCCCCACCGGCCCTTCGGGACCGTCTTCTTCACCCTGACCGGGGCGCACGGCCTGCACGTCCTGAGCGGG
>FWWM01005457.1_pt1 | contig 15573 bp, 13 predicted proteins | sample 2228351 | NCBI WGS metagenome assembly FWWM01 (sample SAMEA103939774, study PRJEB20133) | metagenome | reverse complement strand
GCGTCCCCTGCACCGGGTCAACATCCCGGAGGTGGTCTCCAAGTGGGTCGGCGAGACCGAGAAGCACATCAAGCAGGCCTTCGAGGCCGCGCGGGTGGGCGAGGCCCTGGCGGACGGCGAGGCGGTGGGGTCACCTCAGGTGGCGCTCGGGGCGCAGGCAAGGGCTGCGCACACGAGGATGAAGCAGGCCGAAGACCTGGTCGTGGAGCAGGTGGCTGGAGCGAGCAAGGACGAGCGACAGATGGTTCCGAGGCGGGTACCTGGCCCCGCGATGCCCGAGCCGCCGGCCTCGCCGGAGGTGCAGGAAGTCCGCGAAGTCGAGCAGGCAGCGCAGGCGCAGGCGAGGAGCGCCGAGGCCCACGGGCTCGGGCAGCAGGAGGTGGGCGAGGCCCGGGCCGCGGTGGAGGTGCCGCAGGAGGAGGTGGAAGGCGTCGCGAAGGGGGCCTTGGCCGAGGAGGTCGTGGAGAATCCGCCACCGGATGCCGAGATCGAGAAACTGTGCGAGAAACTGCGCTCCGAGATCGGGTAGCGGCGTCCCAGGGACAAGGAGGACTTCGAGAAGACGGACCCGCAGGCGATGGCCCAGACGGCTGGGGACGTGGTGGCGGGGGACGTGGGCGCGGAGGTGCAGGGGACCCATTCGGGGTACGAGCGGGTCAACGAGCCGGTGCATGGGGAGGAGCCGCGGCTCGCCACGCCGATCCCTCCGCCCGAGGCCGCGCTGCCCGCGGAGAACCTCAGGGCTGCGGAGGCGGTGCGGAACCTCTGAAGGAGGACGAGGTCTCGCTGGAGGCGGAGAAGAAGGACGCGGACCAGGTCTGGCGCGACGCGCAGATGGAGACGCCCGAGGCGGGGGATGGTCCAGGACGGGCCGATCGCGCGGGCGCGGGAGGCGAAGGAAGAGTTTGACCGGATCGCGGTGGAACGGCCGAAGCAGGCGCTGTTGACGGACCCCGAGATTCGGCGGAAAGCGACCGCGGCCTTGATGCAGGCGGAGCAGGAGGCCCTGGCGCGGCGTGCCGGGAGCGCGTCCGGTCAGCACCCGGGCTCCCTCCGCGGGCGCGAACGAGCGCCGCGGACCTGTACGACCTTCCCGAGTGGAGGCAGGGGGACCCGCTCGTGGCCGAGCCGCCCCCGGTCGTGGAGCGGCTCAACGCCTGTCGGTGCACGGCATGGGTCGGTTCGAGCGACCACCGGATGCTCGACCCCGATCCCGAACCGGACGAGCCCCGGTTCCCGTGGAAGTGCGGTGGTTATCCCGCCATCGTGCTGCCGTACGCCCTGGACGGGCTCATGCTCTCGGAGGACACGGACTTCGGCGCACTGCTCCGGAAGACGACCCTGGGATGGGCCCCCGGAGGGGGCTCGGCATTTCGAGCGGGCGGTGGTCGGGGGATGGGGCTTCAAGCTGTACGTTCGCTTGGCAGGTACGGCCTGGGCGGCCCGCGTTTCGCAGGCCGCGTCGGATCTGCTGTTCGACAAAAACGCCAAGGTGCGCAGTGGTGTCGTCGCCTTCTTTGACAGGTTCCCGATGGCCGCCGGGGCCGAACGGCTGGTGGAGGCATATCGGGACCGTCCTGACCTCTTCGTCGCTATCGATCGGGTCGAGGAGATGGGTTCGCTTCGGGACGCGCTGATCGCTGCGATCGCGAGGCGCATCGAGGCTCTTCGAGACGCCGGGGAGTTCGACCCGACCTCCTGTCAATTCTGCGCGGCGAGGCCTTCGAGCCAGGCGAGCGCGACGTGGTCCTGGGGGTCCTGTGCGCCTCGACCCGGACTGGCTGGTCGGCCACGCCCCCCGAGTGCACGCGGCAGGCTTCGGACCGGTGGAAGGACCGCTTCTGATGCTGGAGTCCCGCGAATCTCCGCGAATTTCCGAGGTGGCCCGGAACCTTGTAGCGGCGGGCACGCTGGACCGGGAGAGGCTCCTCCGGTGGGCGCGCCGCGCGTTGGACTGGTCCGGGTTCGACGCCGTCAAGGCCGGTGTGGCCTCGCGGCACTGACAGCGGCGTTGCGCCGTGGCGGTCGCCTGTCACGCAGCGCGCCCCCATGGCCGGTGCCGGGCGCCTTGGGCGTCGTCCTCTGTCGAACGCGGCTGTCGGGCGGCGCTGACGGTAAAAAGCGCAGATAAAGGCTTTCGTATATTCAACGAGTTACGGTGGCTGACCGTCGAGGAGGGACACCACCCGTTTTTGGCCTCTGCCCCTTCGAATCCGTAGAATGGGAACGACCACGAGGGAAAGGAGGCAGCATGACGAGGCAAGGATTAGGAGGGCGGGCCGCTCGGATTCTCGTGATGGGTCTGCTCGGCACGGTCTGGCCCTGGACGGCGGGTCATGGGACGGCTCAGGCGTGCACGTGTATCCCCCCGCTCGGTTACGTCCTGCCGCTGTCCGGGTCGCGGGATGTGCCGCGCAACACGCGGGTCTTCGTGTACAGGCAGTGGAGTGGGGGCGAGATCTGGTTCCACCCAACCTGGGACCACGTCGTGGTGGAGGCTGTCATCAAGGACGAGGACTTGCCTGAAGCCCTGGTCCTCGTGTCCGAGGCGGGTACGGAGGTTCCCCTGGACGTCGAGCGCGCCCAGGTGAGACCGCGGGGCCCGAGCACCTGGTGGCTCGCGCCAAGGGCACTCCTGGAGCCCGAGACGAGGTATCAGGTGCGTCTCGTTCATTCGGGGGGCACGACGCTGCTGAGCGAGTTCACGACGACGGACGAGATTGACAAGACTCCCCCCACCACGTTGCTGGGGGTTGGCTCTGCGACCCTAGACTACTACCCTGGGCCTCAGCCGAATGACAATGGTACGTGCGGAGGACAGAACTCGTTGCGGGTCTCGTTTTGGTTCCATGAACGAATGCCGACGTACACGGAATCTCCCCTCAACGGGGTCGAGCGCGTGTACCTGAGGAGGGCCGATGCCCCCTACGATTTCGACAACCCGGTCGTTGATGTCCCATTGGTGGCCGCGGTGGAGGCAGACCAGGGAGGATATCTGATCGGCTGGAATTTCCTTTGCGCCACCGGACTCCGGATCGAACTCGAGGAGTGCACCGAGTGGTGCGTGCGGGCGCACCCGATGGACCTGGCAGGCAACATCAAGGAGATCCCAGACGAGCGCTGCGCGGTCCTGTCCTCGCTGGAACCCTGGACCTCGGAGGGGCCTGGCGAGAGAAAGGTCTGCCCGGGGGAGGTCGGACCCGGGATCCCGGTGCCTCCCGAGACGCGAGACGCGGGTGGGAGCGAGGGCGACAAGGCCGGGGGCGGTGAGACACGCCAAGGAGAGGGGGGGACCTGCGCGTCTGCTGGTCCCTGCGCTCGCACGAGTGGGCCCTGGTGGTTCGCCGGGTGGCTCGTTGCGGTCCTCCTGGCTCGTCGCAGGCGCGAGCGCGCCGGGGTTGGAACTTTTTTACCCCAGAAAGAGACGGTCTGAAGCGGTCCAAGGAGCGGCAAGACCGTCGGAAGGCGGATTTTCACCCCAACGCTTTTTATCAGAATAGATTCTGCGGCAATTCGCTGCTGCGACGCGGGATTGCGGGGATGGTTGGATTGGAGGCTTCGGGGGAGCCGTTTCGCCGCTGTTTGGCGCCGGCAGGCGCCCCTGGAGTGCGGTGGCTTGACGCCGCCTTCCCCGAACAAGGCGCCGACGACCGGCGCACTTGGAAGGCTCGCTTCGCTCGCCCGGGCCGCCTCTACGCCCTCCCCAACAGCGCGGTTTGCTCGTTCTTAACTGATCCTTGACGACCCGGGTCCGATGTGGCAGAAGGAGACCCCGGGACCCGCATCGGACGCGTAAGTGCTCCTGCCCATCGGCGACACCCCGAATCCAAGAGACTTCCGTCCATGGGTGAACTGGACCTTGATCGCCATCAACGTGGCTGTGTATGCCTTGGTCACCCTCCCCCTCTCGCTCCACCCGGTGGACCCGCAGAACCCAGCGCTGGCCGATTACCTGCGCGTCGTTCTCGAGGATGTGCCCTGGTGGATGACACCGCGCGCGGCCCATGAGGTGCTCGCGAACCTCACGGCGTACGACCTGTTCGCCTTCGCGCATGGCTACAAGCCGGGGGCACCGGAGTGGACAGACCTTTTGACCTGCATGTTCTTGCACGGCGGATTCGCCCACCTCGCGGGGAACATGCTCTTCTTGTGGATCTTTGGGGACAACGTGGAGCACCGCGTCGGGCGTCTGCCCTACCTCGCCCTCTATCTGGTGACCGGGATGTTCGCGACCTGGGCCTTCTCGTGGTTCGCAGGGGACTCCATGGTGCCGCTCGTGGGCGCGTCCGGGGCGATCTCGGGCGTGATGGGCCTGTATTTCCTTCTGTTCCCGCGCAATCGGGTGCGGACCTTCGTGTTCCTGTTCCCGTTCGTCATGGACGTGTGGCTGATCCCGGTCCGCTGGGTCATCGGGTTCTACGTGCTGGTGGATAACCTATTACCGTTTGTCTTGGGGGCGGAGTCTGGGGTTGCGTACGGTGCCCACCTGGGCGGATTCGTCGCCGGGCTCGGTGCGGCCTGGGGTGGCGAGCGATTCTCATCCGTGTGGAGGTGGCCAAGCCGGGAGGGGGTTGCGCGGGCTGCCGGGGCGAGCCTCGCCACGCTGCGGCAGGCCCTGGCCGCTGGGCGACGGGACGAGGCGGTCTCGATCCTGGCCGGGCTGCCGCGCGCCGCCGTAGCGGACCTGACCGCGGACGAGGCCGTGACGCTCGCTGGGTGGCTCGAGGACCTTGGGTACCCCACTGCCGCCGTGCGACTCCTCCGGCGCTACCTGTACGACCATCCGCGCTCCTCGGACTTGGCCCGCATCTATCTCGCGCTCGGGCTGTTGCGTCTGAGGCAAGGGCAGCAGGCGGCCGCGTATCAGTACCTGTTGAGCGTCGCCGACTTCGACCCCGACCCGGACACGGCGGCGCGGGCCCGCGAGGCCCTCCGTCTTCTCGACCTCGACCGCCGGGCCCTGCGCGCCTTGTGAACCCGCGCGAGCGAGGCAGGGGACGCGCGGATTGGAGGGGTTGCATGAGTTGACAGCGGCCCTTGGGGCCGCAGCAGGGGACCAACGAGCCCCTTTCAGGGAAAAGATCAGCCTTCCGCCGCAAAACCCCTTTGACAATCGCGGCGGACCGTACTAACCATCGTCGCCAAGGTTCTTGGACAACCCATTGGGAGGTGACCGATGACGCTCAAGGAAAAACTGGCCCAAAAGATCCCGCCGGCGCGCGAGCGCTATCGCGCGCTCATCAAGGAGTACGGCGACAGGGTCATTGACAAGGTGACCGTCGCCCAGGTCGCGGGGGGAATGCGCGGCATCAAATCCCTCTTGACTGACATCTCGTATTTGGACCCGAACGAGGGGATCCGATTCCGGGGCTACACCATCCCCGAGACGCTCGAGCGACTCCCCCGCCGAGCCGGGGCCGAGATCCCGCTCGTGGGCGGGTTCTACTACCTTCTTTTCACCGGGGATATCCCCACCCTCGAGGAGGCGGAGGCGGTCGAGGCGGACTGGCGCTCGCGCTGGAGCGTGCCCCAGTACGTATATGACACCATCGAGGGGGCGGGGGTCAAGGAGACCCACCCGATGACCCTCTTCGCCCTCGGCGTGCTCGCCATGCAGCGCGAGTCCATCTTCGCGAAGCGCTACGCCGAAAAGAGCATCAAGCGCGAGGAGTACTGGGAGGCGATGTACGAGGACTCGATGACGATGACCGCGCGCCTGCCGGCCATCGCCGCGTACATCTATCGGCGCAAGTACTACGGGGACAGCCCGAACCCGCCGGACCCGAACCTGGACTGGGGCTCGAACTTCGCCCACATGATGAAGAACCCGAACCCCGAGTACCGGGAACTGATGAAACTCTACTTCATCCTGCACTCGGACCACGAGAGCGGCAACGCCTCGGCCCACACCGCGCACCTCGTGGCCTCGACCCTGTCCGACGTGTACTACGCCTGGGCGGGCGGGCTGTGCGCCCTCGCCGGACCGCTGCACGGGCTCGCGAACCAGGAGTGCCTGGACTGGATCATGAAACTCATGGACCACTTCGGAGGAGTCCCGACGAAGGAGCAGGTCGAAAAGTACGCCTGGGACACCCTCAACAGCGGGAATGTCATTCCGGGCTACGGCCATGCTGTCCTGCGCAAGACGGACCCGCGCTACACCTGCCAGCGCGAGTTCGCCCTGAAGCACTGCCCGGATGACCCGATCTTCAAGACCGTCAGCGTGGTGTTCGAGGCCGTGCCCCCGGTGCTCCAGGCCGCGGGCAAGGCCAAGAACCCATGGCCCAACGTGGACGCGCACTCGGGCCAGTTGCAGTACTACTACGGTGTGAAGGAGTGGGACTTCTACACGGTCCTGTTCGGCATCGGGCGGGCGCTCGGCGTGTCCGCGAACGTCACCTGGGACCGTGCCACGGGCCAGCCCATCGAGCGGCCGAAGTCCATCACGACCGACATGCTCGAAAACCTCGCCAAAGCCGCCCAGTGACCGCGTGACCCGCCCCGTGCCCATCCGTGGGAAGTTCCGGATAACCGTCCAGAGTCGACCTTCCCCATCGTTGGCGTAGGCGAAGTCAATAGGCTGGACGCGAAAATGTCCGGCGCAGCCCACTGGGGGACAGTCAGAGATAAACCCGCAAGAGAAGAGGCTCCTCACTGACGGACGCGGCGGGCGGGGAAGGTCCTGCCGCCCCGTCCGTTGCGCCGAGAGTCGCTCTGTGCTAGATTCCACTCGCGTCTTTTCAATCTCGTTTTCTTGCGATCGAGGCGAAGATGACGACGGATGATGAGCGGCCCATTTTGACGCTCCAAGGCAGCGAAGAGGGGCGCGACGCCTACGACGAGAGCCACATCCGGCTGTTGAAGGGGCTCGAGGCGGTCCGCACCCGGCCCGGAATGTACATCGGCGACACGGACGACGGCTCCGGGCTGCACCACATGGTCTTCGAGGTCGTGGACAACTCGGTGGACGAGGCCCTGGCCGGATACTGCACGCAGATTGACGTGACCATCCACCCCGATGGGACTGTGACGGTCGAGGACGACGGCCGCGGCATCCCGGTCGGGATCCACGCCGAGACGGGGCGGTCCGCCGCCGAGGTCGTCATGACAGAACTCCACGCGGGGGGAAAGTTCGACCACACCTCTTACAAGGTGTCCGGTGGCCTCCACGGGGTGGGCGTGTCCGTCGTGAATGCCCTGTCGGAGTGGTTGCGGCTGGAGATCAGACGCGACGGCGGCGTCTTCGTGCAGGAGTACGAGCGCGGCGTTCCCAAGGAGCCTCTCAAGCAGGTGGGGAGGTCAGGCCGCACCGGGACGACCATTACCTTCAAGCCTGACCCGCAAATCTTCAGTAACGTCGAGTTCTCCTTCGATATCTTGTCGCAGCGCCTGCGCGAGTTGTCCTATCTGAACCCAGGCCTGACCATCCGGATCACGGACGAGCGCGCGGAGGGTCGATCCCACGAGTTTCGCTTCGATGGGGGCATCGTGTCGTTCGTCGAGCACCTGAACCGGCACAAGACGGTCATCCACCCGCAACCCATCTACCTGCATTCGACCCGTGACGGGATCGAGGTCGAGGTGGCCCTCCAGTGGAACGACGGATTCCAGGAGACGGCCTTCTGCTTCACCAATACGATTCACAATCGGGACGGGGGCACGCACGTGGCGGGGTTCCGCGCAGCGCTGACGCGGACGATCAACAACTATGCCGAGGCCGAGAACCTGTTGAAGGGATTCAAAGGCACGCTGACCGGCGACGACGTTCGCGAGGGGCTGACGGTCGTACTGTCGGTCAAGATGCACGACCCGCGATTCTCCTCCCAGACCAAGGACAAACTGGTGTCATCCGAGGCACGCACCGCGGTCGAGGGGGTCGTGGCGGAAGGGCTCGCGGACTACTTCGAGCGAAACCCCTCGGTGGCACGCGCCATTGTGGGGAAGGTGGTGGACGCGGCCCGAGCGCGCGAGGCGGCGAGGCGCGCCCGCGAGATGGTCCGGCGCAAGGGGGCTCTGGACAGCGCCTCCTTGCCCGGGAAACTCGCGGACTGCCAGGAACGCGACCCGGCTTTGGCGGAGCTCTTCATCGTGGAGGGCGATTCCGCTGGCGGATCGGCCAAGCAGGGGCGGGACCGGCGCTACCAGGCAGTCTTGCCGCTGCGCGGGAAGATCCTGAACGTCGAGAAAGCCCGATTCGACAAGATGCTCGAGAACCAAGAGATCGTTACGCTGATCACCGCGCTCGGGTGCGGCGTGGGCTCGAACAACTTCGACATCGCGAAACTTCGATACCACAAGATCATCATCATGACCGATGCGGACGTGGACGGCCTTCACATCCGGACGCTTTTGCTGACCTTCTTCTTCCGCCAGATGCCCGAGGTGATCGAGCGGGGTTACCTTTACATCGCGCAGCCGCCGCTGTTCAAGGTGAAGAAGGGCAAGAAGGAGATGTACCTGCTCGATGAGAGGGCGCTCGCGGACTTCGTCGTGGCAAACGGAGCGGACGGGGTCACCTTCCAGCCTGCCGGAAACCTTGTGCCGTGGACCGTGGGGGACTTGAAGTCCTACCTGCGCAAGGTCCAGGCCCTCCGGGCCGTGGCCGAGAGCATTGACCGGAGGGCGGATTCGCGCGTGTTCCGCGCGATGTTTTTCGAGGGGGACTTCGCGCCCGAGGGCCTGCGGTCCGGGGCGGCACTCGAAGACCTGGAGCGTCGCATCCGGTCCTACCTGGCCGAGTATCACCCGGATGCAGCCCCGGTCGAGACCGCCGTGGAACTCGACGAGGAATACGACGCGCGGCGTCTGGTCGTCCTGACGCGGCGGAGGGGGCTTGTGGTGCGCTCCGCGGCCAGTTTCAAAAGTCTCAATCGCCCAGATGTCAAGGAGTTGCGGCGCCTGTACAGCGAGATTCGGCGCCTGGGCCCATGGCCGTACAGTCTAACCATTGATGGGGAGGTCCGCCAGGTCCGGCGCCCCGAGGACTTGCTAGACCTGGTGATGACACGAGGCCACAAGGGGCTAGCGATCCAGCGGTACAAGGGGCTCGGCGAGATGAACCCCGAGCAGTTGTGGGAGACCACGATGAACCCCGAGAAGCGGACCCTCCTCAAGGTGACCGTGGACGACCTTGTCAACGCGGGCGATACCTTCACGCTCCTCATGGGAGACCAGGTGGAGCCGCGCCGGGAGTTCATCACGCAGAACGCCCTGTCCGTGCGGAACCTGGATATCTAGCGCCTTTGGGTATCGCCGGGGTGGGCGTGAGGGGAAATCACCCCAACGCGGGCTTCATCCGTTTTGGGGCAACAGGGGCCGAGCGATGGCTGATCGCCCGTATCTCGCCGAGGTCGAGGAGTTCTTTGTCTCGGTCATCCGGAAGGGCCTGATGCTGCGCGCCCGCGACGTGGACGCGGTCCGGGACTGGGAGGCCCGTGGTGTTCCCCTCGATGTGGTCCGGCAGGGCATCCTGACCGGTGTCCGCCGTTTCCTCGAGGGGGCCGACCCTGCGGCCCCCCTGCCCTCCTCGCTTGGCTACTACCGCACGTTCGTCGAGGCGGCATTCGCGACCTGGCAACGAGCGACTGGCCTCCAGAGGACGTTTCAGGCCGTGCGCTCGCAGCCCCGGCCTGTCAGTCCGGTCGAGCGCGCCCTGTCGATCCTGGAAGGCCTGGCGTCTCGAGCCGAGACGCCTGAAGCGGCGCGCCGGTTCGAGTCCGCCGCTGCCCACCTGCGTGACCTGATCGCGCGCGGAGTCGGCCCGGCAGAGGCGCTGGACGCCACGGACCACTTCCTGGTACAAACCGTCTTGGAGGAGGCACCGCCACCGGTGCGCCGACGGGTCGAGGAGCGGGTGCGCGCCCGTGTACGGGAGGCTGCTCGCCGTGGTCTGGGCGAGACGGCCCTCCGGGACATCGAGCGTGCCGAGGCCCGGGCTGCGGTGGCGGAAGAGATGGGGTTCGAGGGGCTGGTCGCCAAGGTCATTGAGTCCTCATGAGGGACAAGGCCACCTGTCCGACTTGCCGGGGCGCCGGGTATCTGACAGAGCCCGGGGTCGAGTTCGCCGTGGCCCGGGTGTGTCCGTGCCGAGTGCCTTGTCCCCGCTGCGCAGACCGCGGCTACACGGTCGAGCCCCAGGACCAAGGACCCCCCATCCGACGCGACTGCGATTGCCGCTCCCTACACCGCCGCATCCAGCGCTTTTGCCAGGCCCAGATTCCTGCGAAGATGCACGCGAAGACCCTCGAGGACTTTCGCGACCGCGGCGGGAACCTCGCCATGGTGCGCCTGAACCTGATGCGCTACCGGCAGTCCTACCCTCCCCCCACGAACCAGGGGATCCTCCTGTGGGGACCACCTGGGGTGGGAAAGACGCACCTGATGTGCGGCCTCCTACGCTACTTCACGCTCGAGCGCGGTCTGACCGCCCGGTTCGTGGACTTCTTCCACCTTCTGTCCCGCCTGCGATCCGCCTACGCAGAGGAGCGCTCCGAGGAGGAGGTCCTCGGTCCCCTCGTCGAGGTCGAGATCCTGGCCATTGACGAGTTGGGCAAAGGGCGAGCTTCCGAGTGGGAGGTCTCGGTCCTGGACCAGCTGATCAGCCGCCGCTACAACACGGGCCGGACCGTGCTCGCGACCACGAACTTCGAGGCATCTTACGCTCAAGATGACGTGGCGCCTGGCCCGGACGGGGCATCGCTGGACGCGCCCCTCCGGAGGGAGGCAGGTCATGGCCAGCCCCATGACCTGCGCATCTCCCTCGCGGACCGAGTAGGCGAGCGCATTTACTCGCGCCTGCGCGAGATGTGCCAGTTCCTCGAGGTGATCGCCCCCGACCACCGGAGAGGCGAGCCCTGATTTGGGGTCACAGTTCCTTCCGACCGCGCAATGCCCTCATCAGGGTGACAGCGTCCAAAAACTCGATGCTGCTTCCCATGGGGATGCCTGTGGCGGGTCGGGTAATGCGGACCCCCTGGACCCCCCCGGTCTCCTCGGTCGGGTTACAACGGAGGTCCGAGAGATAGTCGCGTAGAACCTTGTGCAGGTAGAGCGCGGTGGTCTCGCCCTCCGCGTCCGCGCCCAGGGCCAGGATGACCTCGTGTATGTCTCCGGCCTCGACCCGCTTCAAGAGCCCTCGGACCCGCAGGTGCTCAGGCGAGACGCCGCGCAGGGCCGAGATCACCCCGCCAAGGACGTGATACAGACCTCGGTACTCCCCGACCTTTTCGATCGCAAGGACATCCGCCACCCCCTCGACCACGCACACCACGCTCCGATCCCGGGTCAGGTCCTGGCAGAACCCGCACTGCTCGCCTTCCGACACGAACCCGCAGACGCTGCACGCCCGCACGGCCCGCGCCGCCTCTGACAAAAGTCGCGCGAGGTCCTCCATGGCCTCGGGGGCGTGTTGGAGCCAGAACAGGACGTAGCGAGTCGCCGTCTTCTCGCCCACACCGGGAAGTCTCTTCAACTCGGCGATGAGCCTCTGAACCGGTCCAGGCAGCGCGGTCATCGCCCCGCCCCGACGAACAGGACAGCACTCCCGCTATGAATCACTACCGACATCAATAATCTCGCCGCCGAATATTTCCAGGACCTTGTCCACGACGGGGTGCTTCCGGAACCGCGCGAGCACCTGGCCTTGTGCCTCTCGCGAGACCGGGTTGCCAGGCGACTCGTGCGACGAGTCCGGCTGCGGTGCCTCCGTGGCGCCTTGTCGGGCATCTTTCTCTGCATGGCCGACCGGGGAGACCGGACGCGAGCGGGGCCGATCACCCGGCGCCGCTGGCCTGGGCTCCACGACCGGGGGCCTCTGCCTCACGACGACCGGGGGTCCGCTGGCGGGTCCCGAAGTGACCTCCGTCATCCGCGTCGCTCGGGCGTGGCCTCCGGACCTTGCCGCCAAGTGGGCAGCGCCTGGGAGCCCAACCTCCGGGGACCCTCCGCACCCCAGAAGGGCCTCGACGCGCGAGATCAGGTCGCGGACCTCGGCCAGGGACCTCATCTCGGCGGCACGCACTAGCGCGGCCTGGGCCACCAGGTCGGGCACCCGGGACTCCGCGGCCTGGTCCGCGGAGGTCACCAAAAGGTGCAGCAGGGCGGCGAGATACTCGACCGGGCTCCCCCCGGCCAGTGTGGCGAGGTCCGAGACCTCGGCCTGCGTCAAGCCTGTCTCGCGTGCCGCCTCGTCGCCGAGCAACCGGACCTTGAGCGCATCCGAGAGGACCCTTGCCACGTCCCGCAAAAACTGCCTGGGCGGGACCCCTCGCCCGCTCGCCTGAAGAAAGACCCGCATCGCCCCGGCGGGGTCGTCCGAGAGGACTGCTCGAAGGACCTCTCGGGCCGCGGCCCGGTTCCCGGTCCGCAAGACCTCGGTCACCTGCTCGACGTCCATCCGCCCGCCGCAAAACGACGCGACCTGGTCCAGAAACGACGAGGCATCGCGCAGGCTGCCGTCGGCCTCCCTGGCGATCAGGCGCAGGGCCTCCTCGCTGACCTGGAACCCCTCCCGCTCCGCGATCAGGCGCAGACGCGCGACCAGAAGGTCCACAGGGATACGGCGAAACTCGAAGACCTGGCACCGCGAGGCAATGGTGGCCGGGACCTTGTGCGCCTCCGTGGTCGCGAAGATGAAGACCACGTGGGCCGGAGGCTCCTCGAGCGTCTTCAGGAGGGCGTTGAACGCCTCCTGGGTCAGCATGTGGACCTCGTCAATGATGTAAACCTTGAAGCGATCACGGGCGGGGGCGAACGCCACGCCCTCCCGCAGGTCCCGGACATTGTCGATGCCCCGGTTGGAGGCCCCGTCAATCTCCTGGACGTCCATCGAGACCCCCTGCGTGATCTCGATGCAAGACCGGCACTCGTTGCAGGGCTCGGGGGTCGGTCCACGCTCGCAGTTGAGGGCCTTGGCCAGGATGCGGGCCGCGGTGGTCTTTCCGACACCCCTGATCCCTGTGAACAGATAGGCGTGTCCGATGCGCCCCGCTCGAATCGAGTTTTTCAACGTCGTGGAGACGTGCTCCTGGCCCACGACCTCATCGAACGTCTGGGGCCGCCACTTTCGGGCGATCACCTGGTAGGACATGGCCATCAGCCGACGGGGACACGCCGGGACGGGACACCCGCAACGCTGTTGACCGTTGCTTCCTTCCGGACCTGGCGGGGTTTCGCAGTCGTCACGTCGCCCCGTCCCGGCGAGCACACTTCTAGCACGCTTGTGCCCACGTTGCAAGGGGTTTCTTGGCGCGTCACGACAGGCACTGCCGCAGTCTGGCCACCCGCTCCACCGAGGCCGCGATGCGCTCCGGGGGCAACTCCCCACGCCGCATCAGGTCCTGCGCGGCCTCCACGAGCCGAAGTCCGTCCTGTGGATCGCAGTGGAGAAACAGGTCCACACCGGCCTGCATCCCCAGGACCACGATCCCCTCTGGCGAGAACCGGTCCGAGATCGCCTTCATGCCCAAATCGTCTGTGACCACGCACCCCTGGAAGCCCAAGCGTCCTTTGAGAAGGCCCGAGACGATTTCAGCGGACAGCGTGGCTGGACGCGCCGTATCCAGGGCCGGGTACAGGCAGTGGGCGGTCATGATCAGGCCAAGCCCCTCGCGCGCCGCGGCCTCGAATGGCCGGAGTTCACGGTCGTCGAGCGTCTCCCGCGGAGCATGGATCACGGGCAGGTCTAGGTGACTGTCCGCGTGGGCGTCCCCGTGGCCCGGGAAATGCTTTCCGCAGGCGAGGACCCCCGTCTCCTGAAGGCCCTGCATGAACGCCACCCCGCATCGAGCCACCCTTGCCGGGTCTGAAGAGAAGGCCCGGTCCCCGATGACCGGGTTGGTTGGATTCGAATCCACATCGAGGACCGGCGCAAAGTCCACGTTGAACCCGAGGTCCCGGAGGGCTGCACCGATGGCCTCGCCCGTCCGTCGAGCCGCCTCCGGCCCATCCTGTCCCACCTCGCGCGCTGTGGGGAAGGCCCCGATGAGGCGGCGCAAACGCTGGACCCGCCCTCCCTCCTCGTCCACCGCGATGATGGGCGGAGGCCAGCCCACCGCCGCCTCGCGGATAGCCCGGCACAGGTCGCGCACCTGTTCCGCGTCCACGATGTTGCGGGCGAAGAGTGCCACGCCCGCCAGGCCGTGGGCCAGAAGGTCGCGGACCTCGCTGGTCAGCGTGGGTCCCTGGAAGCCCAAAATGAAGCACTGAAGCGGCGCGGGCTTTGTCAGCGCTCTACTCTCCGAGGCCCTTCCTGATGGCTTCGATCTTCTGTTCGAGCCTGGTCCGGAAGCCCGCGTCCCGCGAAAGGGACCGGGCCTTCTCGTAAGCCGCTATCGCCTTGCGCGGCTGTCCGCTGCCCTGGTATCCGTCCCCAAGTCTCTTCCAGAAATTGGCGCACGTCGGACCCCGGCACTGCGTCAAGAGCCTCTCCGCCTCGTCCCATCGCCCGGCCTTGAGCGCGGCGTCCCACGGCGCCGCCGTATCCGCCGGTGCCTGGGTCGCGGGCTTCGCCGGCGCGGGCAGCGCCGGTGGAGGACTCGCTGGACGTGGCGGCCTCGGTTCGATCGCGGCTACCGTGCGGGGTGTGGCCTTCTGCCCTGCTGGCTCAACGGCGCGGGGCGTCTTCTCCGCGGGGCCTGGCCGCGGGGGGAGCGGCACCGGAGTGGGGGGCGGCGAGACCGAAGATGGTGCTTTCTTGACTGGTTCAGCAGGTGCCGCGGGCGGCTCCTCGGGGGGCTCGACCTTGGCCACCGCGGGAGGCGGAGTCGGAGACGGCTCGGCGGATGGCGCCTCCGCCACCTGGACCCGCGCCGGTCCCGAGGGCTCGATCTCGGTCGGCTGTGTCACCCACACGTACGCCAGGACCAGAAGGCCCGCCACGCCAAGCAGAACCGCCAGGAGCACGAGCCGACGCGTCATGAGATTCTTCTGGGTGGCCTCGTCACGGCCCTCGAAGTCCGACGGCCAGCCATGGCGGGCCACCCGTTCCATGTCTCGGAGCGAGATCAGGCTCGTGTCCGACGCAGGCTCGTCCGTTTCGTGTGGGACGGCAGGTATTCCCGGCGTTGTTTGGCGCCGTGTAGGCGCAACAGGCGCCTCCTCTCCCTCCGCGCTCTCCGGAAGGACCTTGACCTTGTAGTCACCGAGGGTGATGAGGTCCCCTGGCCGGACCTCGCGGCGGCCGTCCACTCGGCTTCCGTTCAGAAAGAGCCCGTAGCGTGCCCCCGCGTCCTCCACGTAAAACCGTCCGTTGACCGCCTTCAACCGTGCATGGTGGCGCGACACGTTTCGGTCCGGCAGGACAATGGTGTTGTCCTCGGCGCGCCCAATCGAGACCTCCTCGGCCTCCATGGGGATAATCCGGACGTTACCCGCGTCGTCCTCGAGGTAGAGCCGGACCATGTCGTTCACCTCGCGCGAAGGGAGTATATCACGCGACTGCAACGGGTCAAACCACGTCAAGGTCCGTGCGCGTTGTTGGACCGGGCGGACTCGGCGAGCAGACTCCCGGCGATGCCCTTGGCCAGCACTCCCCACGGTTCGATGGAGTCCGCCGGCCAGGGTCGCCTCCACTGG
>FWWM01011104.1_pt1 | contig 15592 bp, 18 predicted proteins | sample 2228351 | NCBI WGS metagenome assembly FWWM01 (sample SAMEA103939774, study PRJEB20133) | metagenome | reverse complement strand
CCAACGTCACCGCCAAGGACGAAAAGGCCGACTTCCTCGCCGGCACCACCTACTCCATGCTCTCCTCCACCGGCGGCCTCGCCGGCGTCCTCAAGGACGCCAAGTTCCCCGTCGGCACCGCCTTCTACCCCGAAAAGAAGCAGTTCGGCTGCCCCACCGGCGGCGCCGGCCTCTGCATCCCGAAGGCCATCTCCGACGAGAAGAAGCTCGCCGCCATGCTCTTCATCGCCTTCATCACCAACCCCGAAAACACCGCCTACTACTCCCAGAACGTCGGCTACATGCCCGTCCGCAAGAGCGCCGTCAACGGCCCCCTCATGAGCGAATTCTTCGCCAAGTACCCCCAGTTCAAAACCGCCGTCGACCAGCTCCCCAAGACCCAGCCCCAGGACACCGCCCGCGTCTACGTCCCCGGCGGCGACGCCATCCTCGGCAAAGGCCTCGAGCGCATGATCCTCAACAACGAGGACGCCAAGAACGTCTGGCCCGACGTCAAAAAGGAACTCGAAAAAATCGTCGACACCGAAATCCGGCCCAAGCTCAAAATCTGAGCTCCCCGTTCGTCAGCACCACGCCGGCCGGCCGCATGGCCGGCCGGCTTCCCATGGGAGGCACCATGAGCGTCGAATTCCGCAACGTCACCAAGACCTTCGACCGCGTCCACGCCGTCCGCAACCTCACCCTCACCGTCGAAGAAGGTGAATTCCTCGTCCTCGTCGGGCCTTCCGGTTGCGGCAAAACCACCGCCCTCCGCATGGTCGCCGGCCTCGAGCACCCCACCGCCGGCGACATCGCGATCGACGGCCGCTCCGTCCTCGGCCTCGAGCCGCGCGACCGCGACATCGCCATGGTTTTCCAGTCCTACGCCCTCTACCCCCACATGTCCGTCTACGACAACATCGCCTTCGGCCTCCGCCAGCGTAGGACACCCCGCGCCGAACTCGAGCAGCGCGTCCGCGAGGTCGCCGAAATGCTCCAGCTCAGCGACCTCCTCAACCGCCGCCCGCGCGAGCTCTCCGGCGGCCAGCGCCAGCGCGTCGCCCTCGGCCGCGCCATCGCCCGCCGCCCGCGCGAGCTCTCCGGCGGCCAGCGCCAGCGCGTCGCCCTCGGCCGCGCCATCGCCCGCCGCCCCCGTGTCTTCCTCATGGACGAGCCGCTCAGCAATCTCGATGCCCAGCTCCGCCTCCGCACCCGCGCCGAGCTCAGCGACCTGCATCGCCGACTCCAGGCCACCGTCATCTACGTCACCCACGACCAGGTCGAAGCCATGACCATGGGCACCCGCATCGCCGTCATGCAGGACGGCATTCTCCACCAGGTCGATACCCCCCAGCGCATCTACGAAGCCCCCGCCAACACCTTCGTCGCCTCCTTCATCGGCAGCCCCTCCATGAACCTCCTCCACGGCGAACTCCGCGGCCACGCCTCAGCCCCCGAATTCATCGCCCCCGGCATCACCATCCCGGTCCCGCCCGCCGCCGCCACCCTCCCCTCACCCCTCATCCTCGGCATCCGCCCCGAAGCGTTCCACCGCCAGCCATCCCCCCACGGCGCCCCCATTTCTGGCACCGTCACCCTCGTCGAACCCCACGGCCCCGACCTCTACGTCACCATCGATGCCGGCGGCCAGCTCGTCACGGCCCGCCTCGACCCCGCAACCCACGCCCGCCCCGGCGACCCCATCGGCCTCACACCCCACACCGAGGCCCTCCACTGGTTCGACCCGGCCACCGGCACTCGCCTCCCGCTCGGCGCGCCCGGCACCCACGCCTTCCCCCCTCCAGCCCTCGCCCCCGCTTGACGCCGAACCTACCGGGCGGAAGAATCCCCATGCTTCGAGAAGGAGGAGCCCTACATCCATGAACGTCAAAGCAGCGGTTCTCTACGCCCCCAACCAGCCCCTGTCCATCGAAGAAATCGAGCTCGACGAGCCCCAGGCCGGCGAAGTCCTCATCCGCACCGCCGTCACCGGCGTCTGCCACTCCGACCTCCACTTCATGGAAGGCAAGTGGCTCTACCCCATGCCCGTCGTCCTCGGCCACGAATCCTCCGGCATCGTCGAAAAAGTCGGCCCCGGCGTCACCAACGTCAAAGAAGGCGACCGCGTCGTCGTTGCCTTCGTCCAGTCCTGCGGCACCTGCAACCGCTGCGTCACCGGCCGGCCCAACCTCTGCGAAAACACCCAGGCCCTCAACCGCATGGGCCGCGTCAAGCTCAAGGGCCAGCCCATCATGCAGTTCGCCGGCATGTCCGCCTTCGCCGAGCGCCAGCTCGTCAGCGCCCACGCCTGCGTCAAAGTCCCCGATGGCGTCCCCATGGAAGCCGCCGCCCTCGTCGGCTGCAGCGTCATGACCGGCGTCGGCGCCGTCACCAATACCGTCAAGCTCCAGGCCGGCCAGACCGTCGCCGTCGTCGGCTGCGGTGGCGTCGGCCTCAACATCATCCAGGGCGCCAAGATCGCCGGCGCCTCCCGCATCATCGCCGTCGACCTCGTCGAATCCAAGCTCGCCGCCGCCAGGGACTTCGGCGCCACCGATGTCGTCGATGCCTCCAAGGGCGACGCCGTCCAGCAGGTCATCGCCATGACCAACGGCGGCGTCGATTACGCCTTCGAAGCCATCGGCCTCATGAAAACCGCCCAGCAGTGCTTCGAAATGGCCCGCCGCGGTGGCCAGGCCGTCATCGTCGGCATGCTCCCCCTCACCGAACAGCTCACCATCCCCAACGCCGGCATGGCCTTCCTCGGCGAAAAAGGCATCGTCGGCAGCTTCTACGGCTCCACCCGCCAGACCTACGACATGCCCTGGCTCATGGAGCTCTACCGCCAGAAGCGCCTCAAGATCGACGAACTCATCAGCCGCCGCTACACCCTCGACCAGATCAACGAGGCCTACGACGCCCTCAAGAAAGGCGAAGTCAACCGCTCCGTCATCGTCTTCGAGAACTAAGCCACCGGCCTCGCCCACACCAACAGGCGGGCGCCCCTCCCACAGGGGCGCCCGCTGCACATTCCCACTCCAGGTGCGGCTCGGCCGCCTACCCCTTCGCGCAGGCCATCACCGGGTCGTAATCCGGGATGTCCGTGATCTTCTCCGTCGGCTGGATCCACGCCACCTTCCCCTCCTTATCCACCACAATCACCACCCGGTTCGCGATCCCGCGCCCCTCGATCAGCACCCCGTACTTCCGCGCCACCTCGCCGTGCGGGTTGAAATCGCTCAGCACCGGGAACTCAATGCCCAGCTCCTTCTTCCACGCAGCCTGCGACCACGCGTTATCGCACGAGATCACCACCGGGATCGCCCCCTGCGTCTCGAACTCCTTCCGCTTCTGCTCGATCACCGGCAGCTGGTTGCTGCACACCGGCGAAAACGCCGCCGGCACGAAATTAATCACCACCGCGTTCTTCCCGCGGTAATCCGAAAGGCGGAACTTCTCACCCGTCGGGCTCATCGGCAGCTCAAAATCCGGCGCCTCGTCCCCAACCTTCAACGTCGCAGTCTCAGCCAACTGGGTACCCCCATTCCGAAGATGTCGCCCCCCGATCGTACAGGCTCCGCACCCGCCCCGTCTGCCATCCCCGGCCACCGCCGCCATGCAGCCCCGCCCCCGCCCTGCCTATAATCACAACCGGCACTCGCACCACCCAAACAGGAGTTACCACAGCCCATGAACCTGCTCCGCATCCTCCGCCCCACGACCATCGCCTCCGCCCACTGCGATGGCCCCTGTGGCGTCTACGATCCCGCCGCCGCCCGCATCGCCGCCGAAGCCGTCCTCTCCATGGAAAAGAAAATCGCCGCCCTCGGCGATGCCCAGGACCTCGCAACCATCAATACCCGCACCCGCTTCATCGCCATCAAAGAACAGCAGGCCGAGCTCGTCAAAAAAGAGCTCGATATCCTCTGGCACGACTACTTCAAGCCCGAGCACCTCGAGAAGTACCCCAACCTGCACGACATCTTCTGGAAGGCCGCCAAGGCTGCCTCCAAGTGCAAGCACGAATCCAACCCCGCCAACGGCGAAGCCCTCCTCGCCGCCATCCAGGAGATCCACACCATCTTCTGGGCCACCAAGAACCGCACCGACGTCCCCTTCTACCGCGCCAACCCCTAGCCGCCCGCCACAGCCACAACACACCCCGGGGGAGGAGGCGTTGTGCCTCCTCCCCCGCGTCGTCTCCCTCCCCGCCTGCTCCAGGAGCGCCATCCCCGCTACACTAAAAGCACGATGTTCGAAACCCTCACCGAACGCCTCCAGGGCGCCTTCAAAAAATTCGGCTCGCGCGGCATCGTCACCGAAGAAGACCTCGACCAGGCCCTCCGCGAAGTCCGCATGGCCATGCTCGAGGCCGACGTCAACTTCCGCGTCGTCCGCGAATTCACCCAGCGCGTCCGCGAAAAAGCCCTCGGCGCCGAAGTCCTCCGCAGCCTCACCCCCGCCCAGCAGGTCATCGACATCGTCCACCAGGAGCTCGTCGATATCCTCGGCGGCGATGCACCCAAGCTCGCAACCAGCTCCCGCCCCCCCACCATCATCATGCTCGTCGGCCTCCAGGGCTCCGGCAAAACCACCAGCGCCGCCAAACTCGCCAACCACCTCAAAAAGCAGCGCCAGCGCCCCCTCCTCGCCGCCTGCGACATCTACCGCCCCGCCGCCGTCGACCAGCTCGTCACACTCGCCCGCTCCCTCGACGTCCCCATCCACGAAGAGGGCACCACCGTCCGGCCAGCCGTCATCGCCGAACACGCGCTCGAAAAAGCCCGCCGCATGGGCGCCACCCACCTCATCGTCGATACCGCCGGCCGCCTCCACATCGACGAAGACATGATGAACGAGGTCGCCGAGCTCCGCCGCCTCCTCAACCCCGATGAAGTCCTCTTCGTCGCCGACGCCATGGCCGGCCAGGACGCCGTCAACGCCGCCAAAGAATTCCACGAACGCGTCGGCACCACCGGCCTCATCCTCACCAAAATGGACGGCGACGCCCGCGGCGGCGCCGCCCTCAGCATCCGCGCCGTCACCGGCGTCCCCGTCAAATTCATCGGCCTCGGCGAAAAAGCCGATGCCCTCGAACCCTTCCACCCCGACCGCCTCGCCGGCCGCATCCTCGGCATGGGCGACCTCCTCACCCTCATCGAAAAAGCCAAAGAAACCATGGGCGAGGAGGAAACCGACGCCTTCAAAGACAAGCTCAAAAAGGGCACCTTCGACCTCCAGGACTTCATCGACCAGCTCCGCAAAGTCCGCAAAATGGGTCCCCTCGGCCAGCTCGTCTCCATGCTCCCCGGCTTCAACCGCATCAAAATGCAGCTCCAGGTCGATGACATCGACGACCGCTTCTTCGCCCAGGCCGAAGCCATCGTCCTCTCCATGACCCCCTGGGAGCGCCGCCACCCCGAAAAAATCGACGGCCGTCGCCGCAAACGCATCGCCCGCGGCAGCGGCACCGACCCCAGCCAGGTCAACCAGCTCCTCAAGCAGTTCTTCGAAGCACGCAAGATCGCCAGGTCCCTCAGCACCGGCAAAATGCCACTCTTCCGCTAATCACCCGCGGGGCGTGGACCTAACGCCCCCATGCCGTATCCTGATACCCACCGCCAATCCCGTCCGCTCCCGCGGGCGTCTCCCAGGAGTACCCATGATCCGCATCCGCCTCCGGCGCACCGGCAAGAAGGGCTACCCCCTCTACCGCGTCGTCGTCGCCAACCAGCCCGATCGCCGCGACGGCCGCTTCATCGAAACCCTCGGCTCCTACGACCCCCACCAGGACCCGCCCGCCATCCAGATCGACGCCGAAAAAACCCGCGAATGGATCCGCAAGGGCGCCCAACCCTCCGAAGCCGCCGAAAAAATCCTCGCCCGCGCCGGCATCATCGAGCGCAAGCCTACCCCCGCAAAGGCAAAAGCCCCCGCACCCTCCAGGACCGCTGAAGAGGCATCCGCCTGACCATGCCCGAGACCATGACCGGCGAACTCGTCGAATACCTCGCCCGGGTCCTCGTCGACCACCCCGATGATGTCGCAGTCTCCGAAGACATCCACGGCGACCGCGTCACCATCCACCTCTCCGTCAACGAAGACGACTACGGCCAGGTCATCGGCAAGAGCGGCCGCATCGCCACCTCCCTCCGCTCCCTCGCCAAAGTCGCCGCCGTCCGCGAAAACATCCGCGTCAACCTGGAGATCGGCCACTGAGCGACATGCCGCCCGTCGGCCCCGATCGCCCCACCCGCCCACCGCGCCCCCGCAACCCCGTCACCCTGCCCGTCGAGCCGCGCCCGGGCTACACCGCCGTCGCACGCGTCCTCCGTCCCCACGCCCTCACCGGCGAACTCCGCGTCGAAGTCTTCTCCCCAACCGCACGCAACATCCAGCGCGGCCGCCCCGTCTACATCCGCGGCATCCGCCGCATCGTCCAGCGCGCACGCCCCGATCGCGACCACTGGATCATCAAACTCTCCGGCCTCGATACCCGCACCGACGTCGAAGACTTCCACGGCGAACTCGTCGAAGCCCTCGACGCCGACGTCCTCCGCGACGATAACGAATCCTACTTCGTCCACGAACTCATCGGCCTCACCGTCCTCACCGCCGAAGGCGAAGAGCTCGGCACCCTCGTCGAAGTCCTCCAGCCCGGTGCCAACGACGTCTACGTCGTTCACGGCCCCCGCGGCGAACTCCTCATCCCCGCCATCGCCCAGGTCGTCCAGGCCATCGACCTCCCCGCCCAGCGCATGGTCATTACACCTTTGCCCGGCATGCTGGACGAATCGCCATAACCGATTGAATCCGTCTATAGCCCCCACTACACTGACCCCGGCCGGTGGCGGGGTCGTTAGCCTCTGGCCAAACACCACAACCTGAATGGTCCCAGGGGGTAGTTGCATGTCCAAGGCTGAAGCACTCCAGGTGGTCGCCGATTGCGTCCACCACTGGATCCTCGAACCTCCCCGCGGAGAGCTGACGCCTGGACGCTGTAAAAAGTGCGGCAAAGAACGCGAATTCACCGGCGAAACCTCCTACCGCATCGGCCGCGGCTCCTCCCACCGCTCCTGAGCCCGCAGCGCAGTTGACCGACCCGCGAGCCGCTTCCTACGATGGAAGCGGCTCGCTCCGTGTGGGGACGTAGCTCATCTGGGAGAGCGCAGCATTCGCATTGCTGAGGTAAGGGGTTCGAGTCCCCTCGTCTCCACCACCCCCACCCATCGACACCTCCCGCCCACGCCCGCACAATACCCCCACCGTGCACCGCGTCCGCGTCGAACCCGGCGGCTTCGAATTCAACGCCTCCCCCAACGACACCGTCCTCGATGCCGCCAACGCCGCCGGCTACTACTGGCCCGTTGGCTGCAACCGCAACGGCGAATGCACCAACTGCGCCATGCACATCATCTCCGGCCTCGGCCGCCTCACCCCCATGGGCCGCTTCGAACGCGCCAACCTCATCCGCCAGCGTGGCCCACGCTCCATCGAAGACCCACGCCTCCGACTCGCCTGCCAGGCCCGCATCCTCGGCGACATCATCGTCCACAAGCCTGGCGTCTTCCCCGACCCCTTCGCCAAGGAGCCCTGACATGCCCTACGTCATCACCGAACCCTGCATCGGCGTCAAAGACGCCTCCTGCGTCGATGTCTGCCCCGTCGATTGCATCCACACCACCGACGACGCCCCCCAGTACTACATCAACCCCGACCAGTGCATCGACTGCGCCGCCTGCGAACTCGCCTGCCCCGTCCAGGCCATCGCCCACGACGCCGCACTCGAAGGCGACATGCGCCGCTTCATCGAGATCAACGCGAACTTCTATCGCTCCTGAACGCTACCCTAGAGCAGAGCGGCATCCCGCCGCCGAGGAACGCCACCGTGGAACTCGCACAGCTTGAAGCCTTCATCCAGGTCGCTCACCACCGCTCCTTCAGCCGTGCCGCCGAAGCCCTCTTCCTCACCCAACCCTCCGTCACCGCCCGCATCCAGTCCCTCGAACGCGAACTCGGCGAACGCCTCTTCGAGCGCACCGGCCGCAGCGTCACCCTCACCGATGCCGGCCGCGCCTTCATGCCCCACGCCCAGCGCGCCCTCACCGCCGTCCAGGAAGGAACCGATGCCATCGAAGCCGTCCGCCACGGCGAAATCGGCACCGTCCGCATCGGCGCCTCCACCTCCATCGCCACCTACGTCCTCCCCCGCATCCTGCGCAAATTCCGCGAAGCACGCCCCCGCGTCCACATCCACCTCGCCACCGGCCAAACCGAAGACATCATCGATGCCCTCCTCGCCGGCGAATTCCACCTCGCCGTCACCCGCCTCGCCCAGCACCCAGAAGTCCAATCCCTCCACCTCTACAACGACGACCTCGCTCTCGTCGTCCCCGCCAACCACCCCTTCGCCGACCGCGGCCGCGTCTCCATCGCCGAAGCAGCCCGCCAGCCCTTCCTTTTCTTCGAACGCGGTTCCAGCTACCACAGCCTCGTCTACTCCATGTTCCTCCGCGCCGGCGTCGTCCCAGAATCCGTCATGGAACTCGACGACATGGAGACCACCAAGCACATGGTCGAAGCCGGCCTCGGCGTCGCCATCCTCCCCGTCGTCTCCTTCGAACGCGAACGCCAGAACGGCACCCTCGCCCGCGTCGAAATCCGCGAAATGGAACAGCCCGCCCAGCGCGAAGTCGGCGTCCACATCCTCCGCAACCGCATCCTCGCCCCGCCCATCCACGAGCTCCTCCGCATCATCACCGCCGAATTCGGCGTCGAAAACACCCTCCAGGCAACAGCACCCGCCCGCGCCTGAGCCAATCGCCCCCCAGCTCCAGCCGTCCTACACTGAGAACTCACCATGAACTCCGCCATCCTCCTCGCCGCCGGCATCTCCACCCGCATGGGCAGCCCCAAACCACTCCTCGATTGGGGTGGCCGTCCCCTCGTCGTCTACCACGTCGAACAGCTCCACCAGGCCGGCGCCGATGAAGTCATCGTCGTCCTCGGCCATCGCGCCGACGACATCTCCCGTCACCTCCGCGGCGTCCGCTGCCGCATCATGTTCAACCCCCGCTACCAGCTCGGCCGCGCCGGCTCCCTCCGCATCGGCGCCAAGGCCGCCAACCGCGACGCCGATCGCATCATCATCATCGACGTCGACCAGCCCCGGCCCGCATCCTTCCTCCGTGGCCTCTACGAAGCCCACCAGCCCCACCACGATATCGTCGTCCCCGTCCACGCCGGCCACCGCGGCCACCCCGTCCTCGTCGCCGGCCGCCTCCGCGAAGAACTCATGCACGCCGACGACGCCACCCTCGGCCTCCGCGGCATCATCCAGGCCCACCGCGAACACATCGGCGAAGTCGACCTCGGCGACCTCCTCGACCTCACCTTCAACACCCCCGAGGAGTACGAGGCCGCGCGCGCCCGCTTCTTCGCCGCCGTCCCCTGATGCCCCGCGTCGGCAGCGGCCGCCCACACCCCCGGCTCGTCATCTTCGACCTCGACCGCGCCCTCATCGACTCCCGCCCGGCCTTCACCTACACCCTCGAAGAAGCCATCGCAGCCGTCACCGGCCGCCGCATCAGCTGTCGCGAGCTCGCCGATGAGTACCACACCCGCCCCTGGCGCGATGCCCTCCGCATCCTCCTCGACGACCCCGCCGAGCGCGACGCCTGCGAAGCCCTCTGCCACTCCTACGCCGCTCGCAGCGCCCTCAAGCGCCTCCTCGTCTTCGACGGCGTCGGCATGGCCCTCGATGCCCTCCGCGCCGAACAGATCGACATGGCCGCCATCACCCGCCTCCCCCTGCCACTCGCCCGCAAACAGGTCGAATCAACCGGGCTCGATCGCTTCCTCCTCCTCCTCGCCGCCCCGCCCGCCCATGGCACCTACGATCCCCGCAGCCAGCTCCAGCACTGCCTTACCCTGCTCGAAACCGACCCCCACACCGCAGCCGTCGTCGCACCGGGCCGCCCCGAGCGGGCCGCCGCCGAAGCCCTCGGCGCCCACCCCTTCACCGCCGCATGGGCCGTCCAGCCCGACCCTGGCGCCATCCACGTCCCGGCGCCCGGCGCCCTCGCCGAAGCCCTCTATCGCCGCTGGGAAGGGCGAACCTAGCGCCCCGCAGCCGCCCGCATCCGCGGCTCCACCAGCGCATGGCAGCCCGGGCAGTACGTCTGCTCACGCGCCGAAAAGAACTCCAGCTCGCACTTCGGGCAGATCACCAGCTTCCGCTTCATCGTCGCACTCCTTGGCGGGGTTCACCATCAGCATCGGTGCACCCGTCGCCGCCAGCCAGTACCAGTTCCCTTTCGATTCCGCCGTATCCATAGCCGCTCCCTATCGATGGATAGCGGAGGTGAACAGCCCGTGACACCCCAGCTACGCTAGACTTCGTCTCAGCATCCCCGGAGGTTGCCCATGGCCATCATCCTCACCACCACCAGCGGCGTCGAAGGCCGAACCATCAGCGAATACCTCGGCATCGTCGCCGGCGAAGTCATCCTCGGCGTCAACGTCTTCAAAGACATCGCCGCCGGCTTCCGCAACATCGTCGGCGGCCGCTCCGGCAAATACGAAGAAGAACTCCGCAAGGGCCGCGATGGCGCCCTCGCCGAAATGCTCCAGTACGCCCAGCAGCTCGGCGCCGACGCCGTCGTCGGCATCAAGCTCGACTACGAAACCGTCGCCGGCCAGATGCTCATGATCACCGCCTCCGGCACCGCCGTGAAGCTCCAGTAACGCCGCCCCCGGCACTGGCCCGTTAGTCTCCGCCAGCTAGGCTACCAACACGAACCACCCCCCGGAGGACACGCTTGGCAACCAGGATCGGCATCAACGGCTTCGGCCGCATCGGGCGACAGGTCTTCAAGGCCATCACCGAGCGCTACCACGGCCAGCTCGAAATCGTCGCCATCAACGACCTCGTCGCCACCGACGTCAACGCCAACCTCCTCAAGTACGACTCCAACTACGGCCGCTGGAACCGCGACATCCGCGCCGAGCAGGATGCCCTCGTCGTCGATGGCCGCACCGTCCGCGTCTTCGCCGAACGCGACCCCGGCGCCATCCCCTGGGGCTCCGTTGGCGCCGAGATCGTCATCGAATCCACCGGCCTCTTCACCGACGCCACAAAGGCCGCCGCCCACCGCCGCGAAACCGTCAAGAAAGTCATCATCTCCGCCCCCGCCAAGAACGAAGACATCACCATCGTCCTCGGCGTCAACGCCGACCGCTACGACCCCGCTAATCACCACGTCATCTCCAACGCCAGCTGCACCACCAACGGCCTTGCCCCCGTCGTCAAGGTCATCGTCGATAACCTCGGCCTCGTCAAAGGCCAGATGACCACCATCCACTCCTACACCAACTCCCAGCAGATCCTCGACAAGGCCGCCGGCAGCGACCTCCGCGAAATGCGCGCCGGCGCCCTCAACATCGTCCCCACCTCAACCGGCGCCGCACGCGCCCTCAAGCTCGTCATCCCCGAAGTCGAAGGCCGCCTCGATGGCCTCGCCTATCGCGTCCCAACCCCCACCGTCTCCATCGTCGAAGTCGTCGCCCTCACCGAAAAAGACACCACCAAGGACGCCCTCAACGACATCATCCGCGAAACCGCCGCCGAAAAAATGAAAGGCATCCTCGGCATCACCATGGACCCCGTCGTCTCCATGGACATGAAGGGCGACGAGCGCTCCTCCATCGTCGATGGCCTCTCCACCAACGTCGTCGGTGGCAACCTCGTCAAAGTCGCCGCCTGGTACGACAACGAGTGGGGCTACGCCTGCCGCCTCGCCGACCTCGCAGCCTTCGTCTCCCAAAAAGGCCTCTAGCCCGCCGCGCCTCTTCGCCACCGGCAACAGCCCGGGCGGCCTCGCCGCCCGGGTTTTCGTTTCCCGCACCTCGCCCGCGTATCCTTACCCCCAGCCATGGGAGGAGCGCGTGCCTGAACCGCCGACCGATGCCCCCGCCCGGCCGGCCGACCGCCTCGGTCGCCTCACCCGTGCCCTCGCCTCCTGGCAGCTCGCCCTCGCCGCCATCCTTCTCCTCGGCACCGCCCTCCGCTTCCATGGCCTCGCCTGGGACCAGCCCCCCGAGGCCGACTATCCCCTCCAGATGCACCCCGACGAGCGCTTCCTCTCCCTCGTCGCCAACCGCATCGATTGGCCCTCCTCCCTCTCCGCCTACTTCGATACCGCCCGCTCACCCCTCAATCCCTACAACGACGGCGAAACCCGCTCCTACGTCTACGGCACCTTCCCCCTCTTTCTCGTCAAAGCCGTCGCCACCCTCCGCGGCGACGATCCCCCCGGCCCCAATAACTCCTACCAGGCAACCGTCGTCTCCGGCCGCCAGGTGACCGCCGCCTTCGATGTCCTCGCCATCCTCCTCGTCTTCCTCCTCGGCCTCACCCTCGCCAATCGCCGCCTTGCGCTCCTCGCCGCCCTGCTCTACGCCCTCGCTGTGCTCCCCACCCAGCTCGCCCACTTCTGGGCCATGGACCCCTTCCTCAACGTCTTCGCCCTCCTCACCCTCCTCCTCTCCATCCGTTGGGTCCGCGCCCACGGCGGCGGCGCCTGGTGGCTCGCCGCCGGCATCGGCATCTCCATCGGGCTCGCGACCGCCTCCAAGGTCAACGGCGCCATCTTCGCCGCCATCCCCGCCCTCGCCTTTCTCGTGCGTCTCGCCCTCTACGATGTCCCGCGCCTCCGCTGCACATGGTCCGGTACCCCCATTCGTGAGCCGCGCCGGCCTCCTGGCGCCTGGCTCACCGATCTCTCCATGCTCTCCCTGGCCGCCGCCGTCTCGCTCATCGTCTTCCGCATCGCCCAGCCCTACGCCTTCGCCGGTCCCCACGCCTGGGATTTCACCCTCAACCAACAGTGGTGGGACGACATCCAGCGCGAGCGCGATTTCCAGCAGGGCAACGCCGATTACCCGCCCTTCATCCAGTTCGCCGGCACCACCCCCTTCGTCACTGCCCTGCGCAACATCACCCTCTGGGGTCTCGGTCCCGCCCTCGCCGTCGCCGGCTTCGCGGGGCTTGCCACTGCCGCCATCACCGTCGCTCGCCGCCGCGACCTCGCCCTCCTCCTCCCCTTGGCCTTCACCCTCCTCGTCCTCGGCTTCTGGGGCCCCCGCTTTGTCGCCTTCATGCGCTATTTCCTCCCCGCCTACCCGCTCCTCTGCCTGTTCGCCGCCTCGGCCCTCCTCACATTCGAACGGCGCACCCGTGCCGGGCTCCACATCACCGCCTGGCGCTTCCGCCGGCGCCTCGATCCACGCCGTAGCCGCCCCATCGCCCTCGCTGCCATCGCCATCGTCCTCGGTATCACCGCCTGGTGGGCGTTCGCCTTCCAGCGGGTCTACCTCGAAGAGCACCCCCGCATTGCCGCCACCCGCTGGATCTACGCCAACCTCCCGCCCGGCACCGCCATCACCACCGAGATCTGGGACGACCCCGTCCCCTGGGACTTCCCCGGGCGCGAACGCCAGTACCGCCTGGTCGAGCTCGACATGTACCGCACCGACTCCATCGAAAAGGTCCGCGAGCTTATCTATGGCCTCCCGGCGGCTCCCGGCGAACAGCCGCGCCCCGGTCTCGATGCCGCCGACTACATCGCCGTGACGTCCAACCGCATCCGCGATTCCGTCCCGCGGCTCGAGCGCGAGTACCCGGCCACCATCCACTACTACCAGCTCCTCGAATCCGGCGAGCTCGGATTCGAGCGCGTCGCCACCTTCACCGTTCGCCCCTCCTTCCTCGGCCTCTCCATCGACGACTCCGGCGCCGAGGAATCCTTTACCGTCTACGACCACCCGGAGGTGCGCATCTACCGCAAGACCGCCGCCTGGGACCCGGACCGCGCCTTCGCCCTCCTCCTCCATGCTCGCCCCGACACCGCCGTCAACCTCCTCCCGCGCCAGGGCCGCTCCAATGGCCTCCAGTTCACCGCCGGAGAAGCCGCCACCCAGCAGGCCGGCGGCACCTTCTCCGAAGTCTTCAGCGCGCCGGGCTGGCTCAACCGCACCGCCTGGCTCTGGTGGCTCCTCTGGCTCGAAGTTGCCGCGTTCGCCGCACTCCCCTGGGTCACCTGGCTCTGCGCGCCCCTCGCCGGCCGCGGCTACGGCCTCGCCAAGCTCCTTGGCCCCGGGGCCGTCGTCCTGCTGGCCTGGCTCCTGGTCGCCTGGGGCCTCGTCCACTTCTCCGCAGCCGTCGCCTGGGCCAGCCTTGGTGCAGCGGCAGCGGCCGGCCTCCTCATCGCGGTCCTTCGCCGCCGTGCCCTCGCCGACGACCTCCGCCGCTGGTGGCGCCACTGGCTCGCCGCCGAGGCCATCTTCCTCGCCACCTTCGTCGCCTTCCTCCTCCTGCGCGCCGCCAACCCCGACCTCTGGCATCACCCCCAGGGCGGCGAGAAACCCATGGAAATCGCCTACCTCACCGCCATCATCCGCTCCACCATCCTCCCCCCGTACGACCCCTGGTTCGCGGGCGGCAGTCTCAACTACTACTACATGGGCTGGTTCTACCTCGCCGTCCCCGCGCGCGCGTTCGGCATCCTCCCCGAGTACGTCTTCAACCTCGGCGTCCCCACCTTCGCCGCCACGGCCGCCAGCGTCGCCTTCGCGTTCGCCAGCGGCCTTGCCGGGCTCGCCCGCCGCGCCCACGCTACCGCCGCCGCTTCAGGGCGCCTCCCGCTCCTCGCAGGGCTGCTCGCCGCCTTCCTCCTCGTCGGCATCGGCAACCTCGACGCCGCCCACCAGTGGATCGAGCGCCTCCAGGCCCTCGACCGCTGGGATGTCGCCCCCGGCACCCCGGTCATCGGCGGAACCTTCGCCCTCCTCGGTGGCCTCTGGCAGTGGCTCGTCCACGGTGCCGCCCTGCCCCCCTTCGACTGGTGGCGCAGCTCCCGTGTCCACTTCGGCACCTTCGATATCACCGAATTCCCGTACTGGTCGTTCCTCTTCGCCGACCTCCACCCCCACCTCATGGGCATCCCCTTCTTCGCCGGCCTCGTCACGCTCGCCGCCGTCCACGTCCTCGCCGCCGAGCGCGGCGAGCGGCTGCGGCCGTGGGTGCTCGCCGCCGTCCTTGGCCTCTTCGTCGGCCTCATCCGCACGGTCCACACCTGGGATTTCCCGACAGCCGCCGTCATCGCCGTCGCTGCCATCCTCCTGGCCGCGCTCCTCGCCCCCGGCTCACCCGAGCGCCGCGCCTGGACCGCCCTCGGCCACCTTCTCCTCGCGGCTGCCGTCGCCGTCCTCCTCTTCGCCCCCTACAACGCCCGCTTCGAAACCTTCGATCCCGGCATCGTCCGCGCCCCCGAGACGACCAAGCTCCACCAGTTCGTCGTCCAGTACGGCGTCTTCCTCGCCATCCTCGTCGCCTACCTCGGCGTCCGCTACCGCCTCATCCTCGAAGCCCGCGCCTTCCAGCCGGGCCGCTCCATCGCCCTCGCCCTCGTCGCCGGCCGGCTCGAAGTTGGCTCACTGCTCTTCTTCCTCGCCGGCCTGGTCGCCTTCGCCTGGCCCTTCGGCCTCGCGACCGTGGCCCTCGCGCTCGTCGGCCTCTTCTTCCTCCTCAGCCTCGCCTGGCTCGAATACCGCG